>ULUY01070404.1_pt1 | contig 15334 bp, 12 predicted proteins | sample 1959031 | NCBI WGS metagenome assembly ULUY01 (sample SAMEA4835774, study PRJEB28245) | human gut metagenome | biome: gut microbiome; material: fecal sample | place: Denmark | collected 2008
CTCGTGTCATCATAACTTTGCTTTTTGGACGTAAAGTTAATGATGGAAGTTGGAGACAAAAATACGTGGTTTACCGAATGCTTACGCTTGAAGATATCGAACTTTTCTTTTGTAATTGACGAAAAAAAGGAGGTGCATCGCTTATTACGACACACCTCCATCTTTATTTCTGATCTCACAACAATTTCTTGAAGTACATAGAAGTTCTGATAGTTAGCATAATACATCCTAATCTAACGACTCTGGTTCCTCTTCAGTCGATTCTATTGTACTTGCGTCAAAAGTTAGAAACACCTCAAGAAAAGCCGTTTCTCTATAAAAGTAATTAGGGTTATCCATCAACTTATCTTCCATAAAATGGAAACCCCAATTAGCATACTCTTCCATCGTTTGCATTAAGGCGTCAACCGCTTTACGAGGTGTTACTAGACCTTTATCAAGTGCTATAAAATCAAAATCGGTTTTAGCGACTAATGCTGTAAAAATAAACTCCTTCAATTTAGGATAGGCTTTTCTTCCTTTTACCGAATCAATATTACCCCAATATTGAATAGGCTGTCCTAATGATTTAATTTTCGTGCTATCATCTATGAGTTTTCGCCTCTGGTCGTAATACAGACCAATAAAAAATGCTATGATGAAAACTTCGTAACCAGCACCAAACAGTTTTCCCTTGGCCTCTCCTAATGTGGTTACACCCTTACCATAATCACTGAAGTTCTTAATGATAGAGTCTTCAAACCGTTTCTCCCAATTAGGATTACGTTTTGCCCATAAATCATATAGTTTCTCTGCCATGATCTATTTAATTCTTTCGGTTATTGTTCTAATAGTTGACAAATCTTCTTCATCATATCCTGGAGCTTTCTGTATACGATAAACAGAGCAAGAAAGCTGATTTATCTTATCAAAATCAAGTTCTCGCTTTTCCGTGTCCCTATCATATCTCAACAGATCTTTCGTAAAGATAACGCATTGCTTATCAATATTATCAATAATATTATAGAATATATCCTCTTTGAATTCTCCAAACGATGAAGTCGGAGCATCAAAAATCAACGGATAATCTTCATCCCTCTTAAGCGTAGTAATCTTTGATATAGCGAAAAGGACAGACATGTACATCGTGGTCTTTTGAGCACCACCTGGATTAGCTATCAAGGTATCATTAGAGCTATAAAGGTTTATTCGTGCTGAACCGTCTGCAGTTCTTTTTATCTTAATAACGCCACGAAAATCATCAGCATTGAGCTTCTTAAGATATATATTAGCCTGTTCTTCAAGAGTTTGAATAAATCCTTCTACATTTCTATTCTTTGCCGCTTCAAACGCTTTCATGATTCGTTCAAGCGTAATATGAACTTTCTGATAAACTCTTACAATTCCATTTGATGGGACTATCTGGTTTTGTTGCTCTTTTAGTTCCTGCTTTTTGGCCTCTAACACTTCAAGTTCATGATTCAATTCTTGGAGATCTAATGATGCTCGCTTGCTGCTATCAGAAAGGCCTTTAAAATCCTTAAAGTTCTTGATAAGCATCTCTTCCGTAAGATCAGGGGTCTGAATAAGAAGCTGCATTTTTGCATCTTCTGCCTCTGTCAGGTCTTTATTTACTTTCTCCAAATCCTGCTTTCTGCTTTGCACAAAAGATAACCTATCGGCAATAACGGTTGCCAACCCCATCAATTCCTGCTCTGTATCACCACTCAACTGAATACTACGTGTATGCAGCTCATTTATGTATGTGTTCTCAAAGAGAGGCTTAACTGGAGCCTCTTGCTGTTGAGCTGCCTCAGATTCTTTACGAATATGATCAAGATACTCATTAAGCTTATTAACCATAAAGTTATATGCGTCACTTCCTTTTTCTGCAGGTCGACCACAAACCTTACAGATCTCATCATCAATCATCTCCTGCATAGTCTCCTTATCAGGAAGATTCCACGGGAGAGGTGTGGCATCATTGGCCAATTTCTGGATTTCCTTTATTGCTTCTTGTTTCCCCTTCTCTATAGCAATTCTTTCGTCCTCTGCCTTTTGTAATTTTCTCTTCGTGCGACTAAGAGCTGCAACTTTCTTCTGGTACTCGCTTAAAATAGACGGAAATGCTCTAAGGATCCACATATCATCCAGCAGCATGGCGTTATAGTCTAGATTGATATACCCCATCAGTCTACGTTGTTCTATTTTTTTCTGCTCAATTCGAGCATTTATATCCTGTAAATTCTCACAAGCATCCTGATTCTCCTCCAGAACTCTTAATCTGGTTTCATAGTCTGATACAGCTTTCTCTTTGATACTAATGTCATGGCGAACATCAGAAATAGCAGATTGCACTTTGCTCAATTCATATTCAAGTCGCTTAATAACCTCCTCCTGCTTTTTGTCTTTCTTTAACTCTTTGGTAACTAAGTTATCAGATTGTTGCTCAAAATACGTAGTCAACTCAACAAGATTATCGAATTGTTTGATTCCAGAAAATGTGTCAACCAACGTCTTGAGAGCAGTATTATTATCAAAAACATTTAATTCTCGTTCACCTTTGAATAAGCAATATCGGCGTATTACAGTATCAAAACAGGATTCTAATAATATCTTTCCGTCTCGCTTATACCTTTCTGATCCAACAATCTCATATCCAACAAAAGAAAAATCTCTTGTTCTAACAGATCCATTAGTATCTTTTTCAAAAATGATTTTTTTACAAATTTCCTTTTCTCCACGATGGTCAAAAGTCATAGTTACAGATACCTCATCACTATCGCCAATCCCCATCTCGGCTTTGCACATCTCGGATATATTACTTTCGCTTTTATTATCCTTACTAGTATCAAATAACCATTCTAAAGCTTCGAAGAAAGTTGTTTTACCGTCACCATTATCTCCAATAACAAGGGTTAAGCCATCCGACAGTTCAAAACAATTTTCACCGTAATAGCTGCGGAAATTCTTTATAATAATTTTATTTAGTTTCATATGCTAGAGGTAAGATAATTAGACACCTGAGTATATATTTCTTTAGGGGTGTATTGATTCTCATTCCCATAAATAATCATAGCAACAGCACGTATTGTGGCATTTTCAGAATCAAGAGCGTCTGCAACTGTTTCATCTCCAGTTGGTGTATACTCGCCCAATTCGGCAAGTTTAGGATCGGCCAATACTGCTTGCAGTATTCTGTCTCCATTTGTGTAATGAGTAGCCATAGTAGTATCAATTAAAAAGTGATATTTGATATCGATTTAATACATCATCTAAAGTATTCAATGCGTCATTACAATTCTCGGAAAGAAGTGCAAAATCTCGGACTCGTTTTACTTCGGTTGAGACTAAACTCTTTTCCAATTCATAGCATTCCGGATCGAAATTCATGTCTGGGATTACTACAAGATCGTGAATAACAGCATATCGTTTGTCTTTATGCGTTCTCAGCACACGACCTCGGCGCTGAATAAACTGCCTAGGATTTCCAGTGCTGGCACAAAAGATTGCTAATTCGCTACGTGGTACGTCAACACCTTCGTCCAAACACTTCATTGACGTTAAAACATCAATATTCCCATTCGCAAAATCAGACAACATTGAATCACGGTCAATAGATTCTGATGTAAATTGACGTACAACTATATGCGGGTCAATATCTCTTACGATACGCGTATATTCATCAATAAGATGCAGTGTATCTTCATCATCCTTAATTCTTTCTACCGTATCGAAAATATCTGCAGTTTGATCATCTAATTGGTTCCCCTCAGGAACATATACTAACGTATATTTTAAAGAACCGGTTTTATTTAGATGATCTTTTAATATTGCTTCAAATTCTTTTTTCTTATTTTCAGCTTTATGTATAATTTGCTTTCGTTTCAGTAAAAGTCGTTTTAAGATTTCTTGACTATCGTCATTGATCCTTTTAATGATTTTTGCAATTTTCTTTGAAAACTCAATGTACTGGCTCATTTCATCTTGGGTCAATTCAACTAGATGAGGATAATAATAATATTTACACAATGCTTTGTTTCTAATGGCCTCTGCCATTGAGTACTCAAAAGTGAATTCTTTATCGCATCCAAAGAATGACATTAATCGCAAATTTCCTTCTTCATCAAACTGTCGCTCAGGTGTAGCAGACAGACCTATCCGTCGCAAATATTTAATATCGTTCAATCGTTTTGCAACAAGCCCTCCTCCAATGTTGTGAGCCTCGTCAGCAATAAGCAACAATTTAGCCTTTGGAAATTGATTTAATTCCAAAAAGTTGGCTGGTCGAATAAAAGATGCATATGTAGAAATAATCACATACGATAATTTGTTATTTGGGTCTGACAACTCCAACATTCGTATGTTTGCCAACGAGGTCTGCCACCCTCCGTATTTGGAGCAGACTTTGATTACATTGCCAAAATTAAATTTTTCACATTCTTTTTCCCACTGTTCAACAAGTGTAATAGTTGGAACTAATATAAGTGCTTTATAATAACCAAGTTTCTTATAAATTTCAAGTAGACAGTTTAAGGATGTAATAGTTTTGCCTGTACCTGTTGCCATAGCAAACAATCCTTTCTGTTTGTTATCTTTCCAGTTCTCAAAAGCCTGTACTTGATAGTTTCTTGGTCCAGATGGATATGGGAAATGAGGCTCGTGGTTTTTCAAAACATCTGCTTTGTATTTTCCCTCCTTGAGCTTATCAATAATTACCTCCAATCGCTCTTTGGCATTATCCAAAGCTTTGGCAATACGTTTAGAGACATTTTGTGAATACTGATTCCTTAAAATATTGTATTCGGATTCAAGTAGTTCGGATATAGATTTATCTGAATAATTCTCTGTAATATGAGTCTTAATCTTGTCTGCCGATAAATAAACTACAGTGTCATCTCTCTCTTGAAAGACTTTCTCAAAATCATCCTTTATATATTTGATCTTAGCAACATCTACATCGCCGTCCCAATCACATGAAACGGTCAGACTTTCTATATTGTCCACCAATGCAGTCCGAGAAAAATTACACGAACCGTCAAATCCAACGTCATTAATACCATCAGAGAATATGCCTGACTTGGTATGCGATATGCCAATACCATTCTTAGGTGCTATAATTTTAATTTCAAGGCGATTATGCCGTATGAGCCATGCCAAACAGTTGAAGAAATGATTATCTCTTTCTGACAATGTTTCTTTAATCTTTTGAATGTCTGACACATCAAAATAAGGTATTTCCACATCACCTGCCCCATCTGCAATAGCTTTCTTATCTTCCTCAGTTAAGATATCATTAACTATAAGCCTCATCCTTCCTCCATTATAAAGGAATACTGCGAATCCATTAGCGAGCACGCTTATCGCAGATGAAGAAAAGAATCCAAGCATAAGATCAAAATGCGTCGTATTACACAAACAATCGGAGAAGAAACCTATCGGTTCCCACTCTGTACGCGATTTGTATCGCCGATGTTCAGGCCATATGATATCTGATTTGAGCATACTCTATGTCTACCTGATAATAATATATTTATTTAATTCCTCTTCAACGCAATCTATTGAAATATTTTTGACTAATGCATACCTGTTATAAAGATCCTTTTTATCTTTATCTTTAAGCAGGTTAGGATTAAAAATATAAACAAAGAGGTATTTTAGTAATATTTGATTATTCACTAACATCCTTTTTGATGAAGGGTCCCATATAATTTTAGTCCAAGGCTCTTTTGATACATCCCTATTTAATTTTGAGAATACCACGAGTATATCTTTAATAGACGTTTCATTATTCTCCGAACATATATAAGAAATAGACTTTATCATTTGAAGCAAAGCAACAGGTCTAAATATAATATTCCCTCCACTTATAGGATCTCTATACTTTTCTGCAGCCGTTAATGGATCTTTATGTATAAAATCCTCTATCTCAGGAAATACACCAACCATTAGATTCCAAAAGTCGTTTAAAAACTTGATGTATCTTAATATTATCTCTTCATCAGGTCTACTTCTTAGAAAATCTTTTAACTTAGTCTTACTTATTATCTTCTTATAATAAAAGATCTGAAATAACTCGACATTACATTCATACAAAGTAATCAGTGAAGTAAAAGAACTTTTATCATTTACCGGGATGGACTTAGTATTAGTAGCTTTTATACGATCATCTGTAAACAAGACATGGGTTTCGAGCAATTCTCGCGTAGCAATTGCCACAATATCATCTTCATCTAAAGCTATAATATCTCCTAACTTAACCGGCTTTGCGTACCTATTAAGAGTCGAAAAGATTCGTCTAGACTTTTTCATGCCTGCATCACTGGTACTATGACCGATTAATATCACACTTATCGTCTCAGTAGCAAGTGCTGGATTCTTTTTAATAGCCTCTTTAATTCCCTCAACACGATGTTGTCCATCGACAGGAAATATCTTCTCTTTACCATTGAGATGTAATATGCCAACATTTGGGAACTCGTTGTCATCAAGTTCAAATCTAATCTCTGTCCATTGAGGTTCCCCATCATACACGGCTAAAACCAAAGCATTAAAGAAACGATCATCTCGGTCCAGAATATATTGTTTAATCTTTCCACTATTATCTGTAAGAGATCGTTGGAGTCTATCCTTCAATGTTTTAGAAGTATATATCTCATTGCCAACTTTTCTATCAACTAATTCACTAATTTGCTGAAAAGAAAAATTCGCACAATAATAAACTGTATTACCTATTTTCCCTCTTATTGCCGGAATATTCATATCACACATTAATTATTATCAAAAGCTGGAACTGTTGCTTGAACATTAACTTTATCAGGTATCTTCTCATTCAAAGGAGGTAATATCGCCCTAATCAAAAGAGCTTCTGTTTTGTCAATCCAGTCATTATCCATATTAGGGAAATATCTATAAAACAAATATGGCCCCCAAAGTCGAAACATCTTCCTAATCATTACTCGTTCTACGTCTGTAAAATACTCAAGTGCACGCTTCCTTATATTTTGAGCTCTAGTATATTTACATCTACCAATATACAAAATATGATTCTCGAAAAATGGTAAATTAATTCCTTTCAGAAAGAATATATATAAACCACCTGTATCTGTCGGCAATGATTTAATATCATTGGAAATATCTGAATTATCAGCATTTAGATATTTAAACTCAACAGACCATTTTTTTTCATCCCTAATAGGATCATCTGTTGGCAATATATTATCTTTCCATCTTGAAGGATTATGGTAATACAAAACCTCATGCCTCAAGTTCTCATCATCATCTGCTACAAATGCTCTATATAACATAACCTATTTAAATAAAACAATTAGCACAAGGTATTTCATCGTCATCGTCAAACATATCCACTAAAAGGCCACTTGAATTTTTACCTTTTAAATTAGCCTGCTTCTTGATGTGATCAAGCTTGATCTGGCGAACTCGTTCTGGGCGACTTAACTCCTCAAGCGTTTCACCTTGAATCCATGTATAGCCATCCTTTTCATATTGCATAGCTTTTTTATAAAGTTCCGGGTGCTGTTCTAAAAGCCATATCCATTCGATACGTTGCTGAAAAAAACAGAAATAACATCCGGAACGACTTCTATTGTATGTCCCCACTTTCCCATCAACTTCGAACGGAATTGGATTGTAGTAGGCTGGCACCTCGACTCCATTATCTTTTAAAATATTAAAAATATCTTCTTTTACCAAGACATCTTCATTATCTATTAGAGGAAAATCCTCTAACTTTCCTACAGGATAATCAGTTGTCTTGAGATATTCAAAGACCACCTTATTAAAGGTCTTAACACTCAAATCCAATAAAGCATTGAACTTCCGGCTGAATAAGAACTTTTTTGATGTAGGAATCTCTATAATCTGCAGGGCTTCATCCAATATATCATTAGACGCATACTCTTTGTATAGAGATGAAATCACAGCTATGTTGCTATTTTGCATAACGTCATGAATCACATCTATACTCCAAATGTTTTTCCGGAATGGGAATATAGCCTGAATATTAGGTTTGGTTGAAACATATCCCTCTCTATCCTCATCCCCTCGAATCCCGACATACGATATTGTAGGATTATCACCTACAAATCTCTCAAACTCTGCCAGCTTCATTTTTTGCGTACACCACCGAGCTTGAGCCGACGGCAAATATCCCCCACTAATTTTAAGAAAATGATCAAATGGAGTTGGTTCAGGGCTATCTTCGGCCGCAACCAATATCTCAATATGCCCTAAATATGATTTTAGATTCTCAATCAATTTTTGAGTTTCTTCCAATTCACATTTTGTATCAGTATTATAATACTCTATAGGAAGCTGAGGATACAACCGCTTCAAATAGATCGCCAGTGCTGCACTATCTTTGCCGCCTGATATACCTAAGACATGTCTTACTTTACTCATCTTCCAATTTCCTTTTAAGAATCATTAACAAAGCATATGCATCGACCTCACTGTCTCCCGACAACAATTTATCTATTTGTTTTTCAATCTTTTGTGCAACATCAATCTTGCTCTTATTAAGCCGTACTACTTGAGGTGATATTGCTCCATCATTTGAGATCATTTCTATCCGAATAAAATTGTCCTCATGTTCAAGGTTCTGACGACTAATATCTATGTATTTATCTAGCTCTTTGAACAAATGGATCAAATTATCTATCAGATACGCTTCTTCTTCATCAAGCAAATTTTCAAGCTGCTTATCTAATATGACATATGCCAACGATTGATACCAAGAAACCTTATCTGCTGCCGGAGATAATATTCTGTTGAGTATTGACTTTTGTTTATCAGTTAGCAAATATGTTTTGAGGCAAGAGTATCGTTCTTCTAATTCTTTTTTGTATTGAATAAAGTCTGTCGATTTTAAACTCAACGAATCGACGAGCACATTCTCAATGCGCCCAATCAGATTAACATAACAACTCCGAAGCTCTCTTATCGCATTCTGCAATAGATCTACATAGCTCTTCAAAACCTCATCATTACTAGCGAGGACACTATCCTTGAAACCCAAAGCACGAGGCAAATCCTCAAAAAAAGTCTTTTCGGGGTCTTTGGCGGTAGATAATACATTACGGAACTGCAATGTTGTCTTTTTGAGCCGTTTTGTTTGCTTAGTATATTTATTAAGTTTCTTATAGAACACCAAAAAAGGTCTAATGGTTTCTATAAGGCTAGCAGCCGTAAATTCACTATCTTGACTAAGGTTTAATGCTTCACGATATTTATTGTATAAATCCAGCTTAACTCCTTCTACATTAAATGCTTTAATTTGGAATCCACCCGGTGATTTCTGCATAATATCCAATACCTCTCTATTAATAAAAGGAATAAAGACTCCCGAATCATTATATAAAGAGTAATCATTCTTCTTAATAATGAGATATGTTGGTATCCACAAATCAATCACGCCTTGTTTGAGCTTAAATGGACGCGCCTTAAGTGTGTTAATGAGTTCAGCCAATTTGCGAGGCTTCTCTTTACTACCTTCCAAAAATGCTTCACAAACATTCCAAAGATCACTGAACGATTCTTCTTGGGGTGCATCTAACTCATATGTACCGAGGAACAGTCTATGTATGCCGGTATTTTTCAACAACGTCAAATAGATGGTTTTTTCCGGTTTAAACATACTGTCCTCAAATCCCAGATTGTATTCAGTAGAGTTCTCTAATAAATGAGATAAGTAGTTGACACGAGCTAGCGACATTGCACCGCTCGGCTTATGCTTATTCACCATCTCATTGATGTATATAGGTGTAGAGAAATAAACCTCATCACATATACGAGATAAGAATTTATTAAAGCTGGTCTTAGAATCAATCTGGAACTCATTGCCTCGATACACCCAAACGACATCTTGGCTATATCTAAATAATGCATCTAACACACTCGCGTTAAGCAACCCTCGTTCATGGTTCATCAAAGCTTTTAATTCTCGATGAGCAACTTTGTCTGCGCTATCAACTATATTTTGAACATAGGCAAGCTTATCTAACATCCAAATATGGTCAATAACTTTATCGGTTTGCTTGAAATAAGCATATAATATAGCTTCTTCGACAGTACTGGTCTCTTGTTTGAGTTTCTCTAATGTCAACGATTCATTAAAGACAAGATTAATATATCCATCAATCTCATTTTGAGGTTGTTTATTAATTGGATAGTCCGATATAACATACTCAAAATATCGAGGTGTACCCTTTCGATAATATGTGGCATTAGCAAACTCTACAGGAAGGCAAAAATTCTCAAGAAGTTTATCAACAACATCTTTAGAACGAGGCACGATTCCAGAGGCTTTTAGTAATTCACTTTCAATATTGACATCAGTACCCTCAAACAAAACATATTGCGATTTGTATTCTGCATAACGAATTATTTTGTGCTGTGCCAACATGTCAATCACGCCCTCTGGAGATATAATTCCTAACGCATTTTTAGCATACAATGACAAATCTTTTTTAGTAAAGCTTACACCAGCATTACCAAATAAATTTATCATGCCAATGGTCTTAACAAGCTTGATTGCATCTTCTGCGACTTCCTTGTCAAACAATCCTTCTACTCGCTCCAAAGAGACACGAATACCAGCCCATGCTGCAGTATCAAGATTAATCTCAGAAAGGAAAGAGTGGAAGTTATATATGTCGTAATCATATACATCAGCTAGATTATATGTAGTATGTTCACTATCTTTAAATGACTGAAAAGAACCTCCACCAGTCAACTCAAGAAATGAAAACAGAGTCCGTTCATTTTGGCCATATCGTTGAATCGACAATGTTAATGCATGGGCCGCAAATAAATCCAATGGATATAATCGTTCCGCCGTATCTTCATATTTAATTGAAGGACTCGAAAACTTTGTATTTTGCGCTAAATCATATATTGATCTAAAACCTTTGTTATGTATTGGTCTATAGGTACGTCCAATTCGTCTAGCTGCCAGATACAACAGTTGTTCAACCGGTTCGTTAAAGACAATTTCCTGAAAGCGGCCTTTCACCTTATTCCATTCGTGACGCTGAGATTCACTTAATGTGCGAGCATATGAATTGAAGTTCTGATGAAGTGTTGTAAGTAAAATTGCATTACACTTCTCGCTGTTAATAAACTCAGTAAACTTCTGAAATATATACAGTTCTCTCTCTGGATTATTCTTCGCTGCATACTCTAATAGTTTGCCAAACTCGTCTATGACAATAAAAACAAATTCATCTCTTTTCTCTGCTTTAGCAAAAAATCGGGATAGATTTTCAAACAGATTCTCAGAAGCCAAATCGGGGAAGAGATGTTTAGTCAACAAGCTATGTAATGATGTATAATCTCCAACAATTTTGTGGAATCGAAAACGACTATATCCATTAAATTGCCCCTTATTTGCTACAAGAACATGAGAGTTATTCACCAAAGAATCCTCTAAGGCCAAAAGGAAACTAGATTTACCTGTTCCATAAGAGCCAATAATATTAAATGAGTGAATCCCTGTATTGAATGCATCAATAATGCGTCCCACAACGCCAAGAGCATTTGGCGTTACAATATAGCTCTCTGGGTCAAAAGTGCTATGTTCTATATTTATTGAGAGGGTATATTTCATATTACTCAGTCAAGTAGTGGTTATTGAGTATCGTATCTTTGGATAGATTTTCTCTAATCTGTAATTCTTTAATACCCGCGACATCAGAAAATACTATTTGGGTGGGGTATGAAACACACAACTGTTTTATAATACTTAACAAATCATTATTTGTTAAGCAAAACATTAGTGCCAAGTCTTTCATGGCCTCAAATGATATGCTTTTGCTATCAGTAAATAGAACAAGTAATGCATATAAAAATATATTCGCTGGGATGCTATTACGAGTATCGTAATTGAAGATATACATACCATCTTCCGTTTCTTGAATCAGGTTCAACGGAGCCAATAGCATATTCGACTCTTCAATGCTTCCATTACTATGGTTACAATAGTTATGGAATAAAACTCCTATATCACGTTTAACAGTATTTTCGTTGTAAAAGTTTTTATAGCTAGTGCCATCAAAGCATAGATGCTTAATGAAATTTTGAAGTTTTATACCATCAATCAAATTACGCTGTTTATGATAATCAATAAAAGTGCTTTTATAAACAGTTGCATAATCTTCATTTATAAGATTAAAGTGTAACAGCCATAAACTACCCGTATCTTCAAAAAACGGATCATATCCATTTTCATTGCTCATAAGTTTATGAGCTAACGAAGTTAATTCTCCTTCTGCTTTCAATAACCCAAATGCTCGCATCCAATACTTAATGGAATTGACCATATTCTTACCAACTCCAAGGTGCACAACAGCATCTTCATTGTTAAAACTATGCCCTGCAAGCACAAAGTCATATCCGCGTTTTAACCAATGTGATTTGCACGCAAATGATTCATGCCCCGAGAATACAGGCTTTTTCATATATTGATTCTTATTTATCATTTATTAAATCCTTAATACTAACATCTAATACTTTGGCTATATTGACCAATGTATCTAATGTCGGCTGTGTAACATTAGAACACCATTTTGAAACAGTAGATGGATCTTTACCCAATTGTTCAGCCAACCATTTTCCTGTCTTTTTCTGCTCAACAAGAACCAACTTTAATCTATTTACATCTTTCATATTAGTGCCAGTATCATTTGATATTTTGCAAATATATTGAGAAATATTCAATGTCAGGCGTCTTTAAGCTACAAAATAGCGATATAACATAAAAAATTTGGCTTATCTACATACAAACCTGTATAAGATAAGCCAAGTCACTAATTACTACAGCCCAGTCAAGCTCTGACCTTCACCCTTTCCTCCGGCTGCCATTCTGCAAGTGAGACAATCGCCTGATATTGCTCCTTAGTCAGAACCGAATTAGAATCGTCCAAACATTCATATTCCCACGGCAGTTCATAGACAGTCCCTCTTCCTGATAGTCCATATAGTTGTGAAAGGAGTCGGGAACCAGCCGCACATAATCTTCTTCAAGCAGGATTCTCAGGAGTTTTTCTGCATCGTATATCAGCAGCGGTGTCCCGGCCTTATACAGAGCCGTAGCCACCTCAATAGCCAGCCCGACATTGGACGAGTAACTGTTGGAAACAACAATCTTCCATCCCTGAGGTTGAACATTTGAAGCTAAGATATTCAGACGTGAAAGCCCAAGTTCACCGTAATGGTCAGTTGCAAACCGCATGAAGTCATCAGGACTATCAATGTCGTACATTTCTGTCACATCAACGAACTTCTTCCGATTATAGTAGGCCACATCACGCAGTTCTTCAGGAACATCCTGCGGATCTGTATAGATACGTCCACTGAATCCCCGCTTCCTGTGGTAAGCCTCATATACCTCGTTGGCAATGCGGTAATAGGTGCAATACTTTCGGATGGTCATGGTTTCCAAAAGAGGGACAGAATGCCCGTGCACCGACTCCTCCAATGCCTTGATAGCCATTTCCCGATCTTCCACCTCAATTTTGAAATTCGGCACTATGCGGTTAAATACCTTTTGTGCAATCCGTCCTGTACGCTGCTGGTACGGCAGGTTATGTGCCACGTAATCGTTGAACCCGTCGGGATTAGCGACAATGACATCAATCATCCGTTGCAGATAGTCGAAGAGGCGGGTTAGATTCTCCCGGCACCACGTATCATCTGACTCCGTATCCGTACACTTGGAGTCATTCGTAATGATAAAACTGGTTCGCTTCCGGTCTGTAACACGGATTGACCGGGAGTCCCCGTATCGGCTCGAAGCGACATGGAACCACTTGGTCTCCATCGGGTTGAATGCAAGCCAATCTGCAAGAAACGCTTCCCGACTGTCATATTCCCCTGAAGCGAGCAATTCCTCGGCGTCCCCCCACTCTTCCTGTGTAGGCCGTGGTACTTCGATATAGAATCCCCGGTACTCATCGTCGCCCATTATAGCCAGCCGCTCAAACCGATGCTGTATCTCAACCAACCTTTCAAGCATATCGCCACCAACAACAATCTCCCATTGACGGCTTTCTCCCAACGCCTCCAAATGCGAGGCATTCAAACTGACCTCCTTCGCCAAATCGGCAAGGAGTTTTCTGTCTATGATTTTTCTTTCGTTCATTTCTGTATATCCATTAAATTTCAATAAACCTGGCCGGATCAAATCCGTTCATTTGGTGTTCATCTTCAAAAACATATCCCATCTGGTTGCAGATTATACGGGTCCGGCCAATCACAATGTCAATGTTGATATGCGAATGCCCGTAGATCCAAGCATCAATCCGACTGTTGGCTATCAGTTCTCCGTATTCACTGGCAAAGGCACTGTTCAGCACGGAACCCTTATGATGCGGAGCCACTGCCTGGAGTGTCGGCAGATGGTGTGTAACCACCACGATATGGGTTGCCGTACTTTCTTCAACGCTTTTCCGGATAAAACTGATACAATTCTCGTGCATCCGCTTGAATTCATCCACCTGCAGCAGTTTCCCGTCGAACTTGATCTGACGGAAGTCATTCATGCCTTTCCACACGAAATACTCGTCGTTCGGGTTGATCCGTGACCACAACGTACTCAGGACGAAGTCGGTGTCATCAATGCGGACGACCTGATTTTGGTAGTAACCTACATTTTCCCGGAACATCCACCGCCATTGCAGGCCCCGTCCATCACGTCGGAATAGTTGTAGTATTCGTGGTTGCCGGGGACAATCAGCACCTGCCGGTAATTCTCCGAAGCCCATTTCCAGAACTTCGTCAACGGAGCAACCTTATCCCTGAGATAGAAAATATCCCCAGCCAGCACCAGCACATCGCCTGTTATAGGCAATTCATTGTTTTTCAAGTATCTGCTGTTCTCCTGGAACTCCATGTGCAGATCACTCATGTATTGTATCTTCATCTTACTGTTCTCCTTTCCTTGATTGTTCAATCTGTTTCCCTATGATTGCTTTTACCTGTGCAAAAGAGACCGGTGTGAAATCGTTGTTGTCCACTCCGACATCATATTGTGTCGGAAGAAGCATACTCAGTCGAGAAGCATCCTTCCCGGTGTTGTGCCTGCTGGTATGCACATGTCCGAAAAGCTGCCAGGTGCCATTGTATGAGCCACCATAGCAAAGGAACGGACAGTGATTCAGATAAATCTTCTGCTTATCCACTTCGATATACATCTGCATTGCTATATGCTCGAAGTGTTTCATATAATTCTGCCTCAGGTTCTTGATGTCGTGGTTGCCGGAAATAAGGTATATTTTCCCGTTCAGCCTGTTCAGTATGTTTACCCATTCGGCAGAACCGCCCAGACAGAAATCACCCA
>ULUY01085297.1_pt1 | contig 15315 bp, 12 predicted proteins | sample 1959031 | NCBI WGS metagenome assembly ULUY01 (sample SAMEA4835774, study PRJEB28245) | human gut metagenome | biome: gut microbiome; material: fecal sample | place: Denmark | collected 2008
CGATGTTTCCACAGACAGCTGGGCTTATCAGGCCGTTGCTGATCTGTCCGAACAGGGCGTAGTGGAAGGCTATCCGGACGGCACCTTCAAGGGCGAAAAGAATGTAACCCGTTATGAAATTGCACAGATCGTAGCCCGCCTCATGGCTAAAGAAGATCAGCTGAACGCTGAACAGCAGGCAACTCTGGATAAACTGGCCGGTGAATATACCGATGAACTGGCTAACCTGGGCGTTCGCGTTTCCGGTCTGGAAAAGAAGGTCGGAAATATTTCCTGGGCCGGCAATGCCCGTATGCGTTTCTGGCAGGGATATGAGGGCCGTAAATCTCAGGATAACTGGGACGGCCGTATCCGCCTCATCGCCAAGGGTCAGATCAATGACAGCACCTATGCGATGGCCCGTTTCCGCACCGACATGGATTTCAAGAGCGAAGGTTCTGCTGGTTCCGAAACCTATGCGGAAGTTCTGGAAGTTCATCACCAGTTCGGCGATAATTTCAGCGTGACACTGGGCCGTCAGGACCTGTTCCTCGGTCAGACCGGTCTGGAATTTGATGACGAATTTGACGGTGCGATTGCAACCTACAACGGCGGCGCATTCAACCTGGACATCGGTTACGGTGCTTTGAATTACGGTTCTCTCGGCAAGCTGAGCGGCAATGGTGTAGCTAAGAGTGACACGGAAAATTTCCTGGCCCGTCTGTACGGTGATATCGGCAGCGTTTCCTATGACGTGGAATACCTGGATGGAAAAGATTCCCTGGACGCTTCCCTCTTCGGCGCCGGTGCAACCATTCACCTCTCCGATTTCAGTGTATTCGGGGATTACTACACCAACATGGATTATAGCGGAGACCCGAAGACCTGGACTGCCGGCATCGGCTACAGCACAGTTGACTGGAACAAGCCGGGAACCTGGGGCGTAACCGGACAGTATGTCCGCTCCGAAAGAGGCTCCTTCATCGGCGACGGTACCTACAACTCCTGCCCGGCAAATCTGGTAACTACCTTCTCGGATTCCGGAATCAATGAAGTGAAGTACTGGCTGGCTACTGCAGATATCATTCTCATGAAGAACCTGGATCTCCATGCCGACTATGCATTCAATGTAAAGACCGACAACGGAGCCAACCCGGATGATGTATTCTCCGTAGAACTGGACTACAGATTCTAAGATCATGTTTCAGAGCAAAAGCGTTCCTTCGGGAGCGCTTTTTTGCGTGGGAAAAAGATATTTGCCGCTCTTTGCAAAGTTGCTTTCCCATGTATGGTATAATAAATTGAATATGAATGTTTTTTTGACGAAGTTTTCTGTAAATGTTCATACTATTCCTGTATTTCATCACAAGGAGGAAGATGAATTGGAATCAAAACGTGATTTTATATGGAAAATGGGAGGCCAGCAGGGACAGGGCGTAGAATCCTGCGGGGAAATTCTGGGCCGTGTACTGGCGCAGGAAGGCTACAATCTCTTCAGTCAGAGACTTTTTGCATCCCGCATCAAGGGCGGTCATACCACCATTGCGCTGCGCATTGCGACAAAAGTCGTTTCGACCATCGGAGAAAGGGTAGACTGCCTGGTGGCACTGGATCAGGAAACGATTGATATCCATGAATGCGAGGTGCCGAAGGGCGGCGTTATTATTGCGGACAGCGCTTTCCATCCGAAGGTAGAAGAGCATTCCGGAAAAATCCTTCTGGCACTTCCGATTACGGATCTGGCCAAAAAGTACGGCAGCATGCAGATGAAAAATATCGCAGCTCTGGGCATGAGCGCCGGCGTACTGGGATTCCCGGAAGATCCGTTCTACGGATTCATTGCGGACCGCTTCAAGAAAAAGGGCGAAGAAATTATTTCCAAGAATAAGGATATCTTCAAGGAAGGCTATGATACGGCGGTAGAAGCACTTCACGGTGTTTCCATGGGCAAGCTGCCGGTTCCGGAAAAAGCAGATCAGCTGTATTTGCTGGGAAATGAAGCTGCTGCACTCGGCGCTATTTCCGCAGGCGCCCGGTTCATGGCTTCCTACCCGATTACACCGGCTTCCGAAATCATGGAATACATGATTAAGGTCATTCACAAAATCAACGGCACGGTCGTACAGACGGAGGATGAGCTTTCTTCCTGCATGATGGCCATGGGCGCCGGCTATGCCGGGGTTCGTGCCTTTACCGCAACGAGCGGGCCCGGGCTGTCCCTGATGGCGGAATCCATTTCCATGGCATGCATGGCGGAAATCCCGGTCGTTATCATTGATGTGATGCGTGCAGGTCCGTCTACCGGTATGGCTACCAAGGTGGAACAGAGCGATATCCGGTATGCTGTCGGCAGCGGCCACGGCGATGCGGAAAAGATTGTCCTGGCGGCTTCTTCCATCGAAGACTGCTACTACATCACCCAGGAAGCCTTCAACCTGGCGGAAAAATACCAGACTCCGGTCATTCTTCTTTCCGACCTGCAGTTCGGCATGTGCAAGCAGTCCGTACCGGCCTTTGATCCGGACCGGATTGCCATCGAAAGAGGCAAGCTGGTTACGGAAGGACTTCCGGAACTGGATACGAAAAAGAAGGCGTACTTCGACCGCTTTGCCGATACGGAAGACGGCATTTCCCCGAGAACGATTCCCGGCGTGAAGAACGGACTGTTCCTTTCCACCGGTCTGGAACACAATACCTACGGGAAACCGGCGGAAGGTGCGGATATGCGCGTGATGGAAATGGAAAAGCGGCACAGAAAGTTTGCCGGCGTTTCCAAAGACATTCAGCCGTTTACCGTACGGCATGAAGAAACCGATGCAGATCTGCTGTTCATCGGCATTACTTCCACCGGCGGTGCGATTGAGGAAGCATGCGACGCATTGGAAGCAGAGGGAAGAAAGGTCAACCACCTGCATCTGCGGCTGATTTCTCCGTTCCCGGCGGAAGAGCTTCGTCCGTATATCGAAGGGGCCAAGAAGGTTCTGATTGTGGAAGAAAATATGACAGCCCAGCTGCGGGAGCTCTTTGCCGCACACTTCTCCTGCCATGAAAAGCTGCTTAGCTGTTTGCAGTATGACGGAACTCCGTTCAAGGCATCTGTCATTCTGGCTAAAGCAAAGGAGGTTTTCTGATTATGGCTACACCGAGAGATTATAAAAATACCATCGTTCCGAACTGGTGCCCCGGCTGCGGGGACTACGGCATCCAGAATGCCATTCAGCAGGTTTGTGCAAGAAAAGGCTGGCCGAATGAATCCATTACCCTGATTTCCGGCATCGGCTGCTCTTCCCGTATCGGAGGCTATCAGTACTGCTACGGGGCGCATACGACGCACGGCCGGGCGCTTCCTTTCGCACAGGGAATCAAATGTGCGAATAAGGATACCCATCTGATTGTCTGCTCCGGTGACGGTGATTCCTACGCTATCGGTCTGGGTCATGCTATGCATGCCATGAAGCGGAATATGGACATCACCTACCTGGTATTCGACAATCAGGTGTATGGGCTGACCAAGGGTCAGACATCCCCGGCCTCCTCCAAGGGCTTCGTGACAAAGACCACTCCGGACGGAAATCCGCTGACTCCGCTGAATACGGCAGCGATGGCCATTGCAGCAGGGGCTACCTTTGTTGCACAGGGCTATGCCGTAGACGGAAAGAATCTGCCGGATATCATCGAAAAGGCAGTGGATCACAAGGGCTTCTCCTACGTGAATATCTTTACCCCCTGCGTGACCTTCAACCACATGAATACCGTTCAGTGGTACAATGAACATCTGAAAAAGATTGAGGATGTTCAGCAGGACTACGATCCCGCTGATAAGGGCGCGGCTCTTCATCTGCTGGCAGAAACGGACAGCCTTGTCACCGGCGTGATTTATGAGGAAAAGGATGCAGTTCCTTTCGGTGATATCGTGCCGTCCAAGGACATCTGTCTGGTGGATCATGTAGAAAAACCGAGCAGAGAACTCTTTGACGATCTCTGCAGCGAATTCCGGTAATTTCAGCAGTTTTTCCCGGCAGATACTGCACAGGAAGAGTATCCCCTGCTTTGAGTAAACGAAAAGGAGCATGTAAGTTATGGCATCGGATCGTATGATGGAATATTACTACTCCATGGGGCAGGACTGCCTGAGCGGCGGCAGTCCGGATGATGCCGTGGCCTATTTCAAAAAGGCAGCCAACCTGGGAACCCGGGAAGCGGCCTATGAAATCTGTGTCATCGGCCATCGATGGGAAACCGGCTCTGACGGTTTGGAAAAGGATGAGAAAAAGGCAGAATACTGCTATAAAATCAGTGCCGAATACGGAATCGTTGAGGCCAATCTTCTTCTGGGCAAGCTGTATTTCCGCGGCATCGCCGGCAGCGGGCCGAATCCGAGAAAGGCCCGGAAGGCCCTGGAAAAGGCCTGCGACGGCGGCAGTGCAGAAGCAGCTTCTCTGCTGGGAAAAATGTATGACGAAGGCATCATGGGCAATGTGAATCCGGGAAAGGCGTTCTGCTACTATCTTCTGGCAGCGGAACGGGGGGATTCTGCAGCGATGCTCATGACAGGGCTTTTCTATGCCCAGGGAACCAGTACGGCGAAGGATGTGAGCGCCGCAGAAATGTGGATCCGCAGGGGATGCGAAAAGGGAGATCCCGACGGAAAGGCTGTCCTCCGGGGATTCCTGTCAGTGGCCTGCGGAGAATATATTACCGGTGCTGCCGGCAGAATCGATCCGGAAAAGGCAGAGGCCATGGCGGAAGAGGCAGAAGCTCTGGGCAGCAAGGAGGCTTTCTGCCGTCTGGGAGAGGCGCTTCTGATGAAGAAGGACAGCCCCGACTATGGAGAAAAAGCCTTTCAGTGCTTCAAGCGTGCAGTCCGTCACCGGGTGCCCTTTGCGTATGCCCGGCTCGGACTTTGCTATGAAGCCGGCATCGGAACGGCGGCGGATATCCGGAAATCTGTAAAGTATTACAGGAAATCCGCTGAATCGGGAGATCCTTTCGGAATGGCTCATCTGGGATATGCCCTGGCCAACGGGGAAGGCGTGAGAAAAAACGAAAAAGAAGCTATGGAATGGCTCATTCGGGCCGCCATGCACGGAGATTCCGGCGCCATTAAGGTGCTGAAGGAGGATTATAATTACACACTGTAAGTTTATATCCTGCTGCTTCATCATCCTGTATCGGAAAGATCTTTGCTTCCTCCGGGGAGCGAAGGTCTTTTTGATTCACCGTACGGGATGATTTGTTTTTTGAATTTCATAGTTTTGCCTGATTCATAAGAGACTGATCGCAGATCGGTTTCTTTGTCTTTTTATGGAAAGGAAGAGATTGAATGGGAAACAACCGCACTTTTTTATTGATTTATCTGGGTATGATGAGTGCGCTGGCGCCGCTGGCAACGGATATGTATCTTCCGGCGCTTCCTGAGATTTCCTCCTTTTTCGGAATTTCCACATCAATGACGCAGATGACGCTGACCATGACGCTTGTGGGAATGGCAGTGGGACAGGTCCTGGGCGGACCGGTTTCGGACCGGCTGGGCCGCAAGCTTCCTATTCTGCTGGGAATGCTGGGATTTCTGGTGTCTGCTGTGGTGTGCTCTGTTGTGCAGGATATCGAAATATTCTTGTTTTTCCGGCTCATTATGGGCCTGTCCGGAGCTTTCGGCATCGTCATATCCCGGGCGGTAGCGAGGGATACGGAGGAAGGGCCGGAGCTGATGCGGTTCATGGCGCTTCTGATGATGGTGAACGGACTGGCACCGATCCTGGCGCCGGTGCTGGGCGCGCAGATTCTTCGGTTTGCAGAATGGCATGCCGTATTCGTTGCGCTGTCCATCGTGGGGATCCTGATGATTCTGGCTACGCTGGTTTTCCGGGAAACGCTGCATAAAGACAATCGTGTCCGGAATGTTTCCGACGGGTTTGTCGCTTTCGGGACACTGATGAAGGATCGGTATTTCTTCGGTCACTGCCTGCTTCAATGCTTTATATTCGGCTCCTTCTTCTCCTACATTGCAGGCTCGTCCTTCTTGTTCCAGAATGTTTACCATGTATCTCCGCAGACCTTCAGTTATATTTTCGGCGGAATCGGCATAGGGCTGATGATTGCCGGCATCATTCCGGCCCGCATGGCCGGAGCTATTCCGGAAATTATTCTGCTGAAATGGGCGGTCCTGGTACCGATGATCGGTTCCTTCTTTTTCCTGGGAGGCATTCTTCTGGATGCGCCGATCTGGTACAGCATCATTGTCCTGTTCCTGACGATTACGCCGCTGGCCGTCATGGGGGCATCGTCTGTATCTCTTGCGCTTTCCCGGTGCGGAGAAAATGCAGGGAGCGGTTCTGCGCTGATCGGTTTCTTCTCCATGATTCTGGGCGGTGCCATGATGCCTGTGGTAGGGATTGCCGGAGATCATACGGCTCTTCCCATGGCGCTGATCATGTCGTTCTTCTACATTCTGGCCAATATCGTTCTGGCAACGATGATCCTTCCCGAGCACCGTCATGAAGGCTGAGCTGTATTTCTCCGTATGGTATAATAAACAGATGAAACGGAGGTTGTACTATGCAGGTCATTTTCGATAAAGAATTATTTGATGAAATCCCCGGCCTCTGCGTGGGGATCATAGCGCTTCGTGCGGCGGATAACCGGGGAGTCAATCAGGAAGCGGATGCTTTCCGGAGCCGGTGCTGTACGGAGGCCAATCTTCTTCTGAAAATCAATCCGCACATGGCCGATCCGGAAATCGACCGGTATGCCCGGGTGATGGAAAAGCTGTCCATGAAGGGCGTTCAGACAGCACTCATGGATGTTTTTGCCGATTACCGGGAAGGCCTGGAAGCCGGGCAGGAACCGGACGGGGAAAATCCGGAAGTGCTTTCTCTGCCCAAGAAGGCGGATCTGGAAGAGCTGACCGGATCGGACATCCTGGAGCGGCGCAATCCGATCTCTGACATGATCCGGGGCGCCATGCTGAAATTCCATGTGGAAATCCATGCGTATGACATGGGGGACCGGACCCGTCCGCTGTACGTCCGAAAGAATGACGGCCGCTGGAATGTGTATCTGGGAGAGGATCTGGCGACAGAGGACTGGCTGGGCAGCGGAGAACAGGCCGGAAAGGTGACTGCCGATTCGGAAAATATTCTGGTTCTGATTACCGGATTTGCACCGAATCGGAAGAAGGTGGCGTCTGCCCGGAATGAACTGGCACGGCGCATGAAATCTGCCTTTGACCGCACCGCAGAGGTGGGCTGGCTGGAGGGAGACACCCATGAATTCACCGCTGATATCGGATAAGGAAATCCGTTATGCTGCCATTGATTTTGAAACAGCTTACTGGGGGCCGGGAAGTGCGTGCTCTCTGGGAATCGTGGTCAGCAACGGGAAGGAGGTTGTGGATGAATGGTATCATCTCATCCGTCCCTATTCCCTGCATTTTGACAAAAACTGCATGAAGGTGAACGGTATCCGTCCGGAGGATGTGGAGGGAGAGGAAACTTTTCCGGCCTTCCTGGAGGATATTGCGGAACGTCTGGAGGGAACGGTAGTCTTTGCCCACAATGCCCGTTTCGACATGGGCGTACTGGCACAGGCGCTTTCCCTGTACGGACTGCCTTCGATCCGGTTTCTCTACGGGGATACGGTGCCGCTTTCCCGGGCACTCTGGAAAGACCTGGAAAACCATAAACTGAATACGGTGGCAGATGCGCTCGGCTTTGATTTTCATCATCACCGGGCCCTGGATGATGCAAGGGCCTGTGAGTACATCGTGCGGAAAGCACTGGAGCAAACCGGTGCGGAAAGCATAGAGACGCTGATGAAGAGTACCGGCCAGGAGCTGAAGAAATTTACCAAGGCGCTGGGAAGGCCGAAAGCAAAGCGGGTGCGGAACAAGTCCTATGGGATGATTGTTCCTGCCGGGCAGATCATCGGAGAAGCCGGTCAGAAGAAATAGAGAGATCTCCTCAGGGGGATCTCTTTTTTTGATGGAATTTTCAGGGGAAAAGCACTGCGGAAAATCGGAGCAGGCAGGTTACGGAAACAGGAAGGTATCAGCCCGGCAGCAGGGAGAAAAAGCAGGTCCGGGCACGCAAAAACGGCATAACCGCATCGGAGTGCAGTTATGCCGCTGTTAAGGATTTCTGCTTTTTTATTGCTGGGCTTCCCGAAGCTTTTCCAGGAAGAATTTCGTGTTTTCCGTCAGATTCGGTCCTTCGGTCTGGAGAGCACCGCCGACGAGGAAAATGGAATCCGGGCCGTAGGTCCGGTACATATCCCGGAAGAGCTGCCAGCGCATACCGCCGGAGGGAACGGGGAAAATGGAGTTCAGGTCACCCATGTTTTCTTCCGTGCCTTCACAGATTTTCTGGCATACATCCCGGGAGAAGGAGAACCGTCCTCCGAAGCTGGTGAAGATAACCGCATCCGCACCGGCCAGGCGGGAGAGCTGTCCGTAGTAGCAGAAGGGGGAAATGCCGGAATCTTCGGACAGGACAAGCGGGCCGGAGAAGCTGGGATGGAGGAAAATGGGCAGGTGGAAATCATCCGCTCTTGCCAGATCGCGGATGAGGGTAAAGCCCGTGAGGCCCGGTGCAGCCATGATGCCGTCCGCGCCGATTTCCTGAGCAGCGTAGGCACGGTCCAGGAACTGCAGGCCGTCGGCGGTGCAGTTGGCGATGTACATGGATTTTCCTCCGGTCTTTTCATTGGCATCGGCAATGGCCATAACGGACTGCAGGACTCTTTCCTTGAACGGCGCATAGTCCTGATTCAGCAGGCTGTGGTCGTCCTTGATGATGGGGCAGCCGCCGACAGCCAGGTCATAGACCATCTTGGCGAGCTCCTTCGGAGAACGTCCCAGGGGCTTGACGGCGGACATGAGGATGGGGCCTCTTTCTACGCCGCAGAGCTCGCGGATGCCGGTGCGGCCGAAGCGGGGGCCGGGGTAATCGTTATACATCGGATCGGGCAGTTCGAAGGACATGAGACGGATTCCCGGCTGAAGGCTCGTGTTTCCGAAAAGCATATTGAGGAGCTCGGACATTTCACTGCCCACTGCATCGGGGTTATAGGAAATCACCGCGTAGTAAGCGCCTTCCTCTGCCTTTTTGAGGTCTTCGATCTGACCGATGACGGTGTTCTCGATTTCCGTGCCTTTAATCAGCTCGTAGGGGCATTCCACGGTCTGCTCCAGGGCGATGCCGAGGGCAATTTTTTTGGCTTCGTCATAATCAGGGGCAGCAATGCGGTAGGTCGCGGTAAAGCGGGAGGACTGTTTCAGATCTTCCGACAGTTCGGCAAACAATTCACTTTCAAAAAACGGAGTTTCCTTCATAGAACCAGGTCCTTTCAGTTTTCATTATCTTGTTCGTGGGTCAGACGATACGGATTATCCTTTCTGCCGGCTGTATCATCGGATAGCCAGTAGAGAGGACGGTTTTTGGCTTCTTCGTAAATGTGTCCCAGGTATTCGCCCAGGATGCCCAGGCACATCAGGTTCAGGCTTCCGAAAAGGGAAACCAGAATGGTCATGGTAGCCCAGCCCGGTACGGCCAGTCCCATAATGACACAGTACAGTACATGGATGACCACCAGAATGCCCGCAAGGCCTGCCAGGAAGCCTATATAAAGAGACAGACGGAGGGGCAGGGTGGAATTGGTGATGACACCGTCCAGTGCAAGGGACATCATCTTTTTCAGAGAGAATTTCGATACGCCGGAATGACGGGCCGGGGCGGTGTATTTCACCGTGGCCTGACGGAATCCCAGTCCGCCTACGATTCCGCGGATGAAACGGCTGTGTTCCCGGAACCGGAGAAAGACATTCAGGGCTTTCCGGTCCATCAGCCGGAAATCGGATCCGCCGGGGATGATCGGCGTGGTGGAAATTGCATTGATCAGTTTGTAGTAGCCCTTGGAGGTGACCTTCTTGACAGGACCTGCATCCTCTGTGGCCAGGCGGACAGCCTGGACGATATTGTAGCCTTCCTGCCATTTTTCAATGAGCTTGGGAATCAGAGCCGGGGGATGCTGCAGATCGCCGTCCATGGTGATGACTGCATCGCCTGCTGCAAAGTCCATTCCGCAGGTGATGGCAACCTGGTGTCCGAAGTTCCGGGCAAAGGTGAGAGCCCGCACATGAGGGTCATGCTCTGCCAGTTCATGGATCAGTGCATCGGTCCGGTCTCTGGAACCATCATTGACATAGATGACTTCATAATCCAGTCCGGTCTTTTCCATAACCTTTGTTACTTCATCGTGGAAGAACACCACGTTGCCCTCTTCGTTGTATACGGGCGTCACGATTGATATCATACCTGCCTCCGAGTCTATAAATTCATAATTTATATTATAACACAGGAATTTTCTGCATTATAGAAAAGAGATTTTCTTCGGGAGATTCCCCGGATTCGGCCCCAGTATAGCAGAAATGTTTCTGATTCCTTTTAAGGAATTCTTACATTTTTTTAAACTTGGAAGAAACAGGGGAAAACGGACAGAAAAAAGCGGCCGTTCCCGAAGGAGCTGCCGCTTTTGCTGCGGGATTATTCCCGCACAGTCAGTTTAAAGCCGTTTGTTTCGATTTTTCCCTGATTGTCCAGACGGCGGATCACGGAATCGCCGGTGAGCTCCCAGCGGGCGCCCTTCCCGATATGAAGGACGGTGCCGCTGCCGGAAAGGGGGCTGTCTTCATCGGAAATGCTTCCCTTCAGGACAGTGCCGCTGTCCAGGGTCAGGTCCAGAGAGGAAACAGAATCGGTGAGAATTTTGCCTTCCGCTTTCTGCCGGAGAAGAACCGCCTTTGCTTTCCCGGGCTTATCGGATGTGCCGGCAATGCGGAGAAGGACAGCTTCGGGGTCCTCGTTCCGAAGTTTTACATTGTCCAGTGTAAGGAGGCCTTCCGTGCGGTTTACGGCGAAAACAGCGCCCCGATGGGAAATGACCGAGCCGTTCTTTGCGGAAAATTCTGCCGGGCCTGCCGGTGTACGGCCGTCCCCGGAGGGAAGAAACAGGACAGAGGCGGCAGGGTCTTCCCGGGCGGCTGTATCGCCGTCCTTTTGCTCTGCGGCCATGTTTCCTTCCAGGGTACAGTTTTCCAGAGCAATTTTGCCGTTTTCTGCAAGGAGAATCCCTGCCGAACGGGCGGCAGCCAGACTGGCTCCGTAGACGGCAATGTCACCGGCAGAATGAATTGCCGGCGCGTGAAGCCCGCCGGAGACAAAGGTGCCGTTCCGGACAGTGATGACACCGCCGCCCTGTCCGGCCCGGATCGGGGAGGAGAAATCGCCCTGGGTGATGACATTCATCTCTTCCGCGCGGATGATGCCGCCGTCCGACGTCATGAGTCCTGCCGAATGAGGACCGGAGGTCCGGATTTCCGTACGGGATGCAGTAATTACCGAACCTTCTCCCCAGCTGAAAAGGGCATTTCCGCTGGGGGCGGAGGATTCCGCAGAGGAATCGGAAAGAGTGACTTTGGCGCCGTCTGCAGCAAGAAGCGCTGCATTGACACCGCGGGAATCTCCGATTTCGAGCGAGGAAGAACTGCCTGCTGCTTTTACAATTTCCGCTTTGTCCAGAACGACCGATGCATCGGTGATGCGGAGGGCATTCTCATCATCTCCGTAGGAGCCGAAAACAGATCCGGTGAGGGAGATATTCTTTTTCAGCTCGGTTGCGGCTGTCCCCTGAGCAGAGGAATCGGCCGGCTGCGCGGAAGAATTTTCTCCGGTCGGAGCCGGTGCGGCAGGAACGGCAATTTTCCGGATGACAATATCCTGCGGGCGGTGCTGAAGATCTGCCGTGATGGCCCGGGAGAATTTTTCCGGAAGAATATTGTTCGCTGCCGATGCGGACGGAGCGGAAAGGGCAAGAAGAACGCAGAGAAGAAGTGCTTCTTTTGTATATTTCATAAGATACCTCCTGGAGTCAACCTGGAATCGATGTCCTTATTATACCCGGTTCATGCCGGAAGGAAAACGGGAAAACGAAGGAAGCCGGGCGGGCTTTTTCCTGCATGGCCGGACAGTTCATGATATACTTTCTGAATACAACACTGAAACAGGGGGAAGATGATGAACGAGAGAAAACTGGGAATGGCTGCAGCAATCGGCTGCTATGTTTTTTGGGGTGTGCTTCCCATTTACTGGAAACAGCTGGAGGGAGCGGCCGGCGCGTATGAAATTCTGGCGCACCGGATGATCTGGTCCTTTGTGTTTATGCTGTTTGTTCTGTACGGCGGAAAATTGTTTCCCCGGTTCAGAGAAACCGTAAGGGAGCTTTGGGAAAATAAAAGAAAGGGAGTTCTCATGCTCGCCGCATCGGCGCTGATTACCATGAACTGGCTGATCTTTATCTGGGCCGTGAATCATGACCGCATCGTGGAGTCCTCCTTCGGGTACTATATCAATCCGCTCTTTTCCGTTGTGCTGGGCATTCTCTTTTTCCGGGAACGCCTTTCCCGGGGGAAGTGGCTGGCCATGTTCATTGCACTGGCCGGCATCTCCTATATGACCTGGCAGATGGGCAGACTGCCTTTGATTTCCATCGGACTGGCGGGAACCTTCGGGCTATACGGCGCAGCAAAGAAAAAGCTGGGACTGAATCCTTTCGTTTCCATCACCCTGGAAACTCTGCTGGCGCTGCCGGTTGCTTTCTGGTTTGCTCTGACACCCATGGAGGGAATGACGCCGCAGTTCGGCAGCGGGAGTACGGCTGTTACGGCTCTCCTGGTGGGAGCGGGTGTGGTAACTGCCCTGCCGCTTCTTCTGTTTTCCATAGGCGCAAACCGGCTTCCGCTGAATGTACTCGGTTTCTGCCAGTACCTGTCGCCCAGCCTTTCTCTGCTCTTGGCAGTTTTTCTGTACGGCGAACCTTTTACCGCCGATGAGGGAATCAGTTTTTCCTTTATCTGGGCGGCTCTCATCCTTTTCACGGCAGCCGATTTCCGGGAAAATCAAAGGAAGAAATGAATCTTTTCACCGGCCCGGTGATATAATAAAGATAAGTGAAGACTGACAGGAATCGATTGATAAAAGGAGGATTTTATTATGGCAAATGTTCTTGTAATTTCCGGCCATCCCGATCTTTCCCATTCCCTGGCCAACCGTACGATTCTTGAGACACTGCGTGCCTGCGGACTTTCCTTTACGCTGAGGCGGCTGGATGAGACACCTTTCCGCTTTGATGTGGAAGAAGAACAGGTGCTTTTGAAAAAAGCGGATGTGATTGTTCTGCAGTTCCCCATGTTCTGGTATTCTTTCCCGGCTCTGATGAAGTACTGGCTGGAACAGGTCTTTACGCACGGCTTTGCCTACGGAAGCGAAAGTACGGCATTGAAGGGCAAGAAATTCCTCATATCCTTCACGACCGGTTCCCCGAAGGAAGCTTTCGGTGAAGGGGCTCCGAATGCGCATACCCTGGAGGAATACACTTACAGTCTGAAACAGATTGCGGCCATGTGCGGTATGGAATACCTGGAGTCGATCGTGACCTGCGCGGCGGCTTATATTCCGGGAGTCAGTCCGGAAGGCGATCAGAACAGAATCACCGCTGCCTGCAAAGCGCACGGAGAAAAGCTGGCAGCTGTTCTGAAAGCGCTGTAACGGAATCGGCCCGGCATACAGATTCTGTGAAAGAGGAAAAGACGGAGATATTCTCCGTCTTTTGTTTTGGAAGAAAGGACAGGCCTGCACCGGCAGAGGCCGGAGGGCGGAAATCCTAAAGAAAATATTTGAGCAAATGAAAAGAAGCCGCATTCCGCTGCGGCTCCTTTTTGTCTGAAAACAGAATTCTTATTTGGTTCCGAAAATACGGTCTCCCGCATCGCCCAGCCCGGGAAGAATGTACTTCTTGGCGTTCAGCTGGCGGTCCAGTGCGGCGGTGTAGATCGGCACATCGGGATGGGCCTGATTGATGGCTTCCACGCCTTCCGGGGCAGCAACGAGGCACATAAATTTAATATTTTTAGCGCCTCTCTTTTTCAGCATGCCGATGGCTGCCACAGCGGAGCCGCCGGTAGCGAGCATGGGATCTACGAGAAGGAATTCCCGGTCCTCTGCGGCGGGAAGCTTACAGTAGTATTCCACCGGCTCTGCCGTGACCGGATCTCTGTACAGACCGATAACGCCCATGCGGGCAGCCGGCATGAGGTCCAGCAGGCCGTCCGTCATTCCGAGACCGGCCCGGAGAATCGGAACAATGACAATTTTCTTGCCGGATACCCGTTTGCCGATGGTCTTTTCCAGCGGGGTCTCGATTTCCACATCTTCCAGCGGAAGATCGCGGGTGAGCTCATATCCCATGAGAAGGGTGATTTCCTTCAGCAGACGGCGGAATTCTCCGGATGTGGTTTCCTTTTTGCGCATGATGGTCAGCTTGTGCTGAATCAGCGGGTGATTGATGACATTGATATTCATAGCAGCCTCCCTGTGAATGATGTACTTCTCCCTTATTTTAGCACAAAGCGGGCCGGAAAGCGGTTCGGAAGAGAATTTCTTTGGCAGCAGCGGGAAATCGGGGGATGTACATGACAAGTATTTTTATTTGATGTAAAATAGTAATGTTAGTATCACTGTAAAAAGAAGGAAAACCTTTTTTGCCGCTGAACAGGCACAGAAAAGAGGAAATGTATGAAACATAACAACATGAAGGCATTCCTGTGCGCTCTGGCTATTGCCGGCGCAGGAATCAGCCCGGCTTTTGCCGCTGACGAAAAGGCAGCCGCAGAGGCTCCGGCAGCACCGGCTGTGCAGGCCGCTGCTCCTGCTCCTGTCAATCCCACAGAAGCACTTTTGAAAGGACTTTCCCTGACACTGCCGGATGTACAGAAGGCCGTCGAGGAAGGCACATTTAAGAATCTTTCCCCGGAACCGCCGAAGCCGCCGGCTCCTGAGCCGGAACCGATTCCCGAACCTGTACCGGAACCGGAGCCGATTCCCGAACCGGAACCCGAGCCTGAGCCGGAACCGGCACCTGCTCCGAAGTATACGGCCAGCCAGGGAAAAGCGGCCAATGAAATCAATTCCGACGGCGCTTACGACGGAATGAGCTATACGTCTTCCGGAGAAGACGAAAATGCACTCCGCGTATCCATGGCATATATGACGGCCAAGGGCAGCAAAATCGAAAAGACAGGAAATACGGCGGATACAGAGGCTGCGCAGAAATACGGCAGCAATGCAGCGCTCCTGGTTTCCCACGGCGGCCACGGCTCCTTTGACGGAGCTTCCGTCCGTGCGGCAGGTACGGGAGCAACCGGCGTATTCGGATACAGCAAGGGCACCTATGTGAATCTGACCGGTTCCACCGTGGAAACCTCCGGCGATTACGGTGCGGCGG
>ULUY01045401.1_pt1 | contig 15227 bp, 10 predicted proteins | sample 1959031 | NCBI WGS metagenome assembly ULUY01 (sample SAMEA4835774, study PRJEB28245) | human gut metagenome | biome: gut microbiome; material: fecal sample | place: Denmark | collected 2008
CGGAAAGGAAGTACAGACCGGCACGTTCGGCGCCGACATGAAAGTGGAACTGGTGAACGATGGGCCTGTCACGATCTGGATCGACTCACAAAACAAAGAATGAAAAGATATGGCAGAAATTACGCTTAAACAGGCACAGGAGCAGGTGGACAGCTGGATCAAAACGTATGGTGTCCGCTACTTCAACGAACTGACGAATATGACCATTCTGACCGAAGAAGTCGGCGAACTGGCCCGCATCATGGCCCGCACATATGGTGAACAATCTTTCAAGGAGAGCGAGAAACACCGCGATTTAGGCGATGAAATGGCCGATGTCCTATGGGTATTGCTTTGCCTTGCCAACCAGACAGGCGTCGACCTGACGGCTGCTTTCGAAAAGAACCTGCAAAAGAAAACGAACCGGGATAAAGAACGACATATAAACAATAAAAAACTATAAGATTATGGTACACGAACACGATCACGAATGTGGATGCGGACATCACCATCATGATGAAGACACCGAACATCTCCACACCAATAAATACCAGCAAGCATTCGCCAAATTCGAGGCGGCCGGCACAACGGAAGAAGTGACCGGACGGGTAAAGACACTGCTCGGAAAACATGGGAACGACAACTTCACTCCCGACGTTTTGAAGCAGATTCACGGTTTCATCGACCTGACTTCCCTCACCAGTATCGACACGAAAGAGAGCATCTGGAAACTGGTCGACAAGGTGAACGATTTCGAAGGAACCCGCCCCGACGTACCCAACGTTGCCGCCATCTGCACCTATCCCCTGTTTGTTGAGACGGTAAAAGAGGCCCTCTCCGCACAGGAGGTAAAGATTGCGTCCGTAGCAGGCGGTTTCCCTTCCTCGCAGACCTTCATGGAAATAAAGATTGCCGAGACAGCGATGGCCGTCATGCAGGGAGCCGATGAAATCGACGTTGTCATGAACTTAGGCTATTTCCTCGAAGAAAATTATGACGAACTTAGCGAAGAAATTCAAGAGATCAAAGAAAGCTGCCGTGATGCCAAACTGAAGGTCATCCTTGAGACAGGTGCTCTCCAGACTCCCGAAAGCATTCAGAAGGCGGCTGTCCTCGCAGTCTATTCCGGTGCGGACTTCATCAAGACATCGACAGGGAAAGGTTATCCGGGAGCCACTCCGGAAGCCGTTTACACGATGTGCCAAGTCTTGAAAAAGTACCATTCCATCACGGGAAAACGTGTCGGTATTAAAGTTGCAGGCGGTGTCCGCACGGCAGAAGAGGCTGTCCGCTACTATACCATCGTCAAGGAAGTATTAGGAAACGATTGGTTGAATAAAGACCTGTTCCGCATAGGAGCCAGCAGTTTGGTGGAAGACATCGAACACCGTCTGGGAAAATAAGAAGAAAAGCAACGGGATATTTCTCACAAACCCATAGTCTTTTCTTCCAAAGATAACGACATAAATTCGGCTACACCCGGATGTTCCCACCTGCTACACCCGGACTTACCTTAAACGAACACCCGGATGCAGGGATCGCCTACATCCGGGTGTCGTCGTGTTTATATAAGCAGTTTATTCATCTTTCTCTGTATCTTCCGGAAGTTTTTCCAAGGTGCTATGCGCATTCAAGGGAGAGACAACAGAACGTCCCAACTGACTTTCCAATTGCTGCCTGGCCACTTTGGCGACCTTGCCGCCTTCCATCGCTACAGAGGCGTTTTCATCGAAATTTTGAGGGTTCTTTACTTGCGAAAGTTCCGTTGTGGAGGCTTCGGCAAGCATATTCAAGATCAACTCCGTATTAGTCATATTATCCCGGAGGTTTTCTTTCTTAAGCCCCTTATACGCCTTATATTCTTTCGTTGTCTTATCAGACCAAGTCTTTGTGATAATATCGGTCAAAAAAGCGAACTGTACCCCTTCTTCCATTCCACAACGCTTCCATTCGTCCGTCAGATTCTTACGGATCTCAATGCTTTTTAATCGTTGATTGATCCAGCTGTCAGAGTATCCCAAACGTTTATATTCCCACATAGCACGATCTATCGTCAATTCAGGATCCTGCAATTCATCGATTCTTTCACTGGCAATCTGCGCCATCCACCCTTTAAAAGGTTCGGCTTTGGGAGAAGGGACAGATTGAATCAGGCGGAAAAGTTGTTCGGTATCGGCAACATCGGTAAGACGTTTCTTTCCATCTTCGGCAACCAATTTCAACTGGTTACAATTTGTAACCGTTTCATTTCCCTCCTTCTTCAACCGATTTTTCAATACTTTCCAATAATTTCGAGGATCAGGACTGTCGGTTAACACACCTATTACATCTACAATAGAAAAGTACCATTTTTCCAGTTCATCGTCCCAAACGGTCCGGACTTTACGCTCTTCGAAGAGCTTAATCGCTTCTTTTTTTGTCATAGTCACTGTTTTTAAGTAATATCTGGCAAAGATACTGATAATAAAGCAGCAAACCTAAATTTCCTTCGGCATATTTATCAAATTGATTTTCAACCAATAACGTATTAAATGAAAAGAAAAGTGTGATAGAGAGTGACACAGGAGTGATAGATGAAAAGGGCATCTATCACACTCAATACATGTTGATATACAAAGGATGCAAGAAAAAAAGTGATAGAGTGACAGTAAATACGCGAAAATCTATTTACGGCGCTCTACGATGTAATCGGCAAGCAGCAGCAAACCTTCGCGTGCTTCCGATTCAGGAAGTGTCATCAAAACCTCGACCGCTTTGTCATGATATACCTGCATACGCTGTTCAGCATATTCGATTCCCCCGTTTGCTTTCGCAAAATCAATCAGCAAATCTATATTCTCTGTGGTAAAGTCTTTTTCATTTATGATATGAAGGCAATGTTCTGCCTCTTCTCTCCTACCCGTCTGCAACGCGTGCAGCAAGGGGAGCGTGACCTTTCCCTCCCGGATATCGTTGCCGGTCGGTTTGCCGATATTCGCTTCTTTGAAGTAGTCGAAGATATCATCTTTGATCTGGAAACAGTAACCTAAGTATTCGCCGAACTCACGGCATTTTTCCACCATTTCACCGGATGCCCCGGCAGAGATGGAACCGATCTCGGCACAAGCGGAAAGCAGCATGGCCGTCTTTTTCCGTATCACCTGCATATAGCAGGATTCGTCGATGATGCTTTCTTCGGCCGTTTCCAACTGCTTGATCTCCCCTTCCGAAAGATCGCGTCCGAGATTGGAAACAATACCTATGATTTGCAGATTACCTGTCTGGATAGAACGGATCAACGCGGTGGAAAGGACATAATCGCCCACTAAGACAGAAATGCGGTTATCGAATATGGCATTCAAGGAAGGAACCCCGCGACGCTGTTTTGTCTCGTCGATCACATCATCATGAATCAGTGTGGCAGTATGAAGCAGTTCCAACAGAACAGCCGAATTGATCGTATTATCCGTTACCTGCCCACATGCTTTAGCCGTCAAAAGTACTAATAAGGGGCGGACATGTTTTCCGCTCGCATTCAGTATCTGGTCAATAGCTGATTGCAAACGATTCGTTTCGCTTCGCAGCGAAGCAGCAAACTCATCATTAAAACGTTTAAACTCTACGGCAACCGGTTGTTCTATTTTACTTCTATCCTTCATAATTGATCCTAAGATGCGCAAAAGTAACAAAAAGTATCGAGTAAGCGAGTTTTTTCGTACATTTACCGACAATTGTCACACTAAAACGTGTTAAAAGAGATGAAGTTATTCCTCATAGATGCATATGCATTGATTTATCGGTCTTACTACGCTTTTATCAAGAACCCGCGTATCAACTCCAAAGGCATGAACACTTCGGCCATCTTCGGTTTTATCAACAGCCTGGAAGATGTCCTGAAACGTGAAAACCCGACCCATATTGCGGTAGGCTTCGACCCGAAAGGTCCGACTTTCCGCCACGAAGCCTACGAACAGTACAAGGCGCAACGGCAAGAGACGCCGGAAGATATCCGCAAGTCGGTCCCTTTCATCAAAGACATCATAGAAGCCTACAATATCCCGATACTGGAAGTTCCGCGCTATGAGGCCGACGATGTTATCGGCACGGTTGCCAAGCAAGCCGAAAAAGAAGGTTTCGAAGTATATATGATGACACCTGACAAAGACTACGGCCAGCTGGTATCCGAACATATATTCATGTACCGCCCCCGCTTCGGCGGTGACTACGAGATTATGGGCGTACCCGAAGTACTGGACAAATACGGCCTGACATCCGTCGACCAGGTGATCGACCTTTTAGGACTGATGGGCGACAGTTCCGACAACATCCCCGGATGTCCGGGTGTCGGTGAAAAGACCGCCCAGAAATTATTGGCCGAATTCGGAACGATCGAAAATCTTTTGGAGAATACCGACAAGCTGAAAGGCTCCCTTCAAAAGAAGGTCATGGAGAACATGGAGCAGATCCGCTTCTCCAAATTCCTGGCAACAATCAAGACGGATGTACCGATCCGGTTCGATGCTGCCAAATGCATCCGTGAAAAGATGAATGAGGAACGTCTCGTAGAGATTTACACTGAATTAGAATTCAGAACATTTATTAACAGAATGAGCGGAGAGCCGGAAAAAGTCAAAACGGAGTCCAAAACAGCACCGGCGCCAGCAAAAGCCGATACAAGAAAAAAAGCAGCTCCGGCAGGCCCGATTCAAGGCTCGCTCTTTGAAGAATTTGCGACCGAACCTACGGCTGTTCCCAAATATTCGACTCTCGCGAACTTAAAGTCTACTCCTCACACCTATTATCTTGTTGATACAGAGGAAAAAAGAATAGAATTAGGGCGGTTTTTGAACGAACAGGATTTTTTTGCTTTTGACACGGAAACAGATGGTATAGATCCATTGAAGGCCGGATTGGTCGGAATGTCGTTCGCCGTGAAGGAAAACGAGGCCTGGTACGTCCCTGTTCCGGCAGCCCGCGAAGAAGCCGACAAAATTCTTGCCCACTTCTCCCCCGCCCTGCAGAATCCGAAATCTCTCAAGATCGGACAAAATATAAAATTCGACATCCTTGTCGTCCGCAAATATGGAATCCGGATAGCCGGCCCTCTATTCGACACGATGATCGCCCACTACCTTCTGAATCCCGAACTGCGTCACGGTATGGACTACCTCGCCGAAACATACCTTAAATATAAAACAGTACGGATCGAGGAACTGATCGGCCCGAGAGAAAGGAAACAACTTACCATGCGTGACGTCCCGGTTGTCCAAGTAGCCGAATATGCCGCCGAGGACGCGGACATCACGCTCAAGCTGAAAAACTATTTTACCCCCTGTCTGGAAAAAGAAGGACTCGAATCGCTTTTTTATGACATCGAGATGCCTTTAATATATGTATTGGCTGAAATGGAATATACGGGAGTGACGCTTGACACCGTCGCCTTGAAACAATCGTCCGAGGAACTGACGACCGCACTCAAGAAGTTGGAGAAAGAGATCTACGAACTGGCAGGAATGAAGTTCAACATCAATTCTGCCCGCCAGGTCGGCGAAGTCCTTTTCGATCACCTCAAGATAGAAGAGAAAGCGAGGAAGACAAAGACAGGCAGCTATAGCACGAGTGAAGAAATACTGGAAAAAATGCGTTCCAAACATCCCGTCGTGGGAAAGCTGCTCGAATATCGAGGGCTGAAGAAGCTGCTCAGCACCTATATCGATGCCCTACCCGAACTGATCAACCCGGAAACCGGCAAGATCCACACGTCCTACAACCAAGCAGTCACCTCGACCGGCCGCCTCAGTTCCACCAATCCGAACCTGCAAAACATTCCGGTACGCGATGAGTTGGGACGTGAAATCCGGAAAGCCTTTACAGCCGAAAACGAAGACTGTATTTTCTTCTCCGCCGACTATTCGCAGATCGAACTTCGCATCATGGCCCATCTGAGCCAGGATGCCCACATGATAGAAGCCTTCCGCAGCGGAGCCGACATTCATGCCGCCACAGCCGCCAAGATATACGGTATTCCGGTTGAAGAAGTCACTTCCGATATGCGTCGGAAAGCGAAAACGGCCAATTTCGGCATTATCTACGGAATCTCTGTTTTCGGGTTGGCCGAACGGCTGAGCATCCCACGCGCAGAGTCAAAAGAGTTGATCGAAGGATACTTCAAAACCTATCCAGACATCCGTGCATACATGGACGAAAGCATCGAGGTGGCGAAAGAAAAAGGATATGTAGAGACGATCTATAAGCGCAAACGTTTCCTGCCGGATATCAACTCCCATAACGCGATCGTACGGGGATATGCCGAACGAAACGCGATCAACGCTCCGATCCAGGGCAGTGCAGCCGACATCATCAAAGTTGCCATGGTTCGCATCTTCAACCACTTCGAAACCGAAGGTCTGAGGAGCAAGATGATCCTGCAGGTACACGATGAATTGAACTTTAACGTCTACAAAGACGAATTGGAAAAAGTGAAACAAATCGTGTTGGATGAAATGGAAAATGCAATCAAACTGCAAGTTCCCTTGATCGCCGACTGCGGTGAAGGGGTAAACTGGCTGGAAGCGCATTAACAAAAACACATAAAGTTTATAAATCACAGCATTTATACACTATCTTTGTCGTGAAATTTATTGCAAGGAGTTGCAATATCACATAGTAAAACAGAAGCGTTATCATATTGTCCTTAAGCAAGAAAATCGCCAATTTTTCATCCAGCAAGGACAGTAGACAACAATTGCCTCACGTTTTTTGTATATATATACATAATATATAAACATCAAGCGTGGGCTGTTGTCTATCTGCTGGATAGGTGTTTGGCGATACCTCTTGCTTGGATAGATGGCAGTTCCCACGCTTTTATTATATTTTCCGTCTTAGGGGGACAGATGGAGCAATTGGAAAATTATGTATTTCATATTCCCTGACAATCTTCCGGCATCCGTACAAAAAGCAGCGTTCGAATTCACATCCGGACAGTTCCCCTTGTATCGTTACATAACACCGGATACAGAGATACTGAATCGGGGTATTTCAATCGCTATCCCGGATGAAGCCAGCCACATCCGTTCCATCCGCCTCACGACATCACTGAGCCATTTCACTTACTATTACCCCGAAAAAGGATATAAGATCGCGCAAGGTATCCATCTTCCCCCTTTCCGGGTTCCGGCAGTCGGAGATCTCTATGCAAACGGCGTGATCATACAGGCTGGAGCAGATTCTCCCGGTCAGCATATAGAACCCGATATAGCCCCTTATAAAGGTTCGGTAATGGAGATACGGGAACAGACACTCGATTATTTCGATGCCTTGATCTATTGCGAGTCCATTTCCGAAGGGACCTTAGACAACTGGCATCTGCCGGATATGCTCAATCTGGTATTACTGCACACCAGGCAACGGGAATTCAACATGTTCCTCGCCAAGTATCAAGGAACTTTTTTATACGACGAGGAATACTGGTGCAAAGACAACAGCGTGATCGATCTGGGAGTAGCATTCAATATGGCAAACAGCCGCCTCGCTATATGCCCCAAAAAGGAAAAGCGGCAGGTTCGGGCCATACTGGATTATTAAAAGACTCAAATTCCTCTCCCGCTTATTCGCCCAAACAATATTTTCTATATCCGGTTCGCCTGTATCCGGCAACATAAATACAAAAGATTGTATATCTTTGCAGTCTGGAAACAAAGTTTGAATAAATCATAACAACAAAATAGAATGGCATTACAATGTGGCATCGTAGGACTTCCCAACGTAGGAAAGTCTACTCTTTTCAATTGCTTATCGAATGCAAAAGCACAGTCTGCTAACTTCCCGTTCTGTACGATCGAACCGAATGTCGGCGTGATCACCGTACCGGACGAACGTTTGAACAAACTGGCAGAAATCGAACATCCCCAGCGTGTTATCCCTACTACGGTGGAAATCGTAGACATCGCCGGCCTTGTAAAAGGCGCCAGCAAAGGAGAAGGGCTGGGAAACAAATTCCTTGCCAATATTCGCGAAACAGATGCAATCCTGCATGTACTGCGTTGCTTCGATGACGACAATATTGTTCATGTGGACGGCCGTGTCGATCCGGTTCGCGACAAGGAAATCATTGACACCGAATTGCAGATCAAAGACCTGGAAACCATTGACAGCCGTATTGCCAAAGTGCAGAAACAGGCTCAGACAGGCGGTGACAAGCAGGCTAAAATCGCTTATGAAGTACTTTGCAAATATAAGGAAGCACTGGAACAGGGTAAAAGTGCCCGCACCGTTTCTTTCGAGACGAAAGACGAGCAGAAGATCGCACACGATCTATTCCTGTTGACCGACAAACCGGTAATGTATGTCTGTAACGTAGATGAAGCAAGCGCAGTCAACGGTAATAAATATGTGGATGCTGTCCGCGAAGCCGTAAAAGACGAAGGAGCTGAAATATTGGTCGTAGCGGCCAAGATCGAAAGCGAGATTGCCGAATTCGACACCTACGAAGAACGCCAGATGTTCTTACAGGAGATCGGTTTGGAAGAATCCGGCGTTGCCCGTCTGATCAAGTCCGCTTACAAACTCCTGAACCTGCAAACATTCCTGACCGCCGGTCCCGACGAATGTCGTGCCTGGACTTTCCATAAAGGATGGAAAGCCCCGCAATGTGCCGGTGTGATCCATACCGACTTCGAAAAAGGCTTTATCCGCGCCGAAGTCATCAAATATGAGGATTATATTTCCTACGGTTCGGAATCTGCTGTAAAAGAAGCCGGAAAGATGAGTGTCGAGGGAAAAGAATATATCGTTCAGGACGGCGATATCATGCATTTCCGCTTTAATGTGTAATTACCTAAAACAAAATACATTATGATTGATAAAACCAGTACAGCATTAATAGTGGCCTTGATAAGTATCTTAGGGCTTACCAGCTGCATACGATACAACGTTGCAGAACCATTAGACCGTTTCAGCAGTCCCGAAATGGGAACTGCCGACGGTAATGAAATAACCGTGACAGCCGGATCGACCTGGTTTGCTGAAGGAGAATATGAGAACTTTATACTTACCGGGCAAGCTCTCACCGGGGAAAATGCGGAAGCGGCCTTGTTGTTCCATCATACCGACGGGAAATCAGGCTATGAGGTAGCATTCCGGAACGGAGCCATCGACGGCACACGTAAAAGCGGCAGCCTCACATCCGTGCGTAACCTCTACCGTTCATTAGCTGAAGACGGGAAGTGGTTCGACTTTGAAATTGCTGTACGCGGGCATAACATAATGATTGCCATAAACGATACGGTAGTAGTATGCTATACCGAACCCGAACACCCCTATCGTACAAAAGAGTATGCCGGGCGCTTGCTCAGCCGCGGTTCTATTGCACTAAAAGGTATGAGCGGTGATGTAACCTTTCGTAACCTCAACATGACCCGCTTGGAAAAAGACGCGGTCAATGAGGCAGACACAATGCCACGGATAGACGAACAGAACGATGCTGTGATCCGTTTCCAGCAGCAAAACTTCCCCGTGATAGATTACCACGTGCATTTGAAAGGCGGCCTGACGAAGGAGATGGCGCACGCCATGTCAATGAACTACGGTATCAACTACGGTGTGGCTCCCAATGCCGGTGAGGGTGGCGTAGGCCGTATGCTTGCCGATGACAAGGAAGTGTACGAATACTACAACGAAGTAAAAGACATGCCATTCCTGCGCGGTGTGCAAGGTGAAGGCCGTAAGTGGACAGCCACCTTCTCTCAGAAGGCTTTAGGCGTATTCGATTATCTCTTTACCGACGGAATGACCATTGTGGACCATAAAGGACGTCTGTCAAGGATATACCGCCCCGAAGAGGTACACTACGACGGTGTTACCAAAGAACAATATATGGATCACTTGGTGGACCAGACCGTCAAGATCCTTACCAATGAGCCGGCCGACATCTATGCCAATCCTACCTTCCTGCCGGAAGAGTTGAATGCAGAGTATGCCAAATACTGGACCGATGAGCGTATCGACCGCGTCCTGGATGTATTGAAAAAACATAACATTGCACTCGAAATCAACGCACGCTACAAAATTCCAAGCTTCGACATCATCCGCAAAGCGAAAGAGCGTGGAATCAAGTTCACCTTTGGGACGAACAATGTCGATGCCGATTTCGGCAAACTGGAATATTGCCTGCAAGCCGTCGACGAATGCGGTCTGACAGCAGAAGATCTCTGGTTTCCGACTATGAGCGTACGCGGTACTCGCGAAGTGGTGCTGTATAATAAGTGGTAAAATCTTCTCTTTACAAATAATTTTCATTTTCAGGTGCGCTGTCTATACTTAATCAACAGCACACCTGTTGTTTTATAGATACTCCTATCACATTCTATGGAATATTAGAAAGTGACCAAACTTATCCTCTACAGCAAAGCTGGCCATCTCCTGCTGGACGAACCGTTCAACGCCTCTCCTATTGCTGCAGAAGAAATACGTATGCACATCACCGAAAGCGCCCGGACAAGAGGCATTATCTTGATAGACCACAATTTCAGGGTAGTGCACAAAATAGTAAACCGCACCCTGCTTCTGGATCAATGCTACCTAAAGAAAACCAAGGAAAAGAAAAAATTAATCCCTTACGGTCATTATCGTCCCGGCTAATTTTAGTATCTTTCAGCGCATATTAATTCTCAATCATTATGAAAACCTGTTGTATGATTCTCTTAGCGGCTTTCACGTCGCTCGCATCCGCCCAACAAAACGACGTAACCAGCATATTGGAAGTACTGGACGTAACAAACGGCAGGCGCACCGTAGTCAAAGAATTCCCCTACCGTGTCGAAGCTCCAAACTGGACACCCGACGGCCAGTGGCTCGTGTATAATAGCGGGGGAAAACTGTACAAACTCTCCCCCGATTCGCCCGGCGAACCTGAAATGATAAACACTGGCTTTGCCACCCGATGCAACAACGACCATGTCATAGCTGCCGACGGCAAGCAGATAGCTATCAGCCACGGGACGAAAGAAGACGGCAAATCACGCATCTATACCCTCCCGATGCAAGGAGGGACACCTCGCTTGATCACCCCGATTGCTCCTAGCTACCTACACGGATGGAGCCCGGATGGACGGCAACTTGCCTATTGTGCCGACCGGAAAGGCAATTATGACATTTACATTATTCCAGTTGAAGGAGGAGAAGAAAGACAGCTGACGACAGCAGAAGGATTGGACGATGGTCCCGAATATTCCCCTTGCGGAGAATATATCTGGTTCAATTCCGTACGCACGGGTTTGATGCAAGTATGGAGAATGAAGAAAGACGGCTCCGAACAAACCCAGATGACGTTTGACGAAACCCGCAATTCCTGGTTTCCTCATGTCTCGCCTGACGGTAAATCCGTTATCTTTATCACTTATTATAAAGGAGATCTGGAACCGGGGCAGCATCTTCCCAATAAGAACGTTGAACTTAGGATTATGCCAGCCACAGGAGGAAAGCCAAAAACATTAGTCAAGTTATTCGGAGGACAGGGCACAATCAATGTCAATTCCTGGGCTCCGGATAGTAGGCGCGTCGCATTCGTCAGTTACCGCCTCTCCTCTCCTTCATCCAAATAAGCATTCTTGGCGGTGTCAAAACTATTCTACCCCCACGCTTAACGCACCGCCAAGCTTTTACATTATATAGAAAAACATCATTTCTAATAAAAAAAGGAATGCCGTACCGACATTCCCTACCAAACACACATTTACCTCTTATTTCATACCATATTTCTGCATTCCATATTCACCTAATATTTCAAGGCATCTGAGGCACTTTCTAAAAAACTTCTTCATAGCTTCTCTCTTTTTGTTTAAAACGACTCATGCAAAACACACCCGCATTAGTATTGCACAATTATGTTTTACAACACAAAAATAGAGGTAAAACAGATACGTTATTCACCTCAAATGTCTATTTAACATCATTTGTACAAACAGCCGAACAATAAAAAAGCACCTTAGCCTATGATATATTTCGCATGTGGCAACTTACTCACCAGATAAGTAAATGACCATGAACAAATAAAGGTAAGAATGGTCGAAACAGGAACCAAGGCCGGAATAGGTGTTCCAATCCACTGCGCGAACATATAGGAAGGACCGACAAAGAAATAATGCACGCAATACAAGCCAAAACCACATTTGGTCAGATTGGCAAGGGCACGGCAAATAACCGGCGAAGTAATCCGTACTTTCCGTACCAACAAGAAAACGGCAGCCGTCATCAACAATGCGTTAGGCGAACAATAAGTAAAGAACAACTCCATCCCCTCCTCGCTCACGTTCGGATCGGATGTCATATAGCGAAAGCCGGCTAATGTAATAAAATAGCCAACTAAAAACAGCGGAACCGTCACCGAGAAAGTCTTGCCAAGCGACCAATCCGTTCTTTTCCCTAAATAATGTCCTAACAGCAAATAGCCGTTGAAACCGGCAAAATAATAAAATAGACCGAATGAATTCCATGAGCAGGTTCCGAACTGGTAATGCGAAACAAACTCCGTCAGATAAGGGATAAACAACGAAATAAACCAAAACGCCAGAAACATACGCTTCGCCTTATCCGACGCCTTTTCCACCCATGCGGAAAAGACCGGCATATACAGATAAAGTCCTATCAGCACATAGATATACCACATTGGCGTCGCATAGACCGTAAAGGTTACAGGGATCAAAGCGATCGTCTTCAACGCCTCTACAAACGAGGCCGAAGGGTTTGGTTCCCAAGGGAAAAAGTCCGTCACCAGTTCCGGGCTGCCTCCTATCCACTGGATGAACCAGGGCGCCAGATCAAACAAAACAGACCAGATCAGAAATGGAAACAACACACGTGGAATGCGTTTCTTATAAAAGGCAGAAGCCTCTTGCCTGACCGGCAACAAAAGAAATCCGGTCATCATCACAAAAAGCGGCACACTGGCACGCAGCATGGAGCCATAAACAGAACCCCAGAAATTGAACTCCGGATTGGCACGCGATTCAGGCGAAGCGTTAAACGGATCAGTGCAATGAATGGCAATCACCATCAAGATGGCGACAAGACGAAGAACATCCAGCCAGACAATATGCGGTCTGGCAGTAGTAGTTTGAACAGTGTCCATGGTAGAATAAAGATCGTTATGTATTTATTTGTTATTCTTATACTCCGACGGGATCGTGCCCGTACACTTCTGGAAAGCCCGCCGGAACGTACTGATCGAATGGAATCCGGAACGTTCGGCAATCTCCTGTATACTGGCATTCGGCTCGGCATCCATCAAGCGCTTGCTTTCCTCGATCCGGAACTGGTTGACATAATCGGAGAACGATTGTCCCAACTCCCGGTTAAACAATTGGGAAAGATAAGAACGGCTGATAGGGAAGATCCGTTGCAAATCCGTCAGGCGTAAATCTTCGCGAAGATACGGTTTTTCTCTTTCAAACCATGCACTTACTTCCTCTGCATAGCGTTTACTGAGAACCCTGTGTTCATCATCGTCATTGTCGTCCTCCTGATACGGAAGATCCCATCCACTTTTAAAAGAATGCTCCAAAACAACTACCTTCAGAAATAGCGCCTTATAAAAGAAATAATACCAAACGAACAACAGGACTGTTTTGTCGATCACATACATCAATGGTGTATTGGTCAGCAATAAGACAAGATAGAAACCATACAGAACAATCAAAATTATCATGGTTTTCCTTAACCATTCCAAATCATATTCTTCCGGATCGGAAACATTCTCTGCTAAAAAAACATTGAAGTCTTTACTGTACCTTGCTATCAGATAAACGGGCAGAATCATATAAAACAAAGTCAGCAGAAAGACTGTCATACGAAGCAAAACATCCATATTCAAGTATTCGAAAACCTCCCTTATTGAATAGTAGGTATGAATTTCACCTCCCGACAAACGATAAGTCAGGTAAGCCAGTCCACCAAAAACAACCGGACTGATAAATAAGAAAAAACGTTTGCAGGTAAGAAACCCGGGCCGTAAGACCTCAATCACATAACAAGCAAGCGTTGCCGTTACCAAAGCACCCATAATCAATATATCCGGATGGAAAGCCTCTTTCGGTTTATGCAGGTAAAGGTTCACAGACAACCTTATGGCAGCCAGAAAAGCCCACAAAAACAGACCCCACCCTAATATCCTTTTCGCCCGGTTATCACCGGCCCGGAGCAATAGGGTAGCTCCACCGAAGATACAGAATCCGATGATCTGTAAGCTTAATAAAAACTGAATTTTGTCCAACATAATATATCCCTCGTATCAAGTAAACAAATTGAAGCATTAAATAGTTGATCTGAACCATTAGTAGACAATTTGATGCCTGTAGATAATTTGCACCTCGTGGTTTTATACCGAATGCACCCTCTACCTCTCCAAACTGACTGATCTTTGTACCTGCAATCACTTCACAAAAATAATACAAAGAATGAATAAATTACTACTATTTATGATGACGGCGGTTAGTATTTTTAGTTGCACAAACGACTACGACCCGGGACTCATTGAAAATTTAGGCATGAAAGAGCAACCTTTAAGAATAATAACAAAGGTGCTGACAACAAAGTCTCCTAATTTTATGCAAGAATTTACAAGAGGATCGGTCATCGGGTTGCATGTCGTCTCGGAAAGTACCGGCAACATCTACGATAGTAATCCGGATTACAAAAACGTGCGGGCTGAAGCCTTTCTGGTAAACAACAAGCTGAACTGGCGCCAATCACCCGATATTTATCTGAACGAGGAACCAGTCACCGTTTATGCCTATTACCCGTATCAGTCGCAGGTTAATTTCGACCCGGAGAATATCCTGGTCCGCATATCGCCGGACGCTTCCCTGACGAAAGATTACATGTACGGGATACAGGCCAGCGGGCAACGAGCGGTCAACCAGATTTCCCCAGTCGCGTTGCTTAACATGAATCATACGCTTTCGCTCCTGAGCTTCCAACTGCGAATGACACCGGAAGCAGAAGGCTGCTTCCTACTCCATGCGATACAGATCGGAAACAAAGCCGGCGGTACAGCTCTTTGCTTCAGGGGTAAGATGAACATTAAAACCGGAAATATCGGCGGATGTGCCGGGACAAATGCCTCTACCCGACTAAAACTGAATACTCCGCGCATGTTGAAAAAGATACCGGACGAGCCGCAACAACTAATGGTAATCCCCACATCGCGTATCAGAACAGACGGAGATGTGGAAGTGCTCTTCACCATCAACGAAACGACATTCAAATATAAA
>ULUY01094603.1_pt1 | contig 15187 bp, 6 predicted proteins | sample 1959031 | NCBI WGS metagenome assembly ULUY01 (sample SAMEA4835774, study PRJEB28245) | human gut metagenome | biome: gut microbiome; material: fecal sample | place: Denmark | collected 2008
ATGGCGAAGAAGCAAAGCATGACCGGAAAGAGCTTTGCCAAAGAAGAATTCTTAGTATTTTCCATGCTGAAGATTATTATCTGTTATTTTAATCCGAGTTTGTACACAGTAAACGAGGTGACATTGCAGCTTCCACCTTTAGCATAGAAACTGATGCGGTTGTAAGGTTCCGACGGGAATACAAGATTTGTCATGGCAAAACGTCCGTCGTTGCCAAACGCTTCAATGCTCGACTTGTCTACGAACAAGCGGAGTTTCATTTCATTGCCACCCTCGACAGGAGCCACGGTCACTGCAGGGAAGTCCTTGCTGAACGACACCTCACCACTCTTGATACGGTCCATGGTGAACGTCTTTTCCGCCAGGTTATAGTACATCTCCACCTCCTCGCCTTTCGAGTTAAAGAGCTGGAATCCTATCACATCCGCATCCTTGTTCTTTATGGTCATTTCGATTTCATACGTTCCGGAATTGTCATTCAGCAGTTTGTCCAGATTATACGTGCGGTCTACCTTGAAAGCACGCTTCTTGCTGCCTTTATCCCTCAGTTTCAGCAATTCGGGAGACGGGGTTACCTTTACATAGGTTTCACCCTCCGAGGTATAGAGCGAAAGGTCGCGCGGCACGGAGTTGGCACTGCGGTATTGACGGGTGGGCACATCGTTGGCATATTGCCAGTTGCTCATCCATGCCAATGCGATGGCACGTCCTGCAGGAGCATTGCTCCAAGTGACAGTTGCATAATGGTCTTTTCCCCAGTCCATCCATTTCGTCACTGCGGGAGACTCGTTCACGAATTTCTTACCATCAAATGTCCCCACGAAATATTGTGTGGCAGAGCCACCGAACGGTCCGCCCGGATTGAGGTTACAGACGAGTACCCACTTCTTCAGTTCCGTACCTTCAACCGGCAGTTCAAGCAGGTCGGGACACTCCCAGACTCCGCCGTGAGCACCTTGTCCTTCACCGAATTTGCTCTCCAGCGTCCAGTTCTTCAGGTCGGCAGAAGAGTATATCTCCATTTCCTGCCCTACGGCAAGAACCATAATCCATTTCTTGGTATCTTCGTGCCAGATGACTTTAGGGTCACGGAAGTCGCGCTGCGTGGAAGTCAGGATGGGATTTCGCGCATACTTCTTGAAGGTTTTTCCGTTGTCAAGGCTATAGGCCATGCTCTGCACTTGACGGTCGCTTGCCGATGTATAGAAGGCAATGACGGCACCGTCACCGAACCCGGCCGTATTATCCTTGTCGACAACACAAGAACCACTGAAAATTGTTCCCAACGCATCGGGCGAAATGGCATCTCCGTGATGCTCCCAAGTGACGAGGTCCGTACTGGTGGCATGTCCCCAATGCATGTTCCCCCACATGGAGCCGTAGGGATTATGCTGATAGAACAAATGGTAGACCCCGTCTTTGTAGAACATTCCGTTAGGATCATTCATCCAACCGTAAGCCGGGCTGAAATGATACACCGGACGGTACTTCTCCCGGTTCGAAACATCGAATTCATCCGACAGTTTCATTTCTTCCCAGCATAAGGCCGAATCCGGAATAAGCTGGAAGTTGAAAGAGAGATGTTTATTATCGAAGCCGGTCAAATCGACCGGAACAAAATAGTCAACCTTATTGACTGCCAATCGCACGTTCATACTGCGTACAACATCATTGTCCGCTATCATATACAATTTTGCCTCCGGAGAAGCCTCTTCCACCGGCAGCAGCAAAAACTTCTTCTGCTCGTCAATTTGGACGATACTCTGTCCGTCACCCAGATGTTTAATCACGAAAGGAGGATTTATGGCCTGGCATGTGAAGACAGCCACGGTAGTTCCTAATATAAATACGGTAAGCGTCCTTCTGATTGTCCGCCAAAAGTCTTTTAAATGAATCATGTTTCTGTTGGTATTAAATTAATTATGTTTTTCTAGCATGCAAAGATACGCCACCAAGCAGCAGGAGACTATCTTTTTTGTTTCAAAGCATACTACAAATGTTACATTCCATCCTTAAAAAGGTATCTGTATGTCACTGGGGAACATACATAGAATTCAATTCATGAATTGTCAACTGTTTCAACTTTGTTTGTCCGCCTTCAACTGATATGGTGACAGAAGGAGTGTTTTTTTCAATCAGATGATAGAAAGCAGCAGACAGTGCTCCTTGATTGACGAAGATTTCTACAGAAGCAATATCCGACAATATATCCAATTCAATTCTTCCTTCATTGGGCTTTAGCACCATCTGCTTCAAGGTTTCCCCATTCTCTTTCTCAACAGTGAGTATCTGTTTGACAGAATCGTAAATCAAATTCAAACCATTAATATCAAAAGCCAATATCTGCGCATCAACACTATCTACAGCAAAACCCGTTTTCAGATAGAAGGCAGGAGTATTCAACTTTGTCGTGAAACAATTCTTTTCTTCAACTACCAGACTCTTCCAGATGTACTTTCTCCCATATAATAAAGCGAGTTCATTTACCGGCATACTTTTTAAGACATATCCTTTATCAACCCGATGTAATGTTAATTCACGCGGAAAGGACATTTGTTGATTGAAAGGCATATCCGGGAAATTACTTCCGTTCATCCATGCTATTTGTATTCTTCGGTCATCTGGTGCATTACTATATGTTTGAACCGCATAATAGTTTGTACCACTATCCATTTTTACAGGTTTCGTCTCAGGCCGAAAACGATATCCATCAAAACTCCCAACCAAATAGGTACTGTTCGCCCCGGTAAAGACCCATTTCCGGACAGTAGGTTCATTGGTTACGGACATTTCAAAAAAGTCGGGACACTCATCCGCCCCCTCTAATTTAAAACGGTCCGTTTCAGTCCAATCCATCAAATTGGGAGATGAAAAGATAGCATACTCCTGCTTATCCAAGTACAATACCATAATCCATCTGCCAGTCGGCGTATGCCACGTCACCTTAGGATCACGATTGTACCTGACCAACGTGGGAAGTACCGGATTACCGGAAAAAGTAACCCAATTACGCCCCTTATCCAAACTATATCCTATACTTTGTGAATGTTGCAAATGCCGGGTGTGATACCCGAATCCACCTGCCGAAGTATAAACAGCAACCAATACTGTATCTCCATTTTGTTGACACCCCAGCGTATTCTTTTTATCAACAACTACCGAACCGGAAAAAATAGGTCCCAACGAGTCCGGATGTAATACATCCCCCAACTCAGTCCAATGTGCCAAATCCCGGCTCACAGCATGCCCCCATGTCATATTACCCCAAATACAGCCATAGGGATTATGCTGATAAAACAGATGCCACTCCCCTTCATGCCAAACCAGACCATTCGGATCATTCAGCCATCCCCGGCGAGAAGTAAAATGTACTTTAGGACGTAACGGTTCTTTATAAAACAAGTTCTCTTCCTTAGGAGTTTCAGAACAAAAGCATTGATTCAAAGCTTGCTCTACATTAGGACTCTTACTCGCCTCTATCCGTAATTCTTGCCCAATCCAATCCTTGACCTCCAATGTAACCCAATAATCAGGTTCATCGCCGCCAAGCTCCACTTCCATATTACGTACCATTTTATCACCAATCCATATATCCATCTGTTCTATAACCGCTCCCATCTTTACCGGAATATTCAAATAACGGTGAGTTACCAACATTCTTTTCGCAAAAATTTCTTTTTCCAATTTGGTATCAGACTGGTAGAAACAGTCGGCATTGATAAATCCCCAGCCCTCTTTTGATTGGTCCACTAAAACAATCCGGGCATTTTTTCCCATATATTCAGCAACATCCCAAGACTCATATTCCATGACACGTCTATTATACCCCGTACTTCTTTTCACCTCCTTTCCATCAATCCAAAGGGCTACATACTCCCGCTGATAATCAACACCCCCACCTATCAGAAAATTAACATATCTGCGTTCTATCCTGAAAAGAGGTGACTTCAATACACCGGTACCGGCATCTCCATTGACAAAGCTAGAAGCCATCCGATTTCCTTCAAACCTATTATCCCCCCATATTGACAAACGTTCCATAGAAACTGGTGAATTGCCAAAAGCATTTCCTTCCAATATCCAGTTTCCAAAAGTATCTCCTTCAAAATTATCTATCAGTAAATCATCCGGACGTAGTGCCATGTGAATATTTTGTGCCTGCATACTACAAACAGTAGCCAGTAGTAAAAGTATCAGTATCCTCTCTTTCATAATATCATTGTTTTTTCATAAGTTGTATAGCATCTAATCCAAACAAATTCTTCTCCTCAACAGCTTTTGGGTTAGCTCCTGACAAAGATATTTTCAAAGTCAATGCTCCACGCACCGGACTATAGCATCCTAAAGAAATAGGGTCAGAAAGAGTAACTTTTGTATCATATCCATCCCACTTTATATGTGTATCTTGTCCATTTACGGAAAAAGAAACTATGCCATAATCAGGAGCTTTCGTGGCATACACCACCAGTTGATAAGGACAGTCTTCCAATTGATTGAACTCAAACTCTACAGAATCACCCGGTTTTCCACCAATACACAAGAGTTGGGTTCCTCCACTCCATTGCCCGTCAACGAAACCAAGCATACTCTGCTTGTCAAAATGAATGGATGGAGAAGAGGCTATTGGAGTTGTTTCCTCAAATTCTATGCTATTTTCTCTTCGATATTTAGATAAATCGCCGGGAACGGGTAGCAAGTCTTGGGCTGCTTCCTCAAGTCCTGAAGTATCAACAGCTTTCGCTCCCATATCTCCATACCAGTAAACGGTAGTTGCATAATCTACAGTTCCCCTTACCCAACTCAACAATTCAATGTCGAAACGCAATAATGAAGAAAACGGTATACCGTCCAAATTCCTTGTACGGAAGAATGTATTATAACCGTGAGAACTCGCCTGGTCGGCACGGGGTGCGCCACCAAAAGGCGTTTGGAATATTACGACCGGAGCCCACGAACTATTGTAGTAATCTTCTGTTCCGGTACCGAAATGCGATGGAAAAACATCATCATCTACCCATATCTTTTCATCCCCTTCTCCGTACCAGGCACGCGAATGGTTATACAGAGTCAGGACATCCCCTTTGTATATGCCTCGTCCGGTCAATGTGGCAAAGTTCCACTCCCGGCAATTTGCATCATCATCCGGACGCTCATAAACCGGAAGTCCGGTCTGCTGGCGCCAGGAAGCATGGAAATAGAGGGAACGCCCTCCCCATGGCAAAGGTGCCGTTCCCACTTCCATACTCACGTCTGCAGTGTGTGCGGAGATATTTTGTAACAATAGTCTGCCTTCTGTCTTGTAGGGCATCAGCCAGCGGCTCACCACCTTGCCTTGTCCGTCTGCAGACAAGAACCAGCTATCAACAGCCGGAGCACCCATACCCCCTCCCGAATAATCCGAAAGAGGAACCCAAACCGTAGACCGGCCGTCAAAATCAGCCTTAAATATAAGATTGCGCATCAGTTGGGCATAAGCCGTAGAATCTGCATTCGCGAGCTGGAAACTGATTTCATAAACCGCATTTTCCCCTTGCGGCAGGGCAATCCACAAAGAATCGCCCGGCTGGAGCACCTGCCGCTTCTTGTCCACCTGCAAACCGGAACGGGATGCAGGATGCAGCAAGGCATCATCTACCTCTGAAATCTTTTTACCGACGCGGGCTACGGATGCCGCAGAGAAGGTTTCCACAGAAGTTCCTTCGGGATACTTGCGATAATTGATGTGATAGTATTTGGGAGTAGGCGCAATGCCCGGTTCGTCTTCAAATGTAATTTTACAACTCCGGGCAAAAGGGATGGGCAGGAAAAGAGTATTGCCGCCTTTCCCGTCCGGAGTATAGCTGGTGTGGGGTTGAAGCAGTCCCCTACCCAACCTGGGTATTCCGAAACGCATCAAATCATAGGCAGGAACTATCCATCCGGGAGTACTTTCGCCATCAAAATAAAATCTCCAAGTCCCACGCTTGTCAACTGTGGTTATCCAGATACGGGTAATAGCTCCAGGGCCCTTTTCATCGAACATCACACGTTCCACTCTCCCATCAACCGTATCCGTACAGACAATGCCATAGCCATCATTGTTGGCAAACCATCCCGGCGAATCGGGAGACACGGAGGAGCGGTCATAACTGCTGACTTGCAGACAACGATATGGCACCAGCGGATAACGTGCGGATTCTTCTACAGATATCATTTCATCCAGCAAAGAGTCCAAAGTCACTTGTGCCGTATCCTTCACACAAGAGGCCATCAAAGGCAAAAGCAGCAATGCAAACAATAAATTCCTCATCTCCATATTGATTTAAGCATCCAGGCATCCAACTCCATCTTCGTCCCCTTCTTCTGCGCAAAAAGTTCGATACCGGTTTGAGCCTCGCCCGGATAGGTTAATAATGTGAATACATCCTTCCCGTCATTGGCAAAGATTTCAATACTCGATTTGTCTACAAATATATGCAAACGTATCTTATTATCTACCGGTTCCACCCTGGCATATGCCATACGGCTGAATTTAGGAATCTGCACATCGGAGCAATGGGTGCGGTCAATCACCAGATTATGTGAATCCGTATCATAGCTGACCACCACTTTGCGCCCTTCACCCACACACAAATTCAAGCCAAAGGTGTTGGATACGTCAGTAGAAAACGAAGCATCGAGTTCGTAGACATTCTCATCGGGAACAAAGCCGGGTAACCTCTGTGTTCCCACCGATAAAGCACGTTTCACCGATGCAGGCTTATGGCGAAGTGTTTGCAACTGTTCCACCGGTTTCTGCACCAGCCTCACGCCTTCCTTGTATGTCTTCAGTTCCAGATTACGGGGAATGGACCAGAAGCCCTTCCCATACTTCGATGGAGCTACCGGTGCATAGTCCCAGGTTGCAACCCAGCCCATCGAAATTTTGGAATCCAACGTTCCGTCAAAATCCTGAAATGTGCGGGATGCATAAAAGTCCAGCCCTTTGTCCACATATAGAGGCTCTGCAGGATGGTTCTCCATCAGCTTAAAAGAAGTGCCGTCGAAGTCTCCTATAAAATATTGTTCTTGCGCCCAGTTTACAGATACGACCATCACCCACCTTTTCTTGTCAGAATCCCCGTCAACCGGCAACTGGAATAAATCCGGGCACTCCCAAGACTTTTCACTGTCACCGGCAGGGCCAAAATCACTGGTCCAAGTCCAGCTCTTCAAATCAGGAGAGGTATAAAACTTTATTTTCTTCTCCAGGGCCTTGGCTACAACCATCACCCATTTTTGGGTCGGCTCGTGCCAGAAGACGGTAGGGTCCCTGAATTCCGTACTCCAAAGGTCCAGAACCGGGTTACCTTCATAATAATGAAATGTCTTTCCGTCATGACTGAAAGAGATGCCCTGCGCCTGTTTCTTGGAGTCCTTCTCAAAAACGGTGTAAGCCGCCACATAAGCCCCCTTGCCGAAGCCGGCCGTGTTGTTCTTGTCTATGACCGCAGAACCGGTGAAGTAACTGATATTGTCATCCGTTCCGGTCATGGCATAAGGGGTTATCTGTTGGTAATGTACCAAATCTGTAGATTCGACTTTGCCCCACCAGTACATATGATATTTACCCTGATAGTACATGAATCCCGAGGGATCACCAATCCATCCCTTCTCCGGACTGAAATGATACTGAGGACGATACGGCTCTTTGTATAAACTGTCTGAATTCATTTGTGCACCGGCAGACAATGTTCCTGCCAATAAAAGTGCACCCAATATAGCTGGTATCTTCATTTTCTGTATTTTCATTAAAAGTTCATCTTTACCTTTACATCTTTCAGTTTCCAAACTTCGGCAGCAACTTCCGTTGTTTTTCCATCAGAGAATAGCTCCAATAGCGTACTATTTTCTTTCAAAGGGAAGATTCTTGTAGTGAACGCATCTTCGTTATTAATAAATCCTTCCACTACAGAACCGTCAATAAACAAACGAATCTCCACCGGTTTAGCAGTATCCAACCGATAATGATCCTTACGAATCTTCAAAGGAATGTGTGCACGCAAGGAAGAATGCGTCTGGTCCACAATAAGTTCCTCCTTCTCCACATCATAATAAATCAGGCTATATTCGCTATTATCCGGATTCTTACACAATGTAAATCCAAACCGTTTTGCGTCACCGGGATAAAAAGTCGCCTTGACTTCAAGCTGATGTTCCCTTCTGCTCACAATGCACGGTTTCGCAGCAGTCAATGCCTGTCTGGAATAAACCGTCGGTTGTTCACGCAATTGTTTCATCACGGGATGGGGTGTTTGGCATAGTTTCCCATCTTTCAGCTGCCATCTTCTGGGCATACTGTAGAGATGTGCCCATCCTTGTTCATAAGTGGCCTCCCCTCCTATTTCATCGGGTATAATGGCAATGGCAGCAACATCCCCTTCCGGAGTCTCAACAACAGAGGGGGACAGCAAGCGATTGATGACCTCCAGATTTTGAGGGACTGGGTTGTCCGGTATAAACTTTTCATTCTTGAAATCTCCTATCCAATACTGGCAACGCGCAGGTATGCCTTTATGAGGAACCCTATTCACCAAAAGAACATATTTGCCGCCCATCTTCTTAAAGACCGGCATTTCCCAGAAAATACCGGAGTCATCCACTTCCGGACTGCCCTCAAACAGCAAATGTACAAAATCCCATCTCTTCAAGTCCGCCGATTTATAAAGCAGCAAAGCCCCGTGGGGTGTATCGGTCTGCTCAATGCCGAAACCGATAATCATATACCAGATATCACCCTCTTTCCAAACATACTGGTCACGCATGTCCGTACGGGTATATCCGGCAGGCTTCTCGGCAATAACCGGATTACCCGCATATTTCTCCCATTCTATCAACGCAGTATCTTTTGGAAAAGCAATACCCACTCCCATCTTGTCTCCACTGGCTGTGTATATCAGCTGGGGGATACCGTCATCATTGATAACAGCATGCCCGGACCATATTCCATTCTTGTCATAAGCAGCATCAGGAGTCAAAGCCGGCTTTTCCTCCGTCCAATGAAGCATATCGGGACTGCTGAAATGTCCCCAATTTATCTGTCCCAGGAAGATTGCAGAAGCATTCTTCTGATTGAATATATGATATTTACCTTTATAAAGAAGTAAACCATGCGTCTCATTCGTCCAGTTGGCAGCCGGCAACAGATGATAGCGAGGACGGTTGAAGTCCTTCGCAAAACGGGTTTCCGGAATAGCCAAAACCGGAGTCTTCTTCAATCCTAAGGCAATCTCGTCTCTCCATGCAGACGAATCATCGGAAAAGGGAGTGAGGCTTATCCCGTCAATCAACCCGTTTATAGCCGTAACATCGTACATCCAAACCTTCTTTTCCCTGAAATCCTTACCTACCCGAAACATCATTTCACCATCCTGCAAGTTCCGGGGCCATACCTCTGCACTCATCCTCTGCCCATTCAGGCAAACCGATTCATTACTCAAATCAAGGACCACATGCAGCCACTTGAAACGGTCGACTTTTGTCTTTAATGAACAGTAAGAGTATGAGCCATTCTGCCCCATTCCCAACAGCAGCTCACCATAACGGTCTACACATACCGCTACAGATGTTCCTGCCATGTCTCTGATTCCCATAAAGGCAGCAGTATCCGTCGGATAAGATTCCAGAGCAAACCATCCGGACAACGACGAAACATCTCCTTCCGTGGTTGTATCCATCCAAGTGGAATACCCGTCTGTACGAAGGGCTTTACCTTCGACTCCGGTAACAAATTCTGGTATTTCCTTTATAGTGTACAAATTCAACAATGACTTACCGTCACAGGAAAGTAAGGGGTCCTGCCCGTCAAACGACCATGTTTTTTGAGCAAAAGCTGCATTCAAAGAAAGCAATAGACAGCCTAATATAGAATAGGCAAAGTTTTTCATAATAAAAGATTGTTTAAAGGAAAAGAGGGAAACAAACGTTTCCCCTCCCTTACGTTTTTATTTCAAAATATAATTAGTTGAACGGAGCATAACCGGGATTCTGTACATACTTGCCTCCAGAAAATCCGTATTGATTGTTCGGAACCGGATAATACTCATCCTTTCCACCCGTAAAGTGCGCATTGGCATAATAAATGCGATTGTCCGACTCCGCGGTAATGTAGTTGTTCATGGTTGTTTCCACTATGCCCCAACGGACTAGGTCGAAGAAACGTTCACCTTCCAAAGCCTTCTCCAGACGTGTTTCCCAACGGAGGGCCTGACGGGCATAATCCTGATTCCAGACATCAGCAGGATAAGGATTGACAAGGTAGTTGGCCGCATATTTGGAATGGTCGTTGAAATCCTTTACATAGGCGCTGTTCCGGGCACGATTGCGTATCTGATTAATCAAATCACGGGCAGTTTCGAGTCCATTGCCTTCATTGAGTTCAATAAGAGCCTCAGCTTTCCAAAGAAGAATATCCGCGTAACGTATAATCTGCCAGTTCAACTGTGAAGCCCCCCAAGGCCAGCCATTAAACATATCACTACTTTCCGGAGAAACCCAGAAGCGCTTCGCGCAATTATAGCCATAAGTATCCTTATCACGCACCCATCCCTCACACGGCTTGTCCGGATAAGTTTTCCAAGTTATAGTAGGACGGCCCACAACAAAATCGAGACGCGGGTCTACATTGGGAGTCGTGTTTTGTAAAGTATAAACCCCATTGTTCAATACCGCCCAACTATAATCAGACTTTGACTGATAATTAAAATCGGGCAGACCGTTTGCATCTGTCTGGTAAGCATTTATCAGATCTTGACTGGGCAGGAAGAAACCGTCACCTCCGTAAGGGCTGCCTCCACCCGGAGAATTCAACAGATTGCTCCAGTTGATGCGGCCGGCACTTTCGGTACCGTCATTCATGGAATATTGAATGGCAAAAACAGATTCTTTACCGTTTTCATTAGTTACTAAATCCAATCCCTGGAAATCGTCAAGCAAACCGTAACGGTTGCTGGCAGTCACTTGGTCGCAAAGCGAAACGACTTCCCTCAGCAGCTCTTTATTGATGGAAGTTACGGCATGCGTAATCTCATCTTGCTGATACGCCTGGTACAGCTTGATTTTAGCCGCATACGCCAGTGCTATGTATTTATGAATACGCCCTACCTCCGGCTGTGATGCAGGAAGCTGTTCGGCGGCATCAAGCATCTCCTTGGCCAGCATACTCAGAATCTCGTCACGGGTAAACTCATTGTTCGGAATATCCGGATATTGGGAAATCTCAACGTTCTCATCAAAATAAGGTATCTTGTTGAAAAGGCGGCTTAATTCAAAATAATAATGGGCACGAAGCACTTTCATCTCCGCAATGCGGGATACACGTCCGTTTACCTGCTCATCTGTTGCAGCATTCAGTACGCGCAATGCAGAGTTACAACGCTGTACACTGCAATATAGATGATACCACTTGCTGTCCAAGAATCCATTGGTTGCATCCATATCAAATGTCTCCATACGGTGCACTTCATTAAGGTCACCGACACCACCACCGCCTTTATAGGCATTATCCGAACGCACCTCACCATAAGTCCAATTGGAAGTAGGATGACACCATACACTCCAACTCTGTCCCTCGGGACCACCCAAAGCTGCATACGCGGCATTCACTAAAAGGTCGGCACCTTCTGTAGAAGTCATAATATCTTCGTTCAAGCTACCCTGGGGCTTCAAATCCAGGAAACGGTCTTCATTACAGCTTGCAGTCATCAGCGCTACTGCGCCAAGCATATATAAATGTTTCAATTTCATAATAGTATAGTTTTAAAGTTTAGAAACCAAATGATAATCCCAAAGAGAACGTACGGGGCAACGGATAAGGATAGCCCAGACCTTCAGGGTCGGCACCCGTATAACCGGTAATCGTAAACAAATTCTGAGCCTGGAAATAAATGCGCGCATGACGCATCTTCATCTTGTCGAGAGCTGCTTTAGGAAGCGTGTAACCCAATGTCAGGCTTTTCAGCTTGATATACGAACCATTTTCAATATAGAACTCAGAAACTTCGTGCTCATTGTTGCTGTTAAGGGTGGTTAAAGCAGGTACACTGCTATTGTAAACACCCGTCTTTTCAAAGTTCTCGTAGGCATGCATGGCATCGAGCAGGCGGGTAGAATGATTACCGGTCCAGCATTGGAACAAATCCGTATAATATTTGGAGTTGTTATAGGCATCACGAATCATACCGTTGAAGAACATGCTGAGGTCAAAGCCTTTCCAAGATGCCCCAAGATTCAGACCTGCAATCACTTTCGGATTGTCAGACCCCAACCATACACGGTCGTTCGTATCAATCGTACCGTTACCATCAGCATCCACGTATTTAATACGTCCTACTCCGGGAGCGCCAAACTGTACATTATATTTGGATTTATACTCATCCACCTCCTGCTGGGTACGGAACACTCCATCTGTCTTGAAGCCCATCCATGAACCGAACGGTTGACCAACCAAGGTCTTGTCAACACCATTACCGCCACCATAAGTATAGTAAATTTCTTCCGACAGCTCTGTCACTTCATTCTTGTAATATGAAAGGTTAAATGCTACATTATACTGGAAATCCTTCACCTTATCATTCCAGGTCAATGCCATCTCGAAACCTTTATTGTTCATCGTACCACCATTATACCAGCAGTAACCACCCTCGCCAATGACAGCAATATACGGTTTCTCTACAAGCATATCACTTGTCTTCTTATCAAAATAATCGAGAGAAGCACTCAGACGTCCATTCAGGAAAGCGGCGTCCACACCAATATTGAGTTGTCTTGTACTCTCCCACTTCAAATCGGGATTGGTAGACCTCACTTTGTAACCACCGGGAGCCAAAGTCGTTCCATCACCGTTCATGTTGTAGCTTGCATCCTTCAGACTAATCAAGTATTTAGTATAGGGGGCCTCATTATCAATAATATCGTTACCATTGATACCCCATGAAGCACGTAGTTTCAAATCTGCCAACCAATTCTTGGTCGCTTCCATAAACTTCTCACTTGAAATGCGCCAGCCTGCCGACACTGAAGGGAAGTAATCCACATTATTACCCTTTGCCAAGCGGGAAGAAGCATCACGGCGTACCGTAACAGAAGCCAGATACCGTCCTTCATAATCATAATTCACTTTACCAAAGTAAGACACCATGCCATAATTGGAAGCACCGGCACCTACATTCTTACCGGCAGTCACACCGTCGAGATAAATATAATCTTCATCTTCTACAGCCAGTCCCGTACCATAACCGAACATGGATTCCGAATGGTTCTTCTTGGCTTCTGTACCAAGAAGTGCAGTCAGATTGTTCTTTCCAAAAGCTTTGCTATAAGTCACGGTATTGGTCCATACCCAATCCAGTCTTTTGTTGGATGATTGAGTCAGCTTATTGACCTCATCGCGTGCCCATGCCGGCTCAAAAGTTTTGTTGGTTTCATCATAATAATTCATACCGAAATTGGTTTTCAGCACCAGGTTCTTAATCGGTTCAATTTCAAGGAATGCATTACCAAAGACACGCCAGTAATCATGTTTGTTCTGTTTTTCATTCTCCAACAAACGTGCCATATTGGGGGCATCACCCAAAACATCATTGATGGCATCGTTATAATTGCCATTCTCATCATAAACCGTCTTGGCAGGATGCTGTTTGATGGCATTCTCATCTACACCGGCCGGACTGAGGGTCTGTGTCCAACGATTGATAGCAACGTTCTCGCCGATGCGCAAGCGATTGTCAAGATAATGATAGTTAGAACTGATGCGGGTATTGATACGCTGGAAATTCGTATTCTCTACCAGACCGTCATGGTCGAGATAGTTCAACGCTAACGAGAAGGCACCATTGTCAGAGCCCTTTGAAAGTGTCGCACTGTAATTCTGCATCAAGGCAGTGCGATAAACCACATCGCGCCAATCCGTATCAACGGCATGTACTTTAGCTCCATTCAGGCCGATATAGTCTTGAAGTTGGGGAGTTGCACCATTACCATATATTTCGCTGCTTGGCGTAGCTCCATTATTGGCATACTTATAAGCCGACCAATAAACCTGGCCCCACTCATCTGCATTCAACATATCAAAGCCACATTGATAGGTCTGCAAAGTCAACGACATATCAAAATCCACACGGGTCTCCCCTTTCTTGGCACGTTTGGTAGTAATGATAATCACACCATTGGCAGCCTGTGCACCATAAATAGAAGCGGAAGCGGCATCCTTCAATACCTGAATGGATTCTACATCATTGGAAGAAAGGATAGACGAGATGTTCTCACGGGTCATCACACCGTCAATGACATAAAGCGGGGAATTGGCATCATTTCGGAAAGATGACTTACCACGGACCAATGTAGAAGTATTTCCACCGCCCGGTGTGCCGTCAGTCGTAATGTTCATACCGGCAACACGTCCCTGCAAGCTCGACAACACATTTCCCGTAGGAATATCTGCTACATCCTTCATCTTGACCACAGCCACCGAACTGGTCAAACTGGCCTTCTTCTCGGACATATAGCCGGTCACCACTACTTCATCAATCAACTGGGAATCTTCCGTCAACTCAATGCGTAAAGTGGGCTGTGCCTTTACTGTAACGGTTTTATATCCTATATAGGATACGGACAATGTGGCACCGGAAGTTACAGACAGCGTGAAATTTCCATCAATATCCGTAATTGTTCCATTGCTGTTGGAACCTACTTCCATGACAGAAGCACCGATAATGGATTCACCACTCGATTTTTCAACGACAGTACCTTTTACCTGAACTTGCTGGGCAAAGGAAAGAATGCCCACAAAAAGAAGCACAATTAGTGTGCAAAGCCTGAGACTAATGCTTTTCAACATATCTATTAATTTAAAGTTAATAATAAACCAATTCTGCAATTGAGTTTTGTGTCAGCAAAATTAAGCGAAACCAGGATTTGCACCTATAACAAATGTTACGAAAGGTGGTATTTTTGATACATCCCCTTTCTAAAGGTATTCTACGCGTGTTTTTTGCTAAATAAACTTTAGCTTTAGCAGCAAATTAATAGAAAAGAATGAAAACAATATGGGAGCAGATGCTAATTGCACCAGCTCTCATAGTATACTCTCTCAGAATCAAAAACGAAAAGCAAACTGTTCCGCACACCGGTATCCTTCTTCATAAAGCTCCGTCAGCTTCTTGATGTCACG
>ULUY01041549.1_pt1 | contig 15001 bp, 18 predicted proteins | sample 1959031 | NCBI WGS metagenome assembly ULUY01 (sample SAMEA4835774, study PRJEB28245) | human gut metagenome | biome: gut microbiome; material: fecal sample | place: Denmark | collected 2008
CCCGGAAATCCCGGGTGCGTTTTTGTTGTCCGTATTCTTAATAAGAAATTTTATTGTTTGATTTGGGATGCCCGGTGCAGCTAAATGCCTGGAAGGGAATACAGGATAATCATATATCTTCATAAAAGACAGCGGATGTACGGGGCTGTGAAGTTTGGTGGTGGCTGAGGAAAAGAATTTCTTTTAAATTTTCATATTTCATGAAAAATCTTACCTATATTTGCATACAAAAATTAAAGTAGTATAATTTTAATATTTAGGATCCGCATACTAGGGAACGGGAAACTGAATATTCATAGGAATACCATGTTATAAAAGGATATCTATAAATTTACAGTTAACAAAATATTAAAGTGGACAGTGAAAAGGAAGATGCTTATGATGCAGGAAAATCGCCAGCAAAAGATTACACCTGGCCGGGTACTTCAAATTCTTGATTTCCTTTATAGTGAATTGGCAGAGGGAGAAAATGACAGTTCGGTTAGAGTATTGGCGGAGTATTTTCAAAAAGAAAAAGAACGCACCGGGCAGGATTTTTGGAAGATATCATTAAAGAAAAATCCTTCTGTATCAGGAATATCAGATATGTCTGTTTCAAAACAACTATGGGCTGCTTTAAGTTTATCAGCAGTTTGTGCATATCTGAGCGGTGCGGATTTGAAGCAGGAAACTGTAAAGTCTGCAATTTTTTTGGCATTACTTGGCAAGAAAGCGCCAGAGGTATTGGAAGACCTATTCTTGACGGAATCGGGCGGCATGAAGCTGGCTTTTGGTTGGGATTGTGCTAATGCAGCAGTTTCTCATTTTTCACACGATCAGGTGGTACAAATTCGTCAGACCGTAGGGATTCGTTTGTCCGATTTTATCCGCAGTACCCAACAGAATCCTTGGAGCGCGGTTTTAGGAATTAGGAAGAATAAAGAAGACATCAAAAGGAATATTGAGAATATTGCATGGCATCTATTTCGGAATATATAAAAAATGAAAGCATATGATGTTTTTCTCATCTATATTAAATTAAAAGCATTTGGAAACATTCCGGATGCTTTTTGTTTTTACAATGCTGTTTGGATAAATGACTGTGCTTTAACCGGCTCAGTAGCAGCGGGCGGTTTCGTTAGAGCATCCGAGGCTTTTAACGGGATTCCATAAGTACTGTGTTTTCTTTATGCCGGTCTGCCGGGGAATCGGAAATTTTTCCGGCAGGTGTTGACGGAAAATGATGCAGGGTGTAATATAGCTTCATACAAGCATTCTTTTACAGAGATAAAGAAATAAAGACAAGAGGGAGAACAGAATGATGAAAAAATGGAAAAATATCGTATTGGCCGGTGCAGTGCTCCTGGGAGCCGTAGGACTGCTTGCCGGATGCGGGGGAGATAAAAAGGCGGCATCTGCTTCTGCCGGGGGCGATCAGAAAATCATTATCGGTCTGGATGACAGCTTCCCGCCGTTCGGATTCCGCGATAAGGACGGCAATCTTGTAGGCTTTGATATCGATATGGCCAAGGAAGCGGCAAAGCGTATGGGAAGCGATATCGAATTCAAGCAGATCGATTGGTCCAGCAAGGAAGCGGAGCTGAAGAGCCACAAAATCGATGCTATCTGGAGCGGCCTCACGATTCTTCCGGAACGGGAAAAGAACATGCTTTTCTCCCGCCCCTATGAAAATTCCGTACAGATCATTCTGGTCAGAGGGGATTCTCCGATTCAGTCCAAGGCGGATCTGGCAGGCAAGATTGTAGCGACACAGGAAGGCAGCACCGGTCTGGATGCCATCAACAGCGAACCGGAGGTCAAGGCTTCCTTCAAGGAATTGAAGCTCTATCCGGACAATGTATCCGGCTTCATGGATCTGAAGATCGGCCGGATTGATGCGATGGTCGTATCGCAGGTTGTGGCCCTTTACTACAATAAGCTCAATGATACGGGCTTCCGCGTCGTCGATGCGGGATACAACCAGCAGCCGGTAGGCGTCGGCATTGCAAAGGACAATGAAGCCTTCAAGAAGAGACTGGATAAGGCGCTGGAAGAAATGAAGGCAGACGGAACATCCACCAAGATTTCCGAAAAGTGGTTCGGGGAAGATATTACGGTCTGACCGGAAAACGAAAACCGGAAGCATACAGGGCAGGCAGCAGCCTGCCCTTTTCTTTTGTTTGTTTCAGGAAACGGCAGCCCGCAGCGGAGCCGGCCGGAGATTTCTTCCGTTCCGCCTTTTCGATTTTCCGAAAGATGATACAATAAGGAATATAAAAGTATAAAAGGTGAAGAAGAGAAGAAAGGAAGGATTTTTATGCTGCCGAAGTACGAATCAACCGTTATGGAACATGCCAACGGAGGAAAGGGCTCCATCATTCTGACACCGATTGCAAAGGAAGATGTCCTGAAAGACCACTGCCGTCTGTTCTCGGAAGCCCGCTTGAAGCCGGGATGCTCCATGGGTGTCCATCAGCACAAGGGCGACGGAGAAATTTATCACATCATTTCCGGCCGCGGTCTCTATACGGACAACGGGAAGACCTATGAGGTAGGCCCGGGAGACACGACCTGGTGCCCGGACGGAAGCACGCACGGTCTGGAAAATATCGGCGATGAGGACCTGGTATTCATTGCTCTCATTATTTACAATAAATAAAACCAAAAGAAAAGAGCAGGCTCTGTGCGGCAGGGCTGCTCTTTTTCTTTTGCCCGCAAAAAAAGGCAGCCGTTGAAAGCTGCCTTCGGGGCGGAATCGTTCTCCTGAAGGCCGGACGGCGGTTTTCCTGTGAACCGCTGCAGGCCTGAACGACTGCCGTGCGTCTCCGGGGAATTATCCTTTCTGCTCTTTTCTCAGACGGGCCAGCGTTTCCGCGTGGTCACGGACGTACCGGCTGATGCATCGGGTGAGAAAGCCGCTGAGGGTATCGCCCTGATAAATCAGGAGGAGCATGATATCCTCTTTCAGCGAAGCGGATATTCGGACGGAGACAATCCTGCTCTTGCGCTCTCCCATTTCCTTTCCTTTTCCTTCCTTTCCTTTTCTCTTACCGGATCCCTGCCCCTGTCTGTATTATGCCATATGGGTCTGACAGGAAATGTCGGCCGGAATCAAAAAATATGGATTTTGTCAAAATTTTCTGAAAAGGGAAAAGAAATGGATTTTTTATTGTGCCCTGTTATACAATAAAATCAGATTGCAGGCACGGAGGTGCCTTGAAATAAGGGGTGAGATTATGAGCCACAGGCGATGGCTGAAGCTGGAAGCTTCTCAATGGGTCAAAGACGGCATCATTACAGAGGAAACGGAAAAGACTCTTGCGGCTCGTTATAAAAAACGGGACTTTACCGGATATAAGGAATTGTTTTTTGTTCTGGCGCTGGTGTGCATTCTGGGCGGCTTGTTTTTCCTGGGGGCGGGACTCTGGGAAAGTCTGACGCAGGATGAACGGTTTGCGCTGGCGCTGGGGCCGCTGGTTCTTTCTTTCCTGGTTTTTCTGGCCACGGTTCTGCTGGACCGGAGGATTCCGGATCAGCCGGTCAGGAAAAGGGTATCCGTATCGGGACCGATGGCGGAGGAAGCCTTTTCCGGAAACGGGATGTCCGATTCGTCGGTCACAAAGGCGCAGGCGGACCGGATCGGACGGAAAGCGCAGGTCCTGGGCATTCTGTCGGGAGAGACAAGAATGGTTCCGTCCGGTACGTATCACCACAGCATTCCCGCTTTTGTGCGGGAGGCAGCGGCTACGATTCACGGACTCTGTCTTCTCGGCGCTTTCTGGATGGTGGGGGATTCGTTCAAGCTGACGAATGACCTCTATACGGGGCTGGCCTATGCAGCCTTTCTTCTGCTGATTCTGGCCCATGTGAGCTCGTCCGCAGGACTGAGCATTCTGTACATGGCATCGGCGGTAGGAGTTTTCTATACGGCGCCGGCAGGCGGATGGCCTGTATGGGTGTCCTGGATTTATATGATCCTGGCGCTGCATCTTCTGGTGGACATGCTCCGGGAGCACCGGGACCGGTCGGTGATCTGCTTCTCCTGGTTCTGGGCAGCAGGGATGCTGCTCCTCATTTTCTGGTCGGCAGGGGCTCTGCTGTGGCAGACGCTTTTCTTCTCCCTGCTGGCGGCGCTTACCTGGATGGCCGGCGGCATTTTCCGCTCCTACGGACTGGCTGCGGAGGCGCTGCGGTTCTTCGGAGGCATTGCGGTCTTTGCGGTGCTGCTGGAAGGCTCCTACGGCTCCGTATGGGCTGATATTTCCGGGAGCTATGCGCTGTGGATTCTGTTTCTTCTTTTCCTTCTGGCAGACGGGGTGCTGCTTTTCCGCATTGCTCTCCGGAAGGAATGGCTGTCCATGCTGGCCGGGCTGACGCCTTTCGTGATGGCCGGGGCAGCGGTGACGGCAATTTTTGAAACAACAGGCGCACTGCCGGCGATGATCATTTCCGTATATTGTGCGGTCCTCGCAGCGGGCGTTATTGCCCGGGGTCTGCAGACGGACCGGGCGCTGCAGCGTCTGTCCGGCATGGGACTCCTGGCGGCGGACGGTATTATCCGCGTTATCGACTCCACCCTGACTCTGGCTCAGCGGGGAACCTTCTTCCTGGTCGTAGGCGCTGCGGCGGCATTGATTGCTTTCCTGCTCTACCGGCCGTCAGGCAGAAAAAAGACGGGCAGGAAAAAGAATTCGGCAGTACAGTCTGCGGAAACGGAGGGAAAAGATGAAGAATAAACGTTTTGCCCTCCTGCTCATGGGACTGATATTTCTGCTTGAGGCGGGCGCGCTTTTCTGGACCCGCAGCGACTATCGGAGCGTCATGCTGGACGGAAAGGAATTCATCGCTCCGGCGGCGATTGACTATAAGGGAAATTTTTATAACCGGAATTATCTTCCCATGCATATTCTTCTGACAGAGGCGGAATGGAAGGGGGCCGCAGTTCCTGAAAAGAACAGTCTCATTTATGTGGAAATCCGGCAGAATGAGGAAGGAATGGCGGAAACCGCCGGAGCCTCCGATCAGAAGCCGAAAGGGGATTATGTGGAAGCACGGGCGATTTCCTATGAGAACGGCATGGTTTCCTTCCATTTCCCTGCAGACCGGCTGTATATGCTGCCGGAGCAGCTGAAACAGCTCTCTGTGGTGGAGCTTTCCGAGAAGGTGGCCGTCATTGTCGGCAAGGATAAGAACGGAAAAGACAAAACGGAAATCCGTCCGAAAAATGAAATCACGGCGCAGATCCGCATCAAGGACGGACAGGCAGTGATTTCCCGGGTTTTTGCCAACGGCTCTCCCATTGAGCAGACCTATACAACGGTCGGGAAGAATCTGAACATCAAGTATGCTTCCGGACCGAAGGAAAAGGATATCTATGAGGTCGGGAACAGCTCAAGCCTGTCTCCCGCCAGATAAGGGGTGATTGTATGTATATTATTCTGATGCGTCACGGAGAAGCAGAGCCGGAAACGGAAAAGGTGGAAAACCGGTTCCGGAAGCTCACCGGGAAGGGGAGAAAGCAGGTATTCCGCTCCGCCCGCGGGCTGGCCCATTTCCTGAAGGAAACGCCGATCCGTATTTTCTCGAGTCCTTTTACCCGGACAAGAGAAACGGCGAAGATTCTGTCGGAGGCGTGCTTCACCGAGGAAATTCATATAGCGGATGAGCTGCTGCAGGGAAACTGGAGCATGATACAGAACCATCTCCTCACCGAAGGGACGCCGATTGCCCTCGTGAGCCATCATCCCTTCCTGCAGTCGTACCTTCTCACCGCCGCGTCATGTGCCATCAAATTTGAAACGGCAGGCATTGCCGTCATCGACTATGACCTGCAGTGGAAGCAGGGGAGACTCGTCGGATACTTCACACCCGGCCTTTCCCGTCTGAAAAAGGAGGAAAAATGAAAAAACTGCTGACCGTAGCCGGCTCGGACTCCTCCGGCGGAGCGGGTATCCAGGCCGACCTGAAAACCTTTGCTGCCCTGGGCGCCTACGGCATGAGCTGCATCTGTGCCGTAACAGCCCAGAATACCCGCGGCGTTTCCGGTGCGGAGAATATGACGCCTGCCATGGTGAAGGCCCAGCTCCGCGCCGTTTATGACGACATTCCCCCGGATGCCCTCAAAACGGGCATGCTTTCCTCGGCGGACATCGTGGAAACCGTGGCGGATTTCCTGAAAGAAAATAAAAGCTCTCCCTTCGTGGCGGATCCGGTCATGGTGGCCACCAGCGGAGACCGTCTCCTGGCGGAGGATGCTGTGGAGGTCTATAAGGATAAGCTGATCGGACTGGCCGATCTCCTCACGCCGAATATCCCCGAAGCGGAGGTCCTTTCCGGGATTTCCATCACGGACGAGGATTCCGCAAAGGCTGCGGCGGAAAAAATCATGGAATACGGCTGCGGCGCCGTACTCATCAAGGGCGGCCACCGCGTCGGCAGTGCGGCGGATATCCTCCGCGACCGGGAGGGCTTCACCGTATATGAAGGCGAAAAAATCCGCACGGAAAATACCCACGGCACGGGCTGCACTCTTTCGGCCGCTCTGGCGGTCATGCTGGCCCGGGGACTGGGTCTGCGGGAAGCGGTGCGGCAGGCCAAGAAGTACATGACCGGCGCCATCCGCTCGGCAGCGGAATCGGGACATTCTGTGGGACACGGCCACGGCCCGGTGGACCACTTCTGGTTCTACGGACCGCACTGGGGGCATATGGAATGAAAAAGGAATACCCCTTCTTTGCGTTTATGGCCCGCATGAAATTCATCGCCCGATGGGGGCTTATGCGGAATACCATCCCCGAAAATGATGCGGAGCACACCCTCCAGACCGTCATGATTGCCCATGCCCTGGCAGTAATCCGGCAGGAAATCTTTCATGAGGAAGCCGACCCGGAGCACTGCGCCATGCTGGCCCTCTACCATGACGCAAGCGAGGTCTTTACCGGCGACCTGCCCACCCCGGTGAAATATTTTACCGGCGATCTGCACGAAAAGTACAATGAAATCGAAATCGAAGCGCGGCAGAAGCTGCTCCGGGCGCTCCCGGAGGAACTGCGGCCTGCCTATGCGCCCATCGTGACCAATCTGGAAAAGGACCCCCTCTGGCCGCTCGTCAAGGCGGCGGACATCCTCTCGGCGCTCCTGAAATGTGCGGAGGAAAAAAGAGGGGGCAACAGCGAATTCAATGAAGCCTACGAAAGCACCCGGCGCCGTCTGGAAAGTCTGCACCTGAAGGAAGCGGACTGGTTCCTCGACCGCTTTGCGGGAAGCTTCCTGAAAACTCTGGACGAACTGAATAAGAACATCGACTGAGACGGACATCCCCGGAATTTCACGGGGATGTTTTTTATTCGGAAAAATCAGGGCGTCATCCGGGCCATCGGTCTGTCCAGCCACAACCCGGAGGTGGCCCTTGCGGCGGTACGCAGCGGAGCCGTTGAGGTGCTGATGTTCAGCGTCAATCCCTGCTACGACCTTCAACCCGCGGGAGAGGATGTGGAGCAGCTCTGGAACGAGAAGAACTATGAACAGCCCCTGGTGAACATGGACCCCCAGCGACAGGAACTGTATGAGACCTGCCAGCGGCTGGGAGTGGGCATCACGGTGATGAAAGCCTTCGGCGGCGGTGACCTTCTGAATGCGGAGCTGTCCCCGGCCGGGAAGGCACTGACCCTCTACCAGTGTCTCCACTATGCGCTGACCCGGCCCGGCGTGGCCTCCGTCATGTCCGGGGCCCGGAATTTGGAGGAACTGAAAAACAGCATCGCCTATGAGGAGGCGTCCGAGGCTGAGCGGGACTATGCCGCCGCCTTTGCCGCTCTGCCCAAGATCAGCTGGGTGGGCCACTGTATGTACTGCGGCCACTGCGCCCCCTGCCCGGTGGGCATCGATGTGGCCAGTGTCACCAAATTCCTGAATCTGGCCCGCGCCCAGGGGGAGGTGCCGGAAACCGTGCGGGAGCACTATGCCGTCCTGCCTCACCACGGCGGAGAGTGTATCACCTGCGGGTCCTGTGAGAAGCGGTGCCCCTTCGGGGTCCCGGTGGTGGAGAATATGCGCCGGGCGGCGGAAGTGTTTGGAGCGTAAGCGACCTTGCGCGGGCAGAGACGGATGTGTCTGCCCGCGCATTTTTCTTGCTATTCCCGGAAAAAGACGGTAAAATAGTTCTTAAACAGGGCCCCGGGCGGAAAGGCGGTGGCGCGTATGATGTATAATCCTCAGCTGGAGACGTTCCTCCGGGTGGCGGACGCAGGGAGCTTCAACAAGGCGGCGGAGGAGCTGTATATCACGCCGCCGGCAGTCATCAAGCAGATCACCTCCCTGGAGGCGGGGCTGGACCTCCAGCTCTTTGTCCGCAGCCCCCGTGGACTGAAGCTCACCGAGGCGGGCAAGTCCGTCTACCGGGACGCCCAGTACATCGTCCAATACTGTAAGGACGCGGTGGTGCGGGCCAAGAACGCCGCCGAGGAGGGTGACAAGGTCATCCGCATCGGCACCTCCCCCATGACGCCAGGGCAGTTCCTGCTGGATTTGTGGCCCAGCCTCCACCAGCACTGCCCGGACATCAAATTCCAACTGGTGCCATACGAGAATACCCCGGAGAACGCCCGGGAGATCCTGCGCAATCTGGGGCAGAACATCGACATCGTGGCCGGTCCCTATGACCAGAATCTGCTGGATACCCGCCAATGCGCCGCTCTGGAACTGAGCCGGGAGCCGGTTCGCTGCGCGGTGTCCATCTACCACCCGCTGGCGGCCAAGGAGACTCTGACGGCAGACGACCTCCACGGAGAGAACTTCCTGATGATCCGCCGGGGCTGGAACCACTATCTGGATCAGATGCGGGACGAGCTGTGGCGGGATCACCCCCAGATCCACATCGTGGACTTCGACTTTCTCAGCATCAACATCTTCAACCAGTGCGAAAACTCCAACGACATCCTCATGACCATCGATAACTGGAAGAATATTCACCCCCTGCTGAAAACCATCCCGGTGGACTGGGACTACACCGTTCCCTTCGGCCTTTTCCACTCCCCCAAGCCATCTGCCACCGTGAAGCGTTTCCTCAAAGCGGTCAAGACCGTGTACGAGCTGTAACACAAAGGTATATACTGCATAACTTTTCGAGACTTCTGCGGAAGTCTCGATTTTTTTATAATAGAGGCACAAAAGGAATCGCCCCCGCATGGGGCGGGATCAAGAGGTGTGCCATGAATAATTTTCTCTTTGAAAACGGGACCAAGTTCCTCTTTGGCGGCGGCTGTGTGCGGGAGTATCTGGCCAGTTTTCTGGCTGGGTACGGTCCCAGCGTGCTGCTGGTCACGGAGGAGGAAGGCCGGAACTGCGATGCGGCGGATGAGGCGCGGGACATCCTGCGCCGAAGTGGGAAACAGACGGCGGAGTGCGTAGTCGGCCCGCTCTGCCCCCGGTATGAGCAGGTGCAGCAGGTGGCCCGGCTGTGCCGGGAGCACCACGTGGACCTGATCCTCGGCGTGGGTGGCTCCGCTGTTTTGGACGGCTGCAAGGCCGCCTCTCTGGCGGCGGTGTGCCGGGGCGACCTGTGGGAGAATTTTGGGGAATTGCAGGGAGTGGTGGACGTGCCGCCCCTGCCGGTGGGCTTTGTGGCCTCCCACTTGGAGGCCGGGGCTATCAACGGCGCGGCGGGGCTGGTCCACGAAAATCAGTGTGTCTGGAGGGACTATCCTCCCTGTGACCCGCAATTTGCCCTGCTGGACCCGGGCTATACCCGCAAACTGCCTCGTCAACTGCTTACTGCCCAGGGATTCTCCGCCCTGGCCGGCGCGTTGGAACAATATCTGACCCCGGCGGACGGGATGGGCGTCTCCCATGAATTGCTGGAAACCTTGATGCGGGGCATGGTCCAAGATCTGCGCGCCTGCCGGGCCGCCCCCTGTGACGAGGACGCCCAAAGCAACCTGGTGTGGCGGTGCGCCCTGTGGGGAAGCCGGTTTTTCCAGCTGGGCCGACGGTTCTCCTTCCCGCCTTTGCCGCTGCGTGAGGCCGCCATCCTCTCGTCATCGGATTGGGCGGAGTACGCCGGGGCGCTGGCTGTCCTTCTCCTGGCCCATTGCCGTCGGGAGGCGGAGCGACATCCCGCTATGTTGGAGCAACTGGCCCGTGTGGTATGGGGAGTGCCGGAAACAGGTCAAGACGAGCGAGAAGCGGCTCAGGCCGGCATCCGTGCCTTTGCGGACTTCCTGCGGGAGCTGGAACTGCCCACAGAATATGCGGAATTGGACGATGCTCTGCGGTGCCATTTGAAACAATCCGTCGCCACTCAAAACCTTTTGGTATATACTGCGTAACGAATCGGAACTTCCGCAGAGGGCGGATCTGCATTATCATCATTCCTGTAAGAACGATACCCGCAAGGAGGCATTTGACGATGAATACGCGCACACTGGGCGCTGACCTGACGGTCTCCGCTGTGGGGCTGGGCTGCATGGGGTTCAGCCACGCCTACGGAGCGCCCACAGAGCGGAGCGAGGCTGTCCGGGGCATCCGGGCCGCTTACGATATGGGCTACACCCTGTTTGACACCGCCGAGACCTACGGCACCGCCGCCGACCCCCACGAAAACGAGAAGCTGGTGGGTGAGGCGCTGAAGGATGTCCGGGACAAGGTGCAGATCGTCACCAAGTTCGGCATCCGCTTCGACGAGACCAGCACGGCGGTAAATAAACCCCTGATCCCCGACGCACGGCCTGAAACGATCCGATCCTCGGTGGAGGGTTCTCTCCGGCGGCTCCGGACCGACCACATCGACCTTTACTTTCAGCACCGGATGGACCCCAACGTGGAGCCGGAGGAAGTGGCAGGCGTTATGGCCGGCCTGATGAAAGAGGGCAAGATCACCCACTGGGGCATTTCCGAGGCGACGGAGGATTATCTGCGCCGGGCCCACGCGATCTGTCCGGTGACGGCGGTGCAGAACCGCTACTCCATGATGGCACGGTGGCACGAGACCCTGTTCCCGGTGCTGGAGGAGCTGAACGTGGGCTTTATGGCCTTCTCTCCCATGGCCAACGGCCTGCTGACCGGGGCCTACGGGAAGGGCTCCAAATTCGACCCCAAGCTGGACTACCGCAGCGCCATGCCCCAGTTCACGCCGGAGGCGGCGGAGGAGAACCGGGAGCTGCTGGACCTGCTGAACAATATGGCGACGGAGAAGCACGCCACCCCCGCCCAGCTCTCTCTGGCCTGGATGCTGTGCAAAAAGCCGTACATTGTCCCCATTCCCGGCAGCCGGAAGGTGGAGCGGATGCGGGAGAACGCCGGGGCGGCCGAGGTGAAGCTGTCCGCCGCCGAGGTGGCCCGGCTGGATCATGTCCTGGACACCATCCCCATGTCCGCCGTGTTCGGCGGCACGAAGGTCATCAACAAGTAAACAGATGAAAGCAGAAAGGATGAACGCTCGATGAAACAGCACCGCAAATGGCTGGCTCTGGCCCTGGCTGGGGCCTTGACCCTCTCTCTGCTGGCCGGGTGCGCCGGGAATGAACCCCCTGGCACATCCGACAGCAGCTCTACTTCCCAGGAGACACAGGAGTCCGCCCCACAAGCAGATCCCAACGCCCTGGTGATCGCCGAGCAGGGCATCTTCTCCGCCGGCGGCACGGTGATCCAGTCCGACGGAACCTTTGACGTGGCCAACTACTACACCTCCCGGGAGGGCTCCACTTCCCATGTGGACCACGCCAACGTGCTCTACCAGATCCCCGAGGATGCCACGGGGCTGCCCATGGTATTTCTCCACGGCTAGGGCCAGTCCCGCATGGGCTGGATGACTACCCCCGACGGCCGGGAGGGCTGGAGCGATATGTTCCTGCGCATGGGCCACAGCGTCTGGCTCATCGACCAGCCTCGCCGGGGCGAGGCGGGCCAGACCTCCGTGGCGGGCACCATGACCACCACCCCTTCCGATCAGACCTGGTACACCCAGTTCCGCATCGGCACTTATCTCAACGACGAGTTCACCTACAACGAGGGCTCCCAGTTCCCCCAGGGGGAGGAAGTGCTGGACCAGTTCTTCCGCCAGATGACCCCGGACACAGGCATGGACAACGCCAATAACGACCAGAACATCGACAACGCGGTGGTGGCCCAGGCGGTGGCGGCGGCCATTGACGAGATCTATGACCGCACCGGCCAGGACTCCATCCTGGTGACTCACTCCCAGGGCGGCCTGCCCGGCTGGGAGGTGCCCCGCTACACCGACCATGTGTCTGCCATCGTGGCCATCGAGCCCGGCGGAGCGCCCCAGGTGGACAGCGACGCCTACAACGCCATGGTGGAGCAGGAGATCCCCGTCACCTTCTACTACGGCGACTACATTGGTGAGGAGTTCACCGACGTGCCCGCCGCCGCCATGTGGTCCATGATGGCCTCCAGCGCCGATACCTTTACCGAGGCGTACAACGCCGCCGGCGGAAACAGCACCGTGATCCACCTGCCCGACGAGGGTATCACAGGCAACTCCCACTTCATGTTCCAGGAGCTGAACAACGATGTGATCGCCGACCACATTGAAGCCTGGATTCAGGAAAATGTGGAACCGTAACGCCAAATCAGAAAGGACTGTTTAATGATGAAATTCACTTGGAAAAAGCTGCTCAGTCTGTCCCTGGCGGCGGTGATGGCCCTGTCCCTGGCCGCCTGCGGGCAGAGCGGCACCACGGATGACAGCCAATCTGCCGCTCAGAGCCAGGAGGAGACGTCTACTCCCGCTCCTACGCCCACCCCCGAAAATGGTGAGGAGACCTCCACGCCGGATGCCTCTGAGCCGGAGGACAGCCAGAGCGGGGAGAGCGGCGGTGTGCTGGTGGTCTATTATTCCGCCACCGGCAACACGGAGAATGTGGCAAATTACATTGCCGAGGCCACCGGCGGCGACCTGTTTGAGATTACTCCGGCGGAACCCTATACCTCCGATGACCTGAACTGGACCGATGACAACAGCCGGGTGACGCTGGAGCATGAGGATGAGTCCCTGCGGGATGTAGAGCTGGTGGCCGAAACCGTGGACAACTGGGACAGATACGACACCGTATTTATTGGCTACCCCATCTGGTGGGGCATCGCCGCCTGGCCGGTGGATACCTTCGTGGAGGCCAATGACTTCACCGGCAAGACGGTGATCCCCTTCTGTACCTCTTCCAGCTCCGGCTTGGGCCAGAGCGGCGAACTGCTGGCCGAGCTGGCCGGTACCGGCGACTGGCAGGAGGGACAGCGGTTCCGCTCCAGCGCCAGCCAGGAAGATGTGACCGAATGGGTGGACAGCCTGGGCCTGAACTGATCGAACACAACAAGACCGGGGAGCCGGGAGCGCATGGCTCCGGCTCCCCGTCTGCTTAAAATGAAATGAGAAGGAAGTGTTTGAAATGCCGAAAAAAATATTGATCCTGTCCGCCAGCCCCCGGAAGGGCGGCAACTCCGACCTGCTGTGCGACCAGTTCGCCAAGGGGGCGGAGGAGGCGGGCCATCAGGTGGAAAAGATCCGGGTACAGGAGAAGAAGATCGCCCCCTGTCTGGCCTGCTACGGCTGCCGGAACACCGGCGTGTGCGTCCAGAAGGATGACATGGCGGACATCTTGGACAAGCTGGTGAAGGCCGACGTGCTGGTGCTGGCCACGCCGGTTTATTTCTACTCCATGGACGGTCAGCTCAAGACCCTCATCGACCGCACACTGCCCCGGTACACGGAGATTCGGGACAAGGAGGTCTACTTCATCGCCACCGCCGCCGCGGGCCGGGGAGCGATGGAGCGCACCATGGACGCCATGCGGGGCTTTACCGACTGCCTGCCCGGCGCCCAGGTGAAGGGGACCGTCTATGGTTCCGGCGTCTACCAGAGGGGGGAGGTCATGGACACCAAGGCGTTCCAGGAGGCCTACCAGCTGGGCAAAAAAGTCTGAGCAAGAAAGAAGGCTGACCCGTTTCCATGGCACAATTTACCGAGCGAGAACTGTTTGAATGCATTCTGTTCCCAAAAGCCGTGAATAACACAGTATGGAGCAGATCCCTGACGCCATGAACCTGTTTTTGAACCATGACCGGAGCCTCATCAAGCCGGTCATCTACAACGACTGATCTTATGTTAGAAAGGATGTTTTCTATGGAATACGCAACTTTGAACAACGGCGTGAAAATGCCCATGGCGGGCATCGGCACCTTCCTGCTGACCCCCGACGAGGCGGAGGCCTCCGTCCTCAGCGCCCTTCAGTGCGGCTACCGCCTCATTGACACCGCCAACGCCTATGTGAACGAGAAGGCCGTGGGCCGGGCCATGAAGAAGTCCGGCGTGGAGAGGGGCGACATCTTCCTGGAAACCAAGCTGTGGCCCAGCTTCTATGAGCAGGCCGACGCGGTGGACAAGACCTTGGAGCGCCTGGACACCGATTATATCGACCTGCTGCTGATCCACCAGCCCTCCGGCAACTATGTGGCCGGGTACAAGCTGATGGAGAAGGCTTACAAAGAGGGCAAGGTGAAGGCCATCGGCCTGTCCAACTTCAACACCAAGCAGATCCAGGAGATCCTGGACCTGTGCGAGGTGAAGCCCGCCATCCTCCAGACGGAGGTCCATCCCTACTCCCAGGAGAAGGAACTGAAAGCCTTCCTATCCGACGAGGGCATCGTCATCCAGGCGTGGTATCCCCTGGGCCATGGGGACAAGACGCTTCAGCAGGAGCCTCTGTTCACGGAACTTGCCAGGAAGTACGGCAAGAGCAACGCCCAGATCATCCTCCGCTGGCACATCCAGGCCGGCAACATCGTGATCCCCGGCTCCAAGAACCCGGAACACATCAAGTCCAACCTGGATCTGTTCGACTTCGCCCTCACGGACGAGGAGATGGCAAAGATCGCCGCCCTGGACAAGAAGCAGCGGTATTACCACAGCACCCCGGAACTGCTGAAGAAGTACGCGGAAATGGTGCCCCCTGTGGATGAGCAGAAGTAAGGCGGTGAGCGGTATGAGCGAATCGTTTCAGAACCTGTTCCC
>ULUY01046657.1_pt1 | contig 14670 bp, 8 predicted proteins | sample 1959031 | NCBI WGS metagenome assembly ULUY01 (sample SAMEA4835774, study PRJEB28245) | human gut metagenome | biome: gut microbiome; material: fecal sample | place: Denmark | collected 2008
CCAACAATTATCTATGCGACTTCATGTCGCACCCACGGCGTGTCCAGGTGGTGGATGGCCACCGCCCTGCGCTGGGCGTTCACGCCCGTACCGAGCATCGAGGTCGAGCCGAACAGCACGCGCACATATCCCTCGTTCATCGCTTCGATCACCGCTTTCCTTGACTTCTCGCTCTTGCATTCCTGTATGAAGCGTATCTCGTGTGCCGGTATGCCGTGGTCTTCCACCAGCTTGCGCTTTATCTCGGTATATACGCTCCACCCGCCCGACTGGTACGTCCCCAGGTCCGAAAACACGAACTGCGTTCCTTTCTGTGCATCATACCTGCGGTAGTACTCCGCTATCATCCTTGCGCAGTGGCTCGCCTTGTTGTCCGGGTGGTCTTCATATTCCGGGTCTATCATGCGCATGTCCAGTGCCATCTTCCTTGCGTAGTCCGTAGCGATGAGCATCTTCGCCTTTTCCTCCGTTTCCGACAGCTTTCCGCGTCCCAGCAGCGTGGCGTCGCCCGTCTTGGCAAATTCCATCAGCCGTTTGATGAAATGTTCCTGGTCGGGCGTGGGAGGTATGTTGTGCAGTATCTCATTCTTGTGCGGACGGTCCACGCCCACATCCTCTGCCGTGCGGTAGTCCGTTATCTCGTTGTAGAATGCCGCCAGCTCCGGTACCTTGATGAAGTAGCGGAAGCGTTCCTTCTGCACGATGTTGTTCGTCACATTGAACTCGAAATCCGTCGTCTTCTTGGCGAAGATTGCCGCCCATGCGTCAAAGCATCGTATGTCCTGTCTTTCCAGCTCCTTCGGGCGCAGGTATTTGAAAAGCAAATACAGCTCCGTCAGCGAGTTGCTGATGGTCGTGCCCGACAGGAACGTCGCCCCCAGATCTTTTCCCGTCCGTTCCTGGATGGTGCGGATGGCAAACAGCAGGTTCAGTGCCTTCTGGCTGCCTTCCGAGTTGCCCAGACCCGCCACGCGGTCATGCCTTGTGTTGAACGTCAGGTTCTTGAACTGGTGCGACTCGTCCACAAAGATATGGTCGATGCCCATCTGCCTGAAGTCCACCACATCGTCCGTCCTTGACTTTATCGCGTGTTCCACTTTCTCCAGCTTGGCCTGCAGGTTGAACTTGCGTTTCTCCAGTCCCTTCAGCATTGCCCGCGACACGTCCTTGCCCTGCGAGCGCAGCACTTCCAGATTTTCCTCCACCGTATCCAGCTCCGCCTGCAATATCCGCTGCTGCAGTTCCGGCGACTGCGGTATCTTCCCGAACTGGTCGTGACTCATGATGATGCAGTCCCAGTCGTTGTTCCGTATGTCGTTGAAGAAGCGTACCCTGCCGGATGCGGCAAAATCCTTTTCCGAGGCATACAGCACTCTTGCGTTGGGGTATGCCGTGCGGTAGCATTCGGCTATCTCCCTTACATTCGCCTTCAGCCCGATAATCATCGGCTTGTGTACCAGTCCCAGACGCTTCATCTCGTGCGCTGCCACGCACATGATCAGCGTCTTGCCGGTTCCCACCTCGTGGTCGGCTATTCCTCCGCCGTTCTGTTTCAGCATCCAGATACAGTCCTTCTGGCTGGGGTACAGGTCTGTGATTCCCAGTCCTTTCAGGTTCAGTTCCGGAAATTTCTGATGCGAGCCGTCATATTTCGGTCGTACGAAGCAGTTGAACTTGTTGTTGTACATGTCCGTCAGCCGTTTCTTGAACTCCGGCGACTGCTCCTCCAGCCATTCCGTAAATCCGTTTCTGATTTCGTCAATCTTCGCGTTCGCCAGCTGTATGCCCTCGCTGTCGCGTGCCTTGATGTCGTTCCCGTTCTCGTCCTCGCCGACCTTCTTCATCATGTCGGGGCAGGTGTTGTGCAGGGCGTGTTTCAGCAGGTGCATCCCGTCATAGTGGCGGTAGTACCCCTTCACCAGAAACTCGTCGGTGATTTTCATCGTCCTGTGGCCGCACGCCACCGAATACTCGTCAAGACTCTCCGAGTAGCTTATCCGCACGTCCGTGTCAAACAGACGGCTCATGTAGGCGGCATACACGCCCGTGGGTATCCATCGTTCTCCGAAGTTGAAGTCCAGTTCCTCAAACGGGATCTGTTCCGGCATGGCTTCCTTCAGCGCTTCCAGCGACTCCCTTGCCTGCGGCAGCATCCCGTGCTCCCCGTGTCCGCTTATCCATTCCTCCACATCGGCGGCCTTCTGTACCACGTTCCCGGCTATGAAGCGGTCGGCTATCTCGTAGCCCTCTGCCAGTGGGTTGTAGAACACCCGTCCTTTCAGTGCCTCCAGCATGTCCGCCTGCGGCATGTCGCAGATGGATTCCATGTAGGGCAGGTTTACTCCGCCATACAGGTTCAGCGAGGCGGACAGGGCTTCCTCCGGCGATTCCGCGGCGACTGCCGTTTCCTGCGAAAAGGAAACGGGGCGGTCGAATATGTCAGCCTTCACCATCGTGCCGCCCTCGCTGCGTTCCAGTGCCAGCATGTTGCGCCCGGAGGCATCCATCATCAGCAGCTTCACGTTCTGTCTGGCGTTCAGGCAACCGTACCGCATCGCGAACTCGTCATAGTAGGTGTTCAGGTGGCGGCGCAGCATTTCGTTCTCCTCGTGCTTCTCCGCTTCGTAGGCATAGAGCCGCTCGTAGGTGTTGCGCAGGTCTATGTATAGCTGTGCCTTCTGTGCCTGCATCCCGTCCATGTCCAGCGGCTGGAATGTGGCGCCGTAGCGGGTGACATCCTTCAGCACGCCCACCTGGAACCGTACGCCTGCCGTGTATTCCCATGCCAGCGAGCCGTCCTTCAGGTGCGGCTCCAGTATGCCCTTGAACGGGCGCGGCATCATTTCCTCCTCCCGTTTGCGCTGCCGCTCTTCCGGTGTCAGGGCGGCTTCCTCACGGCGCATGGCTTCTTCCACCTCCGCAATCCGGCGCTTCCTTTCCGCCTCGAATCCGTTTTCCACCGGATAGACTACCGTAGCAGTCGTATCCTCCGTTTCCGCCGTTTTCCCCGCATCGGCTTTTTCTCTTTTCGCCTCCGTTGTTCCGGCCGCTTGTCTAGCGGTGTTGGCCTCCATCTTCGTCTTTCCCAGCCGGCGCAGTTCCGCACGTCGTTCCGGCGTGAGGTCCATCATCATTTCATAGAATCCGTTGATGGGCGGGTTCGTTTCCCAGTCCAGACTGCGGTACACTTCATCTTCCAGGTCATAGGATTCTTCCGTTGCGGTACCGGGTCCCGTCTTTTCCGTTGTCGGGACAGCCGCCTCCGTTTCGGCAGCCGTCGGCGCATCCGTTCCGCCGCGTATGATTTCGTCCATTTCGCGTGCCTCTTCCGGGGTGATGCTGGCAACCGCTTTCGCATTCCCCTTGTCCGTTGTCCTTTCCGTATCCTCCACTGGCAGGGAGAACAGTGTCGGCTGCACGGGTTTCTTCCCTTTGTACTTTCGGCCTTTCTTCCTGTCCGATTTCAGGCCCTGCTCAGCCATCCGTCTTTCCTCCTGCGTATAACCGAACAGGTCATACAGGTCCATTACCGTTCCTCCCGTCTGTCTGCTTTGCGTTTCCTGTGACATGCCGGTCATCACTTGCGCTTTCGGCTGCACACTGTTTTCTTCCCGTTTTGTCCCGTCCGCTACACCAGCAACAGAGGTGGAGTTTTCTCTTTTCACCTCCGTCCGTCCACCCTCAACCGGATGGGTATTTTCTCTTTTCGCCTCCTCCAGTTCTCTCGCAGCCGAAGCGGAGTTTTCTCTTTTCACCTCCGTCCGTCCACCCTCAACCGGATGGGTATTTTCTCTTTTCGCCTCCGCCCGTTCACCCGTAGCCGAAGCGGAGTTCTCTCTTTTCACCTCCGTCCGTTCACCCTCAACCGGATGGGAATTTTCTCTTTTCGCCTCCTCCAGCTCTCTCGCAACCGAAGCGGAGTTTTCTCTTTTCGCCTCAATACCTTCAGTCTGTACGGCAATGTTCTGCCGCACATCCTCTCTTTCATGCCCCATGCCGTTGTAGCGTTCCATGTCCAGCCGTGCCGACAGGTCTTCCGACAGCATCCTGTACAGGTCTATGGCAATGCCCTCCACACCTCCGCTGTGCGTATATACCATCGCCGGTTTTCCGTACGGGTCGGTACCCCTCTTCGCATCGGTATGTATGATACGTTCCGTGTGGTAGGTGAAATAGGCGTTGTCCGTCAGTCCGCCGTTATGTTCCGTCTGTATGATGGTCAGAACCCGTTCCTCCTGTGTCAGTCCCTTCTTTTGCAGGTCTTTTTGCAGGATGATCAGGTCGCTGCCTGCTTCCGTGCCTGCATTGTCGGTAAACAGGTTGTTGGGCAGTCGTATTGCCGATACCAGATTCGCCTTGCTGAACATCTCGTTCCTGACGGAAACCCTCGAACTGTTCAGTACCCCCTGCGAGGTGACGAACGCCACGATGCCGCCGTCACGCACCGCATCCAGACCTTTCAGAAAGAAATAGTCATGGATGGCTTTCTGTGCCGAACGTCTGCCGAAGGATGCGCTGCGGCTGAACTCCGCATCGAACACTCCGAAATCCCCGAAAGGGATATTGGAGATGGCAAGGTCAAAATGGTTCAGAAACGGCTTTTCTATTTTCTCGAAACCCTCCGTGCGTATCTTCTGCTGCGGGTACAGGTGTCCGAGCAGCTTGCCCGTCAGCAGGTCTTTCTCAAATGCCATCACCTCCGCCTGCGGATTGTTCGACAATACCGGGCTGATGAATGCGCCCATACCCGCCGACGGCTCCAGCACCAGCCTTGGGCGTACCTTGCGGTCGTGCAGCACGTCCGCTATGGTGTCCGCAATGGCCTGCGGCGTATAGAATGCCGTCAGCACCGATGCCTTCAGCGAGTCCACATACCGCCTGTACTCCGTTTCGTCCCGGCTGTTCTCACGTATCAGACGGTGCAGCTCCACCGTCGGGGCAAACAGTTCGAGGTCTGATTTCGCCCAGTGTACGGCATCCGTCAGTTCCCTGGCGGGATTCAGTATGCACTTCAGTCCCCCGAAGCCGCAGTACCTCTCCAGCAGCGCCCGTTCCCGTGCGGTGGGCGTGCGCTGTTCCTTCTCCAGTGTGAATGCCGTCCGTATCGCCTCGATGTTTTCCCTGAGCCTCTGCTTCTTGTTAAACGCCATAAGCCTCCAGATAAAGCATTATCGCACCCGTCAGCTCCGTATAGAGCAGGTCGTGTTCGGGCGACAGGGCGAATGTGTCGTCCGTTGTGGGATAGCCGGCAAACAGGTTTTTCAGGTGCGGGAATATCTCCCGGCAGAACGCCTCGCGTTCCTGTTCCTGCACCTCTTCGGAAAACTCGTTTTCCACCACCTCAAGCAGCAGTGCATAGGGGGAGAAGTGCAGCCCTTCGAGCAGGACGCGCATGGCCTCCTCCTGTGCGGCTTCCACCGTACTTCCCGCCGCCCTTTCCTTCTCGAATGTTTCCGAGGCGGCTTCCTCCCTTCCTGTAATGAATGGGGTGTCTGATACTTTGTCCGGATGATATTTTCTCAGATAGTCCAGCAGATACAGCCCGTAGTAGGACAGCTCCGCCGGAAATATATTTTTTTTCACTTTCATATTTACTTGGATTTAGTGGATATTATTTATAAATTTGTTTATTCATCTAATAATGTTTATATTATGAAAATAATTGCTTTAGAAGGGCCTTCCAATTGTGGCAAGACTGAAACTTTACATATCGTTTATAATTCATTGTTGCAGAATGGATACCAGCCAATACCAAATGCTTTTGAAGATTTATTCAATAACGATTTTCTGGATGTTGTTGAGAAATCTGGCAAAATAATTGGTATCGTAACTCAAGGGGACTATGCGATAGGAAAATGCTCCGTCAAAAAGCACTTAGAAAGATTAACTAAATTCAATTGTGATACAATCATTTGTGCTTGTACATTAGGAGATACAAAGCATAAAATTAAAGATGCTATAATGACTTATAAGCCATATCATTTCCTAACGAAGAGTAAAAGCATAAATGTAAATATGCAAGATGCGGATAACAAGAAATATGCAAGCATTATAATGAGCCAAATTTAAAAAGGCACCCGGTATCCCTCCGGGTGCCACCACTAAATCCATGTAAATAAAAAGTACAACCAGGTTGAAACAGATTATGACATGAATCAGTGGCAAAATTACTCATTATTTTCTTCTTCCTTTCGTTTTCGTACCTTTTCTTTCGCCTTTGCTCTCCGCAAACACCAGCTTCGTGTTGAACTCCGCATCAAAAGTTACCGCAGCGCTGAAGGGCTTGCCCTGCTTGCTCTTGAACCCGCCGAGCATCGCCGTCTTTCCTTCCGTCAGCAGACCGGTCATTTCCTCGTCGGTGAGTGTCTTGCCCGCTATCTGGCGGAACACGGGCAGCAGGCAGTCCGGATTGTCGCAGCGCACAACCTTGCCGTAGAACTGCATCGTGCCCGTGCCGCATTTGGGGCAGGTACAGCCCGATGCCTTGTGCCCGAAAATACGGTCACACGCAAGCAGGTCCGTGGTAATCTTGCGGGTATAGCTTTCTATGTCCCTCATAAAAGCCTCATGCGGTGTCTTTCCCTGTTCTATCTTTGCCAGTTCCGCTTCCCAGCGTCCGGTCATCTCCACATTGGCGATGTCCATCTCCTTGACAATGGAATACAGGGCAAGCCCTTTCTCCGTCGGCACCAGCGATTTCTTCACACGCACCATGTATTCCCTTCTGAGCAGCGTTTCGATGATTGCGGCACGTGTGGCGGGTGTGCCGATACCGCAGTCCTTCAGGGCCTGGCGTGCCTCCTCATCCTCCACATCATCGCGTCCGGCGGTCTCCATCGCTGCTAGCAGCGAACTTTCCGTATGCAGCGGTTTCGGTCGGGTCATGCCCGAACTCATCGAGCATCCCGCCATCACCAGTGTGTCGCCTTCCGCCCAGTCCGGCAATGCCGTATTGCCGCTGTCCTCGCCGTACTCTCCGTACACGCCGCGCCAGCCTGCCTTGCGCACGATGCAGCCTTTCGCCTCAAATGTCAGGCTCTCGCATCTTTCGCCTGCGTCCGGCACCACCTCCGCTACTACGGTAGCCGTATCCTTCACACATTCCTCCGAAAATGCCTCTACCATGCGTCCGGCAATCATGTCGTAGATGATCTGCTCGTTCTTGTACAGGGCAAGCGGGCGGTTGGGTGTCACCAGCAGGGCATGGTGGTCAGTCACTTTCGAGGCATCCACACAACGGCGGTTCAGTTCTCCCAGTTCCCCGATTTTCTCCGCAAGGGCGGAGTGTCCTGCCAGCCGTTCGAGCAGCAGGGACATTTCCTCGAACACATCTTCCGGAATATAACGGCTCGATGTTCTCGGATAGGTGACGAGCTTCGCTTCATAGAGCTTCTGCACCAGCTCCAGCGTCTGTTCCGCCGTGAATCCGTGTTTCGTGTTCGCCTCCTTCTGCAGTGTGGTCAGGTCGTACAGCAGCGGCGGGTTCTCCACCTTCTCCTTCTTTTCCACCTTGGTGACGGTGGCGCACATCTTCGCCTTTACCTTATTGTATGATGCAGCCGCCTCTTCCTTGTCCTGCCATTTCTTTACCGAGGAGAACTTCACTACCGTATCCGTACCCGCCGGTGTCACCGAGAAATGCAGCTGGTGTACCGGTTCCGGTGTAAAGCGTCTGTTCTCCCAGTACCTCTTGCAGACCATACCCAGCGTGGGTGTCTGTACGCGTCCTACCGAATACGTGCCCCGTCCGGCGGCTACGGTCAGTGCCTGCGTGCCGTTGATGCCCACCAGCCAGTCCGCCTCACTGCGTGCCTTTGCCGCCAGATACAGGTCATCATATTCATGCCCGTCCTTCAGTTCCTTCAATCCCTTGCGGATGGCGGTGTCCGTAAGCGAGCTTATCCACAGGCGGCGGAAGGGAAGCGTACAGCCCGTATAGGCATACAGGTATCTGAATATCAGTTCCCCTTCGCGTGCGCAGTCCGTTGCCACTATTATGCCGTCGCTCTCGTTCCACAGTTTCGTTATCACCTTTATCTGTTTCACCGCTGCCGCGTCCGCCTTGTAGCCCTTGTCCGTCTTTACCTGGCGGGGTATCAGCATGAACTCCTCCGGTATCACCGGCAGGCTGTCCCTGCTGAATCCCTTGAAGCCGTAGCCCTCAGGCAGGGCAGGTTGTACCAGATGCCCCAGTGCCCATGTCACATGGTAGCCGTTTCCTGTATAAAATCCTTCTTCCTTTCTTGTTGCTCCGGCGATGCGTGCTATCTCACGCGCCACGCTCGGTTTTTCTGCCAATATGGTAATCATACATTTTCTGTTTTAATCATTGATACTTTTGTTCCTTGTGGAGTGGAACGGGGTACGCCGGTATCCGTGGGATATGCGGTACATGGCGCATGAGGCCCCGTTTCAATCCGTTGTTTATTCTCTTGTAATGGATTTAGTGGTGGCACTCAGGATACCTTCATGCCTTTGCTCTTCTTCGGTTTTTCCTGCTGTTGTTTCTGGGCGTCGTCCTTCGGTGCGGTCTGTCCCTGCTGAAGCGGCTCCTTCACATGTCTGGTGGCCTCGTTCGTCTTGCCCTCGTTGTTCACCGCAAGCTGTGTACGGCTCTCGTTCGACGGGGCAACGGTCTGTGCCAGGTCAGGGTTTTCCGAATAGGTCAGCGGTCTGCCTTTCTCGCGGTCGAACTTCAGGTATTTTGTGCAGGGCTGTCCCTTGTCATCCTTCGCGTTGGCAAGCACTACAACCTTGCCCGCCACATAGTCCGCCTTCTGCTGTTCCGTGAATTTGTCGTCCTTCCATTTGCCTATCGGACGTATGCTTCCGTCCTCGTTCGTCCACGAGCGGTTGCGCCGCTGTCCGTTCTCCTGATTCCCGTCTTCCTTCTGCTGCTGTCCGGTAGCATCCGGAGCTTCCGGGCTTTTCTGTTTTTTCTCCTGTCCGTTTCCGCGTCGTTGCGACTGTCCCTGCCACAGATGCTCCGGCACAAACTCCACGTCGCGCTTGTCAGCGTTCACCTGCAGCATGGCCTCAAACTTTCGCCCGCCCTTCAGTGTCACCTCCTTGGGCAGTGCCAGCCCCGCACGCAGGATTTCCTGTTCCGCCTTCGACAGTTCCGTCAGTCCGATCCGGTTCGGGATGCGCACCTTGTTCGTCGGTACGTCCACTATCTCATTCGTCAGTCGGTCTATGCTGACGTACGCCAGGCGCATCTCTCCGGTCTTCGTATCGGCAACGTTCACCAGCTTGCCCAGATTGCCCGTCTGTTTCAGTGCCTGCTTGTCCTCGTCCGTGAATGTATAGCCGTTGTATGGCACGTCGAGTCTCGGCTCATGGCGTACGAAGTGGGGGGTAAGTTTCAGCTTTCCGTCCTCCGCTTTCTGCAACGAGAGTCGGGCTTGCAGCTCGTAGCGTTCTCCGCCCAGCACCGGTTCCACCGTCACCAGCCTTGTCTTCCCGTAGTTCATCAGGGCTTTCATGTCCTTTTCAGACAGGTTTTCCCTTTTCACACCGAACTGTTCCAGTTCCTTCCAGTCCACATCGCTGTCCGCAATCAGGTTCGGTTTCTCCGGTTTTGCCTGCGCTTGCCCTTCCTGTGCGGGCTGCTGTCCCTGTGCCGTCTGCGTTTCCGCCGCCTGCGGCTGCTGTTCCTGATTTTTCTGTTTCATTTCTTCCATTTTCTCGTCCGTTTTCTGTTCCACATTGTTTTCTTCCGTATTTTCTCTTTTCACCTCCTCCGCAGCCTGCTGTTCCTCAGTCTCCGTTTCGGCATTTTCCTTTTTCACCTCCTCCGCAGCCTGCTGTTTCTCAGTCTCCGTTTCGGCATTTTCTTTTTTCATCTCCTCCGCAGCCTGCTGTTCCTCAGTCTCCGTTTCGGCATTTTCTCTTTTCACCTCCTCCGCAGCCTCCGTTTCGGCATTTTCTCTTTTCACCTCCTCCGCAGTCTGCTGTTCCTCAGTCTCCGTTTCAGCATTTTCTCTTTTCACCTCCTCCGCAGCCTGCTGTTCCTCAGCCTGCTGGTACGCCGATGTATCCACTTTGTGCGGTGCGAGCAGGTCAGCGTTCGCCACAGGGTCTTTCAGCAGGTCCTTGATAACCGGAAGCAGAGCTTCCACCGTGTCCGCTGCCACCCTGTAGAAACCGAATCGTGTCGGCTCCTTACACTGGCGGTAGAAATTTCTCATGAAATTGTCTATCGCATCCCCGTGGCGGTCAAAGCGCAAAAACTCCTGCGAGTGTTCCGCCTTTGCCTGTGCCCTCTTGGGATAGCCCCTGGCATCCAGTCCGGCAACCACACTGATTTCGCCCGTCTTCTCGTCGCGGACGACCAGTACATCCTCTTGCTTTTTCTTTTTCTGTTCCATTGATTGATTTTTTTTATTGTTTGATGATAGTCCCGCCGGTATTCCCGTGCAGGTCTGTTTTTCTTTTTGTTCCGGTTTCCCGTTCACCTTTCAGTTCCGGTTTGCATCAGTCTCACCCTCAGCTTTCCGTTTACATCCGGTTCACCATCCACTTCCGGTTTCTCTTTTCGCCTCCGTTTCACGTGCGTTTGCAGACCCGGTATTCCTTCTGCCTCCTTTTTTCCCTTTCGCCGTTTTGCCCGGAGCTTTCTTTCCCGTTCCTTCCTTCACTTTCAGCACCTTTTTGCCGTCCAGCGTCACCTCTTCCATGTTCCGGCTGATAAACTCCAGCACGTCCGATTCCTTGTAGTAGGTCTTGCGGCTGATTTTCTGGTAGCGCAGTCCGTATTCGCTGCGGAACCGCTGTAGCGACCGTTTACTCGTTCTCAGCATCTCGCACAGGTCCTGATTGTCATACAGCCGTTCTCCGTCCATGTACTTCACGCCCGCCGCTTCCTTGTTTATCAGCACCGATATGATGCTGTCCAGCCGGTCAATCCGTTCCATGAGGCGCTTCATCCATTCCTCGAACATTTCCTTACCAATCCCTTCCATCATCCGCCTCCTTTCTGGTCATCAGGTAGTTATGCTTGAACTCCTCCAGCGTCTTGGGATTGCAGTGTACGATTTTCCGTCTCACGCATTCCTCCAGATCCGTCAGTCTGTACCGGCATTTGCTTCTCACCATCATGTAGGGAATAGTCTTGTCCTTTCGCATCCGTTGCAGTGTCCTCGTGCTGATTTTCAGCAGGTCCGCCGCCTCCTCGCTCGTCAGCAGGATTTCCGCTTCCTCCTTCGGCACGTTGTCTTTCTTGAAAACATAGTCCGCTATGCGGTCTATCTTCTCCATCATCGTCTTCACGACCTCATTGTCCATCGTTATTATTTCCATATCCTTCCGTATTGGTTACGCTGCAAAGGTGCGCAACTCCACGCAGGCACAATCCATAGTATTTCCATAGTAGGGAATGATTTTCCTCGTTTTCCTTCCTGATTTTCTTATAAGTTGTTTATTATCATTATCTTTGCAAGAAATTTAAAATATCAAATATGACAGTTATAGTTTTAGGAGCTGGAGTAGATGCAACATCTGGTATCGAAATGCCATTGACAAATGAACTTATTCCTCAAATTAATGATTTTATAAAAAATGATGGACGAGAAATAGATGAGAAGCTGCGTAATATTATTCCATCATTAAGATTTCATTTTGACAAACTTATAAAAGATACAATAGAAAGATTTGTACAAGATTTTGGTAGAGAAATTACTAAAATTAAAGAGGGGGTACAAACTGTTCTTACTAATGATAACACATTGAGTCCTGAAAACCAAAAAATGGGTCAATTGATTGTTGCTATTATGAATAAGGTAGAATCAATGAAAACAGGGGCTACATTGGATCAAGAAACTGCTGAATTAATTGAAGAGGTTTTTGGAGAAAACTTTGCCGTTACAGATGAATCAATTATCGATTTTTCAAAATTAGTATATACTGACACCTTTAAAAGTGTTATGAGACAGATTTTGGAAAGAAGTATGCAAGAGCCTAATCATCCTATATTAAAACACGTATATCATAATTTATTAGATATTGAAGATTTGTTGATGAATTATTTTATCGGTTTTTATATAGACAAGCCAGCATCTATAAAAAATTACATTTATATATCATGGATGTTATGGGCATACCTAAAAAAGAAAGAAACTGATTTATACACAGCGTATGGTGAAAGAATGAATGAATTTCCCGTTTATTCTAAAATCCCGACTAATTGGCAGGTTATTACATTCAATTATTCGTCATTCGCACACTTCTTTACAAAAAGAAGTCAGTATCCTGCGTTATATTTTCATGGTAATCTAATGAAATATGTAGATATTCAGAACAAGACAGAGATAAGAATAGAAGATGCGGATTACAGTTCATTGGATATTATTTCATTCATAGAAAATCAGTTAACTCCTAATATGAATTTTGAGGAGGATAATACAATGTATCCTATTCCTGAATTTTTGCCACCTATAAAAATTAAGCCTGTACTTTCCAATACTTTTATTGAAACTTGGTATAAAACAGAGCAGAGCATGAAAGAAGCAGATAAAATTATTATTATAGGTTATTCATTTAATAAATCAGACGAACACTTTAATAGTATATTACATGAGTGTATATCTAAACCTGTATTTATTATTGATCCGGATATAGACAATGTAATAAAGAAAATGGAGAAAATATATAGCTATCCATCTAATTCTTATACTTCTATAACAGTAAAAGGTTATCCTGCAAAGAAAAAATCCCAACTAACTATAATCCAGGCAAAAGCTCATGAATTTAACTTTCAAGAATTGTAAAAATATAGAATACATTATTTTAGGTTTAACAATACTCCTATTAATTTATGCCGCAATAACTCTGTTTATTCAAACAGGGTTAAGCTGGCTTTTTAATGCAGACTACCTAGATAAATACGGCTCTTTTGTAGGTGGTATAGCAGCTTTAATAAGTATTTATTATTTATATCAGACTTTAAAAGAACAGGGAAGGCAATTTCAAATACAGAACTTTGAAAGTAAATATTTTGAATTGATTAAATTTAACAGAGAAAAAGCCAACTCATTAATCAATAGAAATTCCAATCAAAATCCATCTATTAAGTTAATGGAGCTTTTTGTTAAGCAAATTGAAGAAGCTATTCACCTTGTAGATGATATGATTGATACAAGAGATATTCGTACAATATATACAAATGAAGATGAGTTTAACTCAGATACAAATAAATGGGGAGGCTTATTAAAAGAACGTACTATCATTAACATTAGTTTCTTAATCGTTTTTTTTGGGGTAAACAAGAATGGATACAATCTTTTAATAAATAGATATTTAAGGAAATATGATAGGGATACTATAAAAGAAATTTTGAAAAATTTCCGTTTAAAAATAAACGGTAGAAATGATGATACGGAGTACCATGATCCAGTTGAATTATCAGCCATACTAAATGATGAAAATAAATATTACCTAGGATTTCAACATGAAAGTGGAAATTATTTTAGAACAATGTTCCAATGTGTAAAATATGTAAATAAGCAACCATTTTTGTGTTATACTGAAAAATATGAATACATAAAAATCCTAAGATGTCAAATGTCAAATGCAGAAGAGAAACTACTCTTTTATGATACGATAAGTGATTTAGGGGCTGAATGGGAGTATAACACAAACAATATAAATGATAAACTTATTACAAAATATAATTTCATTAAAAATATTCCATTGGGGGAAGAAGATAAATATTCTCCTATAAAGTTTTATCCCAATATAAATTTTGAAGCTTCTATAACAATTCCAAGAGAAAGAAGTATTTTAGAGGCAAAATATACTTAACCCAATTGCTTCTCCTTTCTATTATTTTACAGTGTATGTATATTATTATTCACCGTATTATAGAAGCAAGATATTAAGAAAAAATATACAATTCATATTAAATCTATAGACAAGAATAAATTTTGTGCACTAACAGGAGAAGTAACTGATTTAAAAGCCTCACATATCATACCAAAATTCTTTTATGCTGATTTAAAGAAAAAAGGAGGCTGCTATTTTCGTTCTACTTATAATCCTAAATTAGAGCATAAAGACGGTATTAAAATTCCTCTTTTGGGAAATAAGGCAGAACTATTATTTTCAAAACAAGAAAAATGGTTTAAAGAAAACGTGTTTGATTATTATCATAATAAACAAAAAACAATCATTCAGCCAATAAAGATGAGGCTGTCTCAAAATAGAATTGTAAAAGTAAAAATCTTATAGATTGAAACTTAGAAATAAAAAACCTCCTGCTTTAGCCCTTGTTTATTGCAATTATAGGACTAAAAGCAGGAGATTTTTATGTTGTAGCTTAAAGATTGTAAGTAAGCCTATCTCTGTTTTTTATTTTGAGACAGCCTCAGTATCCTTATTATGGCGTTCCATCCATTATTTAATGCATCTTCACCCTGATAATTTTCAAAGTGCCTTTAAAAACAAACAGATTTATGACTTGGTTATAGATGCAGAAAAAGAATGGAAGCAATATTTGAATGGAGGGGATATTCCTGAGATATATTCCAATATTTATATTGCAACTTTTGATAATATCATTTCAGAATTTTCCGATAATGCTGATTTACTATTTTATTTAAAAAGAAGTTGTGATTTTGGAGTTATTACAGACGTAAGCATTCGGTAAACCACGTTGCAAATTTTGTGAATTAG
>ULUY01010077.1_pt1 | contig 14662 bp, 15 predicted proteins | sample 1959031 | NCBI WGS metagenome assembly ULUY01 (sample SAMEA4835774, study PRJEB28245) | human gut metagenome | biome: gut microbiome; material: fecal sample | place: Denmark | collected 2008
AAATATCAATCATCAATTTTTTTCTGAGCGACTTTTATTCCTTTTTTCTCAAGCTGATCTATTGCTTGATCCGAAATAGTTCCCTCTGAAACGCTCAGACTTTTCAAAGAATCCATTTCACAAATTCCTGAAACATCTTCAATAATATCAATGTATATTCCCAGTTCGGTTACATTGTCAAAAGAAGACAAGAATCCACTGTCCTTCATAGTAAAGTTTCCGTCAGAATTGATTATATAGTCATCAACAATCGTATCTGTTAATGATATGTTTCTGAGTGCTAAACACTCTGCCAGTGAATCGAAGTTTTTGACATTGCTATCCAGCATCCATACATAAGACAGATTGCTGTTACCGATTCCTTTAAGGTCAATATCTGTTCTATAAATATATAGTTCCTGTAAATTGCTGAATGTACTCATTTTTTTGAATCAGAGCTGTTCACTCTGGAAAATGACAGAGATAATACAGAAAGTTTCTTAAAATCTGCAAAGCTGCTGATAGCATTTTCATAAGCTAATGACAACAGCATCTCCTCAACATCTGTGCATCTGTTAATTTCCTTGATCTTAGTAAACCGCAGATCTGGACTTATTTTTTTTATATCTGATTTACAGATCCTGCCCTCGATCTTTACATAATTCTTTCTTAAATAAACAGCACCCGAAGCAATGCACAGAAGTATGAGTGCCGCAATTATTGTTAATAATGTTTTTTTATTTTCATATGATTTTCATTTTACAGAATCAAAATCCAATATCCTATCGTTATCAACGTCATACATTTTAATATCATTTTCCTTTGGATTTTTCAACGACGATTATTCCTTTGTCTTCAAGGAGCTTTCTTACTTCGTCTGAAATAAAGCCCTCTGAAACAGTCACCCTTTTCAAAGAATCCATATATGCAACCCCTGAAATATCTTCTACATAGATATTGTAGAAGCTAAGCTCTTCAATATTATTAAGAGCTGAAAGTTCTGAGCTATCACTAAGATAGAAATTATAAGGTTCTTTATCATTACCAGTATTTTCTTCAGCAATAATACAACCGTCTACTTTAGAGCTGTTCAGGATAAGCTCCTTCAAAGCGCCGCAGTCAGCAGCACTTTGAAGATTCTTTACAGAAGAAGCTGATATTATCATCTTTTCAACAGAACTGTTATTGATACCATTCAAATCGGCTTCAGTGTATGTAAAGCCTAGTTCTTTTAGGTTCGGCTGTTTATTTATCATGCCGACACCGTCGGCTGAAATTTCTTCCTTTGAGAGGAAAACTTCTAGTGTTTCAAGATGTTCAAATACTGTAAGCTGCGAAAATCGGTCATTAGTAGTGTCAGCTACAATCATACTCTTTATATTCGAGCATCTGTTCAGCTCCTTAATATTTACCTCATCAAGAAACACGTCTATATTCTCAGTTTTTCTCTCTACAAATGTTTTTTCCAGATAAACATACTTATCTCTGAAAACCAAACTGGCAATAACAACAATAACTACTGCTGTTAGGAGAAACAATACTTTTTTCATTACTTTTTTCATTTGGTTAACTGTTCATTACTTTATCAAAATCAGCAATACCATGTATTTGTAGTCCAGTAGCAATATCAAGAACAGAGCTACCTCTAATTCTGCTGATATAACCAGGAGTCCAATTATCCCACCTTGCAGAACCAAAAGGATCGATATAATTGCTAAACGGAGATGAGGATACTGCACTGTCATATGTTTTCAAGTAAATATTATAATCGCAATCAGCTATTGAACTACTTAATGTATCCTTGAACACATTCTTATAACTTCCAGCGCCGATACTGATAGAAGTCGTTCCTGCACCAAGGAGTGTGACTACTCCGCCTATTATAGTACCTGCCTTACCAAGTGGTCCAAGGAAGAGACAAGGAATACCAAGATATGTAAATAATGTACTTGCATTGCCATTAAAACTGCTTATTTTTTCACGGCTATCAATATAATCATCTTTAAATGTGTATAACATAGTCTCACAAATCAGAAGATTGATAAGTTCTGTTGAACGTCCGTCATTGGCTGGAGATCTATCGTCAGACGCGGAATGCGCTGAATGTGTGATGCTATTTAATTATCTGCTTCCAATCAATTGAATAATGATACAGGTATGTGGCCAAGGGGCATATTCGCTCGTTGTCTGTTTGTGTTCAAGGCTCCTGGCTACATATCTTCTTATCAAAACAGACATTGGATTCTTTTTGCATTTGGCAAATGTTGAACATAAAGCACTTCTTTTCATGCTCAAATAACAGTTTATCTAAAGCCTTGGGACAAAGAATACTAAATGACAAATTATCAAATGCTGTAGTTGAGAATGTGCTATTAGTGCTATCAATTATTAATGGAATTCCACATTTTTCAAACCAGATATTAATTTCACCATTTCTGTTGCTGTTTTCTGCGGCTTTAGCAATAAACAATCCACTTCGACGAAGTCGAATTCCAGCAGATATCATATGTTTAATCTGATGATTTAGAGTATTAAATTGCTGAATGCCGGGATACAGAAAATCTATATCCGGTATTATTGAGTGTTGATATTTGTATTCTAAGCTTTTCGACAAATGTGTAATTCTGGGAAGGAAATACTTCTCAAATTCACTAACATTTTTAAATGACAGTTTTTTCTCTTTGATTTCTTCGATTATGTTATAAAACATTTCACCACTATGTTCATGCATAAGTGAGAGTTCACAAATTGCAAGTATTAGATATCTGTTTTCTGCGATTGCAGGACATTCTTTATTCACTATCATTTCACATATGTTATATGGGTATTGATTATTCCTTTTTTCAGCATTAAATACAGTACTTTCAAACAGATAAGCCATGCTCTCACTGATAATATATGAGCCCAATTGGTATTCATCTTCTCCATCATTAAATACTACTTTGATCTCATGAAGAGATTCTAGTATGTCTTTTGGATACATTATTGGATCTTCGTCGGATAGAATTTCCAAACATTCATCTGAAGTAATATAGAATCTATTATAGTGGTGTAGTTTCTTAAACGTTAAATTGGAACTACTCCCACGAAAGATAGAATAGTAATTTGAACACGCTTCAATTATTTTTGAGGAGCATTCTTGTAACGGAAGAATGATACTCTTTTCTTCAGAACCTTCGCTTTTAGCAACAATATTCATTGCTGTTTGGATTTTTTTCGAGCAAAGGTCAATTATTGTAAGTCCTGTTAATGTTGAAATATCTTGAAGAAAATGAATATATTCATGTAAAAAAGTCGCTATTTTTTCTATTGCATCTTTATAGGGCTTTAGAAATGAATCAGAATTTTCCTTCAATTTTCTTTGCATATCTATATCCAAACTCATAACCGCTTTTTGCGTCATAAATTTTTGAGTAAACTGAGAAAGCGCGATATATTGTACAGCCATTTCTTTATATTGATTTAGTAACTCAATATCAATGTTTAACTCAGTGATGAAAAAGCCTGTTTGATATGAACCAGCATCCATTATAAATCCTCCTTCACTAATACTAATCTTTAGCCGCACAGTGAATCAGAGCATTAATAGTCCGAAATCGCTGCACAGTTGGAGATCCATCATCAAACGCGGAATGCGCTGAAGGTGTAATTGGGTAGCGTAAACCCGCCCCAATACTTACTGTGATTATTTTTCTTAAACAAAATCATACAGATAAATCGTAGTGAATACTCCCAGATGTCTTTTCATCGTTTAGCTTGCATTTAAAACCGTGCTTTTCGTAAAAATGAATTGATCTATCAAAATGACTTTTATCTACAGAAGATAATTCACCATGAATATATTGTGCATCTGTTTTTTTACAGTAATCCAAAAAGAATGGCATAAGAATTGAACCGTTACCAATGTCGTTGTCTTCCACTAAGATGTCATCGATTATGATGTATTTTATATTCTCACTATAGCTTTCGTGAATCGTAGCCATAATTCTTGGATGATTACTAATCGTTTGATATTTTTCACCGTATAGCATAAACCATACATTGTTTCCAAAACACCATTGAACAACAAGAACTTCATCACCATTTTTATTTGTGTCAATACCAACAATAATGTGATTTTTTTCTTTCAATACTTCTTTTGTTATTTCATAGAGCCGATTTTCCCTTTTGGCTTCTCTTTGGATTTTTTGTATTTCTATACCACAATCTGATTTAAATTCACTTACTAGAGACTCGAGTTCAGCACGGAAGAATCTACAAAATTCACGAAAAAAGAAATCTTTGATTTGCAACTGAGTTTCATCCTTTATTATTGTTTTATAGTATTTCAACGTTCGTTGTAACCATATAGCCTAATTATACATCATTCTAGCCGAAAAAGCAAGGAGGTGATACCATGTTTTTCAAACTTATCCTTGAAAACGCCAACGGCGATCGTGTAGACATGACTGCGACCGCAAACCAATATATGACCTCAAAGATCGAGGGACTTTCTCCACCGCCCGGCACGATCAGCACCTCCTCCTACGCAGGCATGGACGGCAGCTATCTAAACAATGCCTTCATCGAAAAGCGGAATGTGGTCATATCCTTTGAGATGCGAGGAATCGGCGTAGAAAAGCGCCGCCATCAGCTCTACAAGGTGGTGAAACCGAGCCGCTATGTCAAGATCTACTACAAGACCGCAGGCATAGATGTTTTTACCGAAGGCTATGTGGAGACTTGCGAGGTCAGCAACTTTGAGCAGCTTGTTACTGGACAGATTTCTATTCTGTGTCCTGACATCTACTGGTATTCCACGACCTCGGTCATGGCGTATTACTCGCAGATCACAGGAGCCTTCACATTCCCGTTCCCAACGGAAAGCAACCCGGAGCCCTTCGTTCTCGGCAAATACAACACCAACAATGTCATGGAGATCATCAATGACGGCGACGAGACTGGCTTCACGCTCGAAATTGAAGCCCTCGAAGATGTCCGTTCGCCTACGCTGTACAATGCGGATACAGATGAATATTTACAGATCACAGGCGATCTGCGAGCCAGAGATATTGTGACGATCACTACCAAAACAGGAAACAAAACGGTAACGCTCGACAGGGGCGGTGTCAAGACCAACATCATCAATCGGCTTGTTTCCGGCTCGACATGGCTGACGCTGCGTGAGGGCAGGAACCGCTTTTATCTGCGCGGTACCGGGCTAACAAAACTGAGGGTGAAGATTATCCACACCAATGCGTATCTGGGGGTGTAATTTTGCAGATAGAAGTTTATAAAATGAACGCTGCGGAGGACAGTCTCACGATCACGCTTGAAGCAATCTGCGACACATTTTCAAGTCTGCTGTGGGATATCGAATACTACAAATGCGGCAGCTTTGAGGTGTATATCGCCGCCAACCCGCAGAATGTGGACATCTTCTAGCCGGGGCGCATTGTCGGCAGAGATGATGACAGTCAGCATTTTGGTATCATTGAGTCGGTTCTCATCAATACAGATGTCGAGAACGGCGACTATCTGACGGTCAGGGGCAGATTCCTCATGTGTCTGCTGGAACGGCGCATCATTCATCCGACCTACAATGTGACCGCAGAAAAGGCATATTCGGTGATTATCCGTGAGGTTGTAACACAAAACACATTGCTGAATGACAGCCGGAAGATTCCCGGCTTATCCCTCGGCACTATATCCGGAGCTTGCTGGGAACAGACTACAACGTTGCAAATCTCCTATGCCAATCTAATGGAATGGGTGTACACCATCTGCGAGAAGATTGGCGGAACAGCGAATATTAGGCTTTTGAAGGATACCGGTGAGCAGTATCGCATGGTATTTGACCTCTCCGAAGGTGCAGACCGCAGTCTGATGCAGGAGGACAATCCCCACATCATCTTCTCGGACGCATACAGCAATCTGCTCTCTTTTTCCTATGCTTCCGACAGCAGTATTCAGCGTAACTTCGCATATATCTTCGGTCAGGGTAAGGGAGAGGAGCGAAAGCGTACCACATATTTCAATGACACAGAGCCGACCTATCTTGACCGCTACGAGCTGTATGTGGACGCAGACGATATTTCTGAAACAGAGCAGGTCGAGGGCGAAACTGTGCCGATTCCAGAGGAGAAATATATCGACCTGCTGAAAACACGAGGTTCGGAAAAGCTGGTCGATCCGAAAACAGCCTCGGAATCAGAGATCGCTGCGAACAACTCGCAGTATGTCTACAACCGTGATTATTATGTCGGTGACTATGTGACTGTGGAGCATAAACGGTTCGGCATGATACAGCCCTGCATTCAGCTCATCGGTATGATAGAGGCTTTCGACCAGAACGGGCGCAGTCTAACGCCCACATTCAAAGAGGGGTGATTTTATGGCTTTTCACAGCGGATTTTTCAATTCAAAGAACCTTGACCGCACCTACACAGCGGAGAATTTCAATGATTATCTGTCCAGTATCATTTGCAACGGCATTCAGGATAACTACGGCGACTGCTTTAGGCTCCTTGCTGCAAGCAGCGGTCTGAAGGTATCGGTCGGCAGGGGTAAGGCATGGATCGATGGACACTATTTTATCAATGATGCCCGATACAGCATCGACCTGTCCGAGTATCAGGATGAGTCGCTTCCGCGCTACCGCATCGGATACCACTGTCAGAGCGACAACTGTTCCGGTAACGCTGAATATCCGAGAATCCGGCTTTGAGGGTGAAGAACCTCCGATTCCGCCGACGCCCGATCTGTATACACAGCTTCTGAAACGCATCGAGGATGCCGAGCATGGACTGGACGGAAAATCTGCCTACCAGATCGCAGTGGATCACGGCTATATCGGTACTGAGGAGGAATGGCTGGCAAGTCTGCATGGCAAGGACGGCATTACTCCGGATATGTCCGAGTATCCCAAGACAACAGAAGTGCAGACGATTGTTGAACAGCAGATCACTCCGGTGGCAGAGGAAGCCCATACACATGACAACAAGGCTACACTGGACAGCCTGACACCGGAGCTTTTCGCAGAGCTGTATGAGCTGCAGCAGTTTGAGGACAAGACTGTTTATGATATCCAGACAGTCAATGAGGAAATTCTTAATTTGCAGCAGTACAAGCATAACCATAACAATCAGGCTGTGCTTGACCGCATTACCAAGGCAATGATCTCTGCAATGGAGGAGTACGGTCCTTTCGAGGACTGGACAAGAGAGCAGATCCACACGCTCTTTGAATCCGTCAATAACTTCTCCAATACCGCCCACACGCATGAAAACAAAGATGTGCTTGACAGCATTACAGAGCAGTATATCCGTGATCTGACTGCATTTCAGGCATCGACCGCAATCGTTCTGCACGGATTGGCCACAGGACTGAGCGAGGTATCCGCACAGGCGCATTCTCATGCGAATAAGGCGATTCTAGATTCTATCACACAGGAAATGCTCGATGACATTGCATCCATCTCGACTGTGGTCGGGCAGGCGCACTGGCATCATAATCTCACAACGCTCAACGGTATCACAGATTCCAGCGTTTCCCGCTGGAATGAAGCATACACCGCCGCAATGAACCTGAACGAGCGTGTGGGTGTCAACGAGGGTGTGTTCGAGCGTTTCAAGACGGAAATTCTCTATGATAGGACTTGCAAAGAAGTTCTGCATTCTGCTCATGGTTGTGGTCGCCGTCCGCATGGATATTCTCATCGGTACGACCTACATCCGCGATGCGACCTGCATCGGATTCTGCGTCAATGAGCTGCTCTCAATTATTGAAAATACGTCTTTAATGGGCATCCCGTATCCACCTGCAATCAAGAAGGCTATTGAGGTTCTTCAGAAACGTGCATCGCATATTGATGATGAAATTCAGGAAATGATCGATAACATGGAGGATGATAAGAAATGAGTAAGACCTACAATTTCAATGATACCACACAGCTTTCTCCGCACTTCAATATCTCCGAGTTCCGCTGCAAGTGCGGCAAGGAGCATGAGACTCTGAACAGCCAGGAACTGGTCGAGAAGCTCGAAAAGCTATTCACAGCTCTCAAATGCTCCAAGATCATCGTGACAAGCGGTTATCGCTGTGAGCAGCATGACAAGAATGTCGGAGGTTCAGGCTCCGGGCAGCATACACTCGGTAAGGCAGCGGATATCTGCTGCTTCGGTCAAGACGGGCAGCCAATCAGCTCGAAGGTGGTCTGCTGTAAGGCACAGGATATCGGATTCACAGGCATTGCAAACATCACCGCTGCCTATCAGTACACGCATGTCGATGTTCGCACCGGAAGGAAATGGTACGGTGATGAAGTTTACGGCAACAACTCTGTGACCGATGACTTCTACAAGTATTTTTCCACATCGAACAGCGGTAATAGCCACAAGGAGGGTGCTGCTATGAAAGGCATTGATGTAAGCGTACACAACGGCAATATCGACTGGAACAAAGTCAAGGCTGACGGCATCGAGTTTGCGATACTGCGTGCGGGCTTCGGCAGACTGGAAAAGCAGAAGGATGAGAAGTTCGAGCAGAATTATGCTGAAGCAAAGGCGGCAGGGATCCCCGTGGGTGCCTATTGGTACTCCTATGCGATGAGTCCGGAAGAAGCAGAGCTTGAAGAGGATGTGTTCCTCAAGGTCATCAAGGGAAAGCAGTTCGAGATGCCCGTATACTTCGACCTTGAGGAGAAAAAGCAGTTCGATCTCGGCAAGGAAAAAGTCTCTGCTATCATGAGAGCATTTCTTGAAAGAGTGGAGTCCGCAGGCTATTTCACTGGTCTCTACGGCTCTGCATCCCCCCTGTTTACCCACACAGCCGATGATATTAAATCCCACTACACGATCTGGCTTGCGCACTGGGTGGATAGGACCAACTACAGCGGTGCCTATGCGGTGTGGCAGTACAGCGAAAAGGGCAAGGTGGACGGCATTTCCGGCAATGTTGACCTCGATATCTGCTATAAGGATTTCCCGACCATCATCAAGGGCAAGGGGCTGAACGGCTGGGGCAAGGCGGCGAATCCCACGCCTGTACCTGATCCTGAGCCGACCGCAGACAGCAAGACCGCTACTGTAACCGTGCAGATCGGCAACGAGACCTACAAGGGTACGATTGTAAAGGCGTGATTATCTTCTCACGGGCAGAGGATGTTCTCTGCCCGTTCTTTTCATATGTATCAGCAAGTCAGGAGGTATGCTATGACAGATTTACAGAAAGAAAAAATCACAGAACTGCGGAAAAACGGAGAGTCTATTTCTTCAATTGCAGAAAAGATGAATCTGTCTGTCAATTCGGTGAAATCGTTTTGCAGAAGAAAAGATGTTTCACCTATGAAAGACGGCTGTAAACGATGCGGTCAGCCTCTTGTCAACACACCCGGACACCGGCAGAAAACGTTTTGTTCTGCTTCCTGCCGTCAGAAGTATTGGCGGGAAAACAGCAACCTTATAAAGCATATTTCGTTTGTGTCGCTCATTTGTCCCGCCTGCGGAAAGACTTTCTCCGACTACAAGGGACACCACAGAAAATATTGCTCACACGCTTGCTATATCGGCCATCGCTACGGAGGTGCAGCAAATGGAACAGAATGATTTTAAGTATCATGTCACAATGAGTCTTGTGCGAAAAATGGCGAAACAGGGCTTGCTGACCGCTGATGAATACGCCGTAATTGATACAAAGATGAGGGAGAAATACCGCCCTAAAATCGGCACAATATTTGTCAAAATACCGTTGACTGAACCGAAATAAGGCGGTAATATGGTAGCTGATAAACGAGGAAGGAGGTCTGCTATATGGCAGAAAAAGCGCCCAAAATCACGAAAATTGAGCCTGCTATCGCAAGTCTTCCAATAAGAAAGCGGGTTGCTGCTTATGCCCGTGTTTCGATGGAAACTGACCGCCTGATGCATTCCTTGTCTGCGCAGGTCAGCTACTACAGTGATCTGATCCAAAGAAACCCCGAATGGCAATATGCAGGGGTATATGCGGACAGTGCGGTTTCCGGAACAGGTATTTCCAATCGGCAGGAGTTCAAGCGGCTAATCGCAGATTGTGATAAAGGGCTTATCGACATTGTGCTGGTAAAAAGCATCTCACGCTTCGCAAGAAATACTGTAGACCTGCTTGAAACAGTGCGCCATTTGAAGGAAATCGGAATCGAAGTGCGATTTGAAAAAGAGCATATCAGCTCCTTTTCAGACGGCGGAGAATTGATGCTTACCCTGCTTGTAAGTTTCGCACAGGAGGAGTCGCGCTCAATTTCCGAAAATTGCAAATGGGGTATCCGGAAACGATATGAAAGCGGACAGCCGAAAAACTGCATCTGCTACGGTTATCGAGTTGTTGACGGAAAGCTTGAAATCGTGCCGGATGAAGCAGAAATTATCCGGCAGATTTTTGATTGGTATCTTGCGGGTGATTCCTGCTATATCATCTGCAAGAAGCTGAATGCTTCCGGTGCAAAATCCTATTACGGAAAAAAGTTCACGGGGACAGTACTGAGCTATATTCTCCGTCAGGAAAAGTATACCGGAAATATGCTCTTGCAAAAGTTTTATACTGAGAGTCATGTGTCGCACAAGGAACGCAGGAACAACGGTGAACTGCCTATGTTTTTGATCCATGATTCACACCCTGCGATTATATCACAGGAAACATTCGATGCGGTACAGCAGGAGATCGCAAGGCGGTATGGTGTTCCCATCGTGAACGGCATTGCCGCCAAGGATACCTATATGCATCATCCGAAAGATGGGAAAAAGCCGAAGTCATCATACCCACGCAGAAAAGCATACTGGTCGGATGAACAACGTGCAAACCATGCCGAAATCTATAAGTCCAGAGAGACCTACAGGCATTTCAGGTATGATCTATCGCTTTTTATCAAATGCGAGACCTGTGGGCAAAATATGACAGCGAAGACCAAATACTATGCTGACGGCACAACAGAACTGTGGTGGGAATGCTTCAAGCATCATCGTGTTTCTGCGAGCACGGAGAGACCAAAAACAATGCAGGATGCAGCACTGAAAAAGCAGATTGCCGCCGTACTTGAAATTCCTGAATTTGATGCAGAAATCATGGAACAGCGGCTGTCGCACATATCGATTCTCGGAGATATGCTGACATTCCATTTTCGTGATGGTCATTAAGCCGATATACCTCTGCGCCGATCAATGCACCGGTGAAAAGGCGTGTGGCTGCCTACGCAAGAGTATCGACTGACCACGAAGAACAGCTCACATCTTATGAGGCGCAGGTCAGCTACTACACCGACTACATCAAAGAACACGCAGATTGGGAATTCGTCAAGGTCTACGCCGATGAAGGTCTGAGTGGCTGCTCAACGGCAAAGAGAGAAGGCTTCAGACAAATGGTCGCAGATGCGCTGGCAGGCCGGTTGGATCTCATCATAACAAAGAGCGTGTCGAGATTCGCCCGAAATACGGTTGACAGCCTCTCAACGATCCGTGAACTGAAGGAGCATAATGTTGAGTGCTTTTTTGAGAAAGAGAATATCTGGACATTTGACGGACGCGGAGAATTGCTCATCAGCATTATGTCGAGTTTAGCGCAGGAGGAGTCACGCTCGATTTCAGAAAACGTGATCTGGGGGCAGCGAAAGCGCATGGCAGACGGAAAACCGAATGTTCCGTTTGGACGGTTTCTCGGTTATGATAAAGGTCCGGGCGGAAAACTGGTTGTGAATGAAGCCGAGGCGGAAATCGTGCGTGAAATTTACAGCCTGTTTCTGACCGGACTGACACCGCATACCATTGCGAAGAGACTCACCGAGCGGGGAATTAAAACTCCCGCCGGAAAGGACAAATGGCACAGCAGCACTGTGAAAAGTATCCTGACAAATGAAAAGTATAAGGGCGATGCACTTCTGCAAAAGACCTACACCTCCGATTTTCTGACGAAAAAAAAGAAAATCAATCACGGGGAGATCCCGATGTATTATGTGGAGGGCAGTCATGAGGGCATTGTTACCCCTGAGATATTTGAAGCGGTACAGGTTGAAATGGAGAGACGGCAGTCACAGAAAAGCCGCTATAGTGGCGTGGATATTCTTGCGGCAAAACTGGTCTGCGGCGAATGCGGATGCTTTTACAGTCCGAAAGTCTGGCATTCGAGTGACCGCTATCGGCGTGTAGTTACCCATGTGGTCATAAGTACAAGGATGCAAAACGCTGCGAAACACCACACCTGACCGCCGATGAGATCAAGACTGTTTTCATTCAGGCTGTCAACAATATGCTCCAAAACAAAGCAGAGATCATAGCGAACCTTCGGGCGAGCATTGCAGAAATTTCAGATATGACTGCACTGATGGCAGAGCACGAACACTTCAAGGAAGAGACTGCAATGCTGGCTGAAATGGTCGAAAACTGTATTCGGGAGAACGCTCGGATCGCACAGAACCAGCAGGAGTACCAACAGCGATACAATATGCTCGTTGATCGCTACGATGTTGCCAAGAGCAAGTACGAGGAGCTTGACAGGGAAATTACCGCACGGCAGGCGCGGGTGCAGGCGATGGAGAGCTTTATCGCAAACATTGACAAGCAGAACCCGCTGAACGAATTTGACGAAGACCTCTGGGGGCTGCTTGTGGAGAGTGTGACTGTGTACAGCAAGGACGACATTCGAGTGAAATTCAAGGACTGAAAATAGAAACATTAAAATCAAAGATGCATCTCTATGGCACTCTGCTATTTCAGCGGAGTGCCTTCTTTTTTTGTTTGTATGGATGAGCATTGTGCTATACATAGGGCTTTCGTTTGTTTATGCACCCCCGATTGCACCCAATGCACCCTCGATTGCACCCCTGACGCACCCAATGCACCTTTTGGAAATGCCGATTTTACGATGTTTTTGGAAGTGCCTGAAAAGCTATCGTTTGGTGATGCACCCTACTGCACCTTCGCCGTCTTTTCTATGCACCCCCGATGCACCCAATTTGATAGCTGACCGACAATCAGAATCAGCTTGTATCTACGGAAGTAGGAAGATAGACCTTATTGTTACGAAATCAGTATCCCGTTTCGCAAGAAACACTGTGGACAGCCTGACAACCGTCAGAAAGCTGAAAGAAAAGAGCGTTGAGGTCTATTTCGAGAAGGAGAACATCTACACGCTGGACTCAAAAGGAGAACTTTTCATCACCATTATGAGTTCTTTAGCCCAGGAGGAATCACGATCCATTTCTGAAAATGTAACATGGGGACAGCGAAAGCGTATGGCGGACGGCAAGGTCACAATGCCTTACGGACGATTCTTAGGATATCGTAAGGGCGAGGACGGGTTTCCTGAGATTGTACCGGAGGAGGCTGAGGTTGTTAAGCTCATATACAAGTCTTTCATGGAAGGGCTTTCATACTATAAGATCGCACAGCTTCTGATGAGCCGAAATATTCCCGCCCCTGCCGGCGGTGAGAAGTGGCACATACGAACCGTGGAAAGCATTCTCACGAACGAGAAGTACAAAGGCTCGGCACTGTTGCAGAAAAAGTTCACTGTGGATTTCCTGACGAAAAAGCAGAAGGTCAACGAGGGTGAAGTTCCACAGTATTTCGTTGAACACAGTCATGACGCGATCATTGATCCGGAAGAGTTTGAATTGGTGCAGGCGGAAATCGAAAGACGAAAAGGGCTCGGCAAGGAATACAGCGGCAGTTCCATTTTCTCAGCGAAAATCGTCTGCTCCTGCTGTGGAGGGTTCTTCGGCTCGAAAGTGTGGCATAGCACAAGCAAATACCGGAGAATTATCTGGCAGTGCAATCACAAATTTTCCAAGTCTTCCGGAAACGAAAAGTGTAAAACGCCACATCTTTATGAGGACGAGATAAAAAAGCGGTTCATCGAGGTGTGCAACCAGATAGCAACTGACAAGGAGGATTTTCTGATTTCCTGTCAGCAAATTGTGGAAATGCTCTCCAACACCGCAGCACTGGATAGAAAAATCGAAGCACAGTATATCTACCTGAACGGGCTGGCGGTTTCGATGCAGGAGTTCATCAAAGAAAATGCTATGAAACCGCAGGACGAGGACTTCTACAAAAAGAAAATGGCGGAGTACAATTCACAGAAAGCTGAAGCTGAAAAGGTTCTGCACGACCTTCAGGACAAGAGAGCTGCACGACTATCACGCAAGGAACTGCTCGAAGGGCTTATCCGGACAATGAACAGAGAGGGTATTGTGACCGATACCTTTGACGGAAAGCTCTGGCTGCTGTTGGTGGAGAAAGCGACTCTGGGTACATACGGAAAGCTGACCTTCACGCTACGGAACGGCACGGAGATTGAAGCATAAATATATTTTTAGGGGCTGTGGCTACCGATGTGATATTCCTCACACGGTGTCCACGCCCCTATTTTTTGTTTCGTTACAAAAGTCAACGATAACTCCGAGTAAAATGCCCCTTTTTTCGAGTTTCGTTACAAAAATCAACGATTACTCCTGCTATCGTTGACTATTGAGGTATATTTCAGCATTTTCGCCCTGTTTTGACCGTTTTAAGCCTACTATATGCCCATATCTTTCACTATACCGTTTCCGATTGCCCTCTAAAACTGCGTATTATCTGCGTTTAGGCAGAATAATGCACCCCAACTTCGATTGTATCAAAATAGGGGTGCTAATATGGTGGGCCATTAGGGACTCGAACCCCAGACCGTCCGGTTA
>ULUY01007933.1_pt1 | contig 14629 bp, 15 predicted proteins | sample 1959031 | NCBI WGS metagenome assembly ULUY01 (sample SAMEA4835774, study PRJEB28245) | human gut metagenome | biome: gut microbiome; material: fecal sample | place: Denmark | collected 2008
GAGAAGTAAAAAATGCAGGAAATTCAAAAAATAAGAGATGAAGCAAATTACTGTTTGAATTGTAAGGTTAAACCATGTTCAAAAAAAGGCTGTCCATTAAGTAATAATATACCTGAATTTATTCAACAAATAAAAAAAGAAAATTACGAAAAGGCATATGAAGTTTTAAGCGAGACAACAGTATTGCCGGGGGTTTGCGGAAAAATATGTCCACATTTCAAGCAATGTCAAGGGTCATGCATAAGAGGGATAAAAGGTGAACCAGTATCAATTGGAAAATTAGAAGCATTTGTATTTGAACAAGCTATGGAAAAAGGAGTAACTTTAAAGAAATGTTGGGAAAAACAAATAAATCAAAATAAAAAAGAAAATGAAAAGAAAAAAGTTGCTATAATTGGAGGTGGACCATCAGGGTTAACAGCTAGTGCTTTTTTGGCAAAAAGCGGTATTAAAGTTACTATATATGAAAAATATAGTTATTTAGGTGGTCTTTTAATATATGGAATTCCAGAATTTAGATTACCAAAACAAGAAGTAAAAAAGACTATTAATAACATTTTAGAGTTAGGAATAGAGGTAAAATATAATCAAGAATTAGGAAAAAATTTAAATTTAGAAGATTTAAAAGAAGAATATGATGCTATACTTTTAGGATTTGGAGCCAATGTTTCTTGTAAAATGGGAGTGGAAGGAGAAAAATTGCAAGGAGTTTTTGGAGGAAATGAGCTATTAGAATATAATAGACATCCTAATTATAAAGGAATGAATGTTGCTGTAATTGGTGGAGGTAATGTTGCTATGGATTGTGCTAGAACGATAAAGAGACTAGGAGCAAAAGAAGTTACAGTAATATATAGAAGAGCTAGAAAACAAATGCCTGCCGAAGATAAAGAGATTAAAGATGCAATGGATGAAGGTATTAAATTTTTATTTCAAAATAATATTTTAAAAATAATAGGAAATGATAAAGTTAAGGAATTAGAACTTATAGAAACAAAGCTAATTCAAAAAGATAGTGAAACAAGGCTTGTACCAGTAAATATTGAAAATAGTAATTATAAAATTAGTATGGATTATATTGTAATGGCTTTAGGTTCTGAACCTGCAACATTTGTTCAAAAATTAGGGCTTAAATTGGATAAATGGGGAAATATTAAAATAGATGAGAATTACCAAACTTCAGATTCAAAAATATATGCATGTGGAGATTTAGCAGGTATTAGAAAAACTGTTGCATGGGCAGCATATTCAGGAAGAGAAGCTGCAAATAAGATTATAGAAAAAATAAAATAAATTAATGTTCACTTTAAAGTGAACATTAATTTATTTTTTCAGTAACATTTTTTTCACCAAAAATTAATTTTTTTAGAGCCTTAAAAAATGATATTATTTTACTTTCCTTTTTAGTAATAAGTTTAATTGCATTTTCAACATTGCCATTCTCTAAAGCATTATATTTATTTTCTAATTGTTCCATTTTATTTACATAGTAATCATTAAAAAATGTATATCCTTCAGTACAACCCAAATAATCTTTAAAAGTATATAATTTTCTTCTATAATTTTCGACTTCTTCCAAATTACTAATATTTTCAAATGCTTTATCAAAATAACTTGAAATAATTAAATTTTGAGTTCTCATAAAAGTTAACATTATCTCACTTTTTAATTCATCAATCTTTTTTAACATTCCATCAATTTTTTTATTTCTGTCAGATACACCGCGCAATTTTATTATTGAGTTTTATAATAGATTCTTCATCATTTAAAATATCATCAATAGCATTTTGTATTGTCATAAAAATTTTAGGAGATGTTAAATCAGCAAATTTCTTTTTGAAATTATCATTACTATTTATTGTACTCTCAAATAAAACATCTTCACCAGTAATATAAGCCATTTGATTTACAAGACAACATTCTAAAGGATAATAAGAAGGACTAATTGTTTCAAAACTAATTCCAAAATATTTAACGAAATCTCTAGGAATACCATTAATTTTTGAAGCCATAAGTTGTACAGAGGCTTCATTTAGTCCTAATCCGTATATTTTAAATTCTGTATAATCACAAAGTCCCATTCTAATTAAATAATTTTTTTTGTCTTTTACTTCTTGAATATAGTGAATACACTCATGAATAGCAAATTCTTCTAAATCTTCATCTTGGATGTGTTCATTAAAATAAATAGAAGAATTTTTATAAAAATAGTTAGCCTCAGCCATTCCATCTGGCATATTAGCTTTGTACATATTTAATCTAGACAGTTTAATAAAAAGTTCATTTTGGTTTAAGCAAAATTGAGGAAATGTATCACATATTTTTACAGCAACATTTCTTGCAATCGAATTTATTTTTAAAGTATCTAATTTATTTGTAATTATAATTCCATCTTTTTTTAAATCTGATTCTACGCTCATTTATTATTCTCCTTAATTATATAACAATATTATACTATAAATAACAAGTAAATGTATTTCAGAAATATTAAATATTAATTACAGTTTAGTTACAAAAAATAAAATAACAAGAAAAAATGGAAAAAATAAAAATTGAATTACGAAAAATAAGTAAAACAGTAGCTAAAATTGAAGTAGAACATGGAGAAAAACTACAAATTTTATTTGATGCATTTAAAGTGCATGACCAAAAGATAGACAGAATTGAGCAAAAATTAGATAATCACGAAAAAATAATAAATAGGCATAGTGACGAAATTTATTATTTTACAACAATATTATAAATTTTATTTTTTACATATATTTCTTTAATAATATTTTTTCCATTAAGTTTTAAATCAACAACATTATGAACTTTTTCTTTAACCGAAGTTTCATCTTCATTAAGTAGAATTTGAACAGTTCCTTTTAATTTTCCATTGAATTGAATAGGCAATGTTATTTCATTAGCAATAGTCTTAGATTCGTCATATTCAGGCCAATCCATATAAGCAAAATCATTTGACTCACCAAGTACAGTATGTAGTAATTCCTCAGTCATATGTGGAGCAAAAGGATTTAATAATTGCAAAAATGTTTTAAATTCAGCTTTGTTAATTGATTTTTCTTTATAAAATTCATTAACCATTGTCATAAAGGTAGAAATACAAGTATTAAATTTCATATCTTCAATATCAGAAGAAACTTTTTTTATAGCTCTATGCATCATTTGTTCAAATTTAGCAGAATATTCATTTCCATCGATTAATATTGTTTGTAAATTCCAAACTCTATCTAAAAATTTTGCACAACCTCTAATACTTTCCATAGACCAAGGAGCTGTTTGATTAAAAGGACCCATGAACATCTCATAAAATAAGAAACAGACTCTTGAATAAAAAAATGAAAAATGATACAATGCGTTGAAAGAGGTGGAAACGTGATAGATTTAAAAAAAGCTAATGAGGAATTTGATAAGTATGTTAAAAATTATAACTCAGAGGATAAAAAGATTGCTTTAAAAATAGAACATATTAAAAGGGTTTCAGAAATATCAGGGATAATATCAGAAAATTTAAATTTAGATAAAGAAAACATAGAATTAGCAAAGTTAATAGGTTTGTTACATGATATAGGAAGATTTGAACAAATAAAGCAATACAATACTTTTTCAGATAAAGATAGCATTGATCATGGTAAACTTGGAGTAGAAATTTTATTCAAACAGGGAAAAATAAGAAATTTTATAGAATCTGCGAAATATGACGAAATTATAAAAAAAGCAATTTTAAATCATAATAGAAAAGAAATAGAAAAAGGGCTAAATCCAAAAGAATTACTTCATTCAAAAATTATTAGAGATGCTGATAAAATAGATATACTTTATATTATGACTTTTGAAGAAAAAAGGACAGTCTTTAACAAAGATGATATATCAGATGAAAAAATAACAGATAAAATTTATGAAGAATTTATGCAAATGAAATTACTTGATTATAAAAAAATACAAACCAATGTAGACAGGGTAATCACACATTTTGCATATATTTATGATTTTAATTTTAACTTTAGTTATGAATATGTTAATAATAAACAATATTTAGATAAAATCTATAAAAGACATACATTTACTGATAATGACACAATGAAAAGATATAATTTAATTTATGATACAGCAAAAAAATATATAAAAGAAAAAACAAAATAAAGGATGATAAAATTGGGCAAAAAATTATTAATAACCGAAAAACCATCAGTTGCAATGGAATTTGCAAAAGCACTAAAAATAACAACTAATCGAAGAAATGGATATTTAGAATCAGAAAAATGGATAATTACATGGTGTGTAGGACATTTAGTAACTATGAGCTACCCAGAAAAATATGATGAAAAACTAAAATTTTGGAGATTAGACACATTACCATTTATCCCTTCAGATTGGAAATATGAAATTATACCTCAAGTAGAAAATCAATTTAATATAGTTAAAGGACTAATGCAAAGAGAAGATATAGAAGAAATTTATAATGCAGGAGATTCAGGAAGAGAGGGAGAATATATTCAAAGATTAGTATTTATGATGGCACACCCTAATCCAAATGCAAAAATGAAAAGAGTATGGATTGATTCACAAACAGAAGAAGAAATTTTAAGAGGTATTAGAGAAGCAAAAGATTTATCTGAATATGATAGTTTATCAGATAGTGCATATTTAAGAGCTAAAGAGGATTATTTAATAGGAATTAATTTTTCAAGATTATTGTCAATTATATATGGAAGAAATTTAGCAAGTAAAATAAATGAAGAAAGAGCTTCTATTTCAGTAGGACGTGTTATGACTTGTGTCCTAGGTATGATCGTTGCAAGAGAAAGAGAAATTAGAAACTTTGTAAAAACAAAGTATTATAAAATTATTCGGAGAATTTGGAGATGAACAATCATCTTTTCAAGCTGAGTGGAAATCAACAGAAAGATCAAAAATGTTTGAATCAAATAAATTGTACAATGAATCAGGATTTAAAAAAGAGGATGATGCAAAACAATTTATACAAAGTCTTCAAGGCAAAATAGCGAAAATAGCAAATTTAAAAAAATCAAAACAAAAAGAAAATGCACCATTATTATTTAACTTAGCTGAAATACAAAATCAATGTACTAAAAGATTTAAGATAAAACCAGATGAGACGCTAGAAATAATACAAAATTTATATGAAAAAAAATTAGTAACTTATCCAAGAACAGATGCTAGAGTACTTTCTACAGCAGTAGCAAAAGAAATTACAAAGAACTTAAATGGAATAGCTAGAGGATATAAAGACGAAGAAGTGCAAGGATATATAAAAAAAATGGTAGATGAAAAATATTCTACTAACATAATAAAAACAAAATATGTAAATGATAGCAAAATAACAGACCATTATGCTATTATTCCAACTGGTCAAGGATATGAAAATTATAATAATTTACCAGAATTACACAAAAAAGTATATAAAGTAATAGTATCTAGATTTTTAGCTATTTTTTATCCACCAGCAGAATATAATAAAATTCAGGTAACAGTTGAGATAGAAGATGAAAAGACGATAGAAACCTTCAATTGTAGTGGGAAAGTTTGTATAAATAAAGGATTTTTAGAAATATTAAAACCGGAAGAAAAGAGAACAACAAAAAATGGAGAAAAAGTGGATAATTCAAATGAAGAAGAAAAACAAAATGATTTAGAAATCTTAAAAAATTTAAAAAAAGGACAGGAAGTAGAGATTAGAAACTTTGAATTAAAAGAAGCAGAAACATCTCCACCAACTAGATATAATTCAGGTTCTATTATATTGGCAATGGAAAATGCAGGAAAGCTAATAGAGGAAGAAGAATTAAGAGAGCAAATAAAAGGTGCAGGCATTGGAACAAGTGCTACAAGGGCAGAAATAATGAAAAAACTTGAAAAAATAAAATACATAGAAATTAATACAAAAACTCAGATTATTACACCTACTAAAAAAGGAGAATTAATTTATGATATTGTATATCAATCAATGCCAGATATGTTAAATCCTAAATTAACAGCCAGCTGGGAGAAAGGATTAGATATGGTAGCAAAGAAAGAAATAGAGCCTAAAGAATTTATGGGAAAATTAGAAAAGTATATTTATTCAAAATTTGATAGATTAGTAGTAAAAATATAGAAAAAATAATGTCAAATAATTGACAAAATATTAACAATTTGATATAAAATTTGTATACAAAAGAAAGGAGAATGAAAAATGAACGAGAAAAAATACAAGTCAGTTGTAGTAATTTGGGGAGTTATTTTACTTACATTACAAGCATTAGCACTTATCGATGTAGTAGGACTTAGACCAAATTTATATAATCAACTATCAAAGTTAGAAACATCATTTATTGCAGTAGGACTTCTTATATTAATTTTAGCATATATGCTTTTATCATTAAATAAGAAAAAATCAGGAGCAATTATAGGAGTATTAACAGGATTACTTTATATGCTAACATTTAATGTTGCAAATATGATAGCAGGAATATTTTTTATTGCTTATTGTGCATGGATTCTTTTTGAAATGGGCAAAGAGTCAAAAAAAGTAGTAGATAATAAAAAAGAAGAAATAACAGAGCAAAAAAGTGCTTCATAATGAAGTACTTTATTTTTTATAAAAAGTGTAGTATAATATAAAACATCTAAAGTGTTATGCTAGGAGAAAAAAATGAATCAAATATTAGGAGAGCTTGGAAAAAGCCAAAAGTTTAAAGAATTACTAAATCAAATAGAAAATAAACAAAGTCCGATAGCAATATCGGGCTTAAATGACGTGGGAGCAGTGCAAATTGAAACAGCTATAAATCAATTTGGAAAAAAGCCAATTTGTATTATTACTTATAACGAAATACAAGCTAAGAAAATATATGAAAATGTCAAATATTTTACAGAGAATGTTGTATTATTTCCAAAAAAAGAAATAGTTACATATGATTATATTGCAGAAAGTAAAGATTTGCCATATAGAAGAATAGAGACATTAAATGAAATACAATCAAAAAGAAATTTAATTGTAGTAACAACCATAGAAGCAATAATGCAAAAATTACCAGCAAAAGATAAACTATATAAAAATAAACTAAAATTTAAGATAGGAGATAGTTTCAATTTAGACAAATTAAAACAAAAATTAGTAGAACTTGGATATACCAGATGTGAATTGATTGAAGGAAGAGGACAATTTAGTATAAGAGGCGGAATTGTTGATATTTCAATTAGTTATAAAACAGGAATAAGAATTGAGTTTTGGGGAGATGAGATAGACTCTATTCGTGACTTTAATATTTCTACACAAAGATCAATTAATACAAAAGAAAATGTAATTATATATCCTGCTCATGAATATGTGCTAGAGAAAGGGATAGAAGAAATCTGCGATAAAATAAAAAAAGATAATGCAAATAAAGAAATAATAGAAGAAGATATAGAACAAATAAAAGCTGGAAATTATATTAGTAAAATTGATAAATATTTTGACAGTTTCTATGAAAAGCAAGGAACGATATTAGATTATCTAAATAATAATTATTGTATATTTTTAGATGAAATAGGAAAAATTAATCAGAGAGCAAAAAATATACAAGAAGATAATAAAAATTTAAAGATAGCTTTAATTGAAAAAAAGAAAATAGTGCCAAATGCAATTTCGAATATGATAAAAATAGAAAATATAAATAAAATTTTAGAAAAAAGACAGTTGATATATATAGAAAAGCAAGATACTAATATAAAAGTACAAGCAGAAAAATATAAATTTAATTATCGAGAAATAAATTATTTTAAAAGTGAGATAGATAACTTATTTACAGATTTAGAAAAAGCAATTAATGAAAAAAAGAAGGTTTATATTTTATTAGAAACAAAAGAAAAAGCTAAAAAATTAAAACAAATACTAGAAAAAAGAGAAATAATCTGTAGAATAGAAGAAAAGCTAGATAAAACAATAATAGTTTCATCAATAGAAAGTATTATAACAATTTCTGTTGGAAAACTATCTTCTGGATTTGAAAATCATGAATTAAATCAAATTGTAATTATTGCAGATGAATTAATTAGTGAAGAAAAAACAAAAAGAAAATATATACCAACAGCTTATAAAGAAGGAGAAAAAGTTGTATTTGCAGATTTAAAAATAGGAGATTATGTTGTACATAAGAAGTATGGAATTGGAATTTATATAGGAGTAAATACAATAAAAGCAGATGGAACTATTAAAGATTACATTAAAATAAAATACCAAGATGATGATATTTTATATATACCAACAAACGATATGGATTCAATAAGAAAGTATGTTGGAGGAGATGCAATACAACCTAAAATTAATAAATTAGGAAGTAAAGACTGGGAAAAAACGAAATCTAAAGTAAAGAAAAATTTAAGAGAAGTCGCAAAAGATTTAATAGAATTATATGCTAAAAGAGAAAAAGCTTTAGGATATTGTTTTGGAAAAGATACTCCATGGCAGAATGAATTTGAGGGAAAATTTCCATATCAAGAAACAGAGGATCAATTAAGATGTATTGAAGAAGTAAAAAAAGATATGGAAAGTCAAAGACCAATGGATAGACTACTTTGCGGTGATGTTGGTTATGGCAAAACAGAAGTTGCAATTAGAGCAGCATTTAAAGCCACAATGGATGGAAAGCAAGTAGCATATTTAGCTCCAACAACTGTCTTAGCTCAACAACAATATCAAGAATTCAAAGAAAGAATGAAAGATTATCCAATAAAAGTTGACATATTGAATAGATTTAAAAATAAAAAATATCAATCTGAAGTTGTTAAGAATTTAGCTTTAGGAGAAATTGATATTGTAGTAGGAACACATAGATTACTTAGCAAAGATGTAGAATTTAAGGATTTAGGATTATTAATAATAGATGAAGAGCATCGTTTTGGAGTAAAAGCAAAAGAAAAAATAAAACAATTAAAAACTAATGTAGACGTTTTAACAATGACAGCAACCCCTATTCCAAGAACTATGCATATGTCAATTGTAGGAATAAGAGACATGTCTGTTATATACGAACCTCCACGTAATAGGAGACCTGTTCAAACATATGTATTAGAATATGATGAAGAAGTTATAAAAGAAGCAATTACTAAAGAATTAGAAAGGGAAGGTCAGGTATTTTATCTATTTAATAATGTGGAAGGTATAGAAAGAAAAGCAAGTCAAATTTCAAATTTAGTGCCAGAAGCAAATGTTGCTTATGCACATGGTCAAATGTCAGGGACAAAGATTGAAGAAATTATGCAAGATTTTATAGATAAAAAATCAAATGTGTTAGTATGTACTACTATTTTAGAATCAGGTATTGATATTCCAAATGCTAATACTATAATTGTAGAAAATGCCGATAGAATGGGATTAGCACAATTGTATCAAATCAGAGGTAGAGTAGGTAGAAGTGATAGGCAAGCATATGCATATATTACTTATAAAAGAGATAAATTACTTTCAGAAGTTGCAGATAAAAGATTAAAGGCAATCAAGGAATTTACTGAATTCGGATCTGGATTTAAAATAGCAATGAGAGATTTAGAAATTCGTGGAGCAGGAAGTTTACTAGGAGAAATACAGTCAGGACATTTAGAGCAAGTTGGTTATGATACGTATTGCAATTTACTAGATGAAGTAGTAAAAGAAATGAAGGGTATAGAAGTAAGGCCAGAAACAGAAATTCAAATTGATTTAAATGTAACAAGTTATATTCCAGACGAATATATAAGCGATTCAAATCAAAAAATAGAAGTATATCAAAATATTGCTTTATGTAGAAATGAAGAAGATATTCAAAATGTCATTGATGAAATTATAGATAGATTTGGAAACATGCCAAAAGAATTAGAAAATTTAATTGATATAGCAAGAATAAAATATATATCAAAGAAATTAGATATAGAAAAAATTGCAAGTAGAAAAAATGCAGTAGTATTTACATTTAAAGCAAGTAGTAGTGAAGATAAATTTAAAATAGATATAGCACAATTGGTAAAGAAATATGGAACAAAGATAAAATTCTCAGCTGGAATAAAGCCAATGATAACATTAGATATAGGAACAAGTAGTGAAAGAAAAGTTTTAAATGATACTACAGAATTTGTTAAATATTTATTAGGTTAAATTTATGTTTTGGAGGAATAAAAATAATGCAAGTAATATCAAGTAAAGATAATGAATTAATAAAACACATAAGAAAGCTAAAAGAAAAAAAGGAAAGAGATGCAAGTAATGAATATTTGGTAGAAGGAATTAAAATAGTAAAAGAAGCAATCCAAGAGAATGCTAAAATAAAACAAATAATCTTATGTGATGATTGCGAAAAAACAGAAAGTATACCAAAAGACTTGATGTATGAAATTGCTAAACATAACTGTATATATGTAACAAGTAAACTTTTTAAATATATATCTGAAGTGCAAGAGCCTCAGGGAGTACTTGCTGTTATAGAAAAAAACAATGGGGATAAAACAATTGATTATACACAAGATATTATTGTAGCATTAGATGATGTTCAAGACCCTGGAAATTTAGGAACAATCCTTAGAACTGTTGACAGTGTTGGAGTAAACCAAATATTTGTATCAAAAGGAACAGCAGATAGCTATAATCCAAAAGTAGTACGTTCAACAATGGGAGCAATCTTTAGAGTTAAAATAATAGAATGTGAGGACTTGAAAAAAACTTTAAAAGAAATAAAAAAACACAAATTTAAAATAGTAGTATCATCACTTCAAACAGAAAATACAATATATGATATAAATTACTATAAAAAAGTAATAATTATAGGAAATGAAGCAAATGGAGTGGAACAACAAATACAAGAAATAGCAGACGAAAAAATAAAAATACCAATGATTCGGAAAAACAGAAAGCTTAAATGCATCAGTAGCAACAGGAATTATTTTGTATGAATATGTGAGACAGAAGGGACAGGTCTAAAATGTCCCATGAATTTTGTCGAATCATATAAAAAAATAATACAAAAAAAGACATAAATTGACATGAAAATGGGACATTTTAGACCTGTCCCTTCTGTCTTAAAGGAGAATAAAATATGAAGTTAGATATAGTAATGGTAGAACCAGAGATACCACAAAATACAGGAAATATAGCAAGAACTTGTGCAGCAATTGGAGCAAAGTTACATTTAGTGCATCCACTAGGATTTGATATATCTGAGAAGGCTGTTAAAAGAGCAGGATTAGATTATTGGGATAAAGTTGAGATAGAAGAACATGAAAGTTTTGAAGAGTTTTTAAAGAAATATAAACCTGAAGAAAATAATATGTTTTTTGCTACAACTAAAGGAAAACATGTATATTCAGATCCAGATTATAGAGGTATGAATGAAGTGTTTATATTGTTTGGGAAAGAGACAAAAGGATTGCCAGAAGATATTTTACAAAAGTATATTAATCAGACAATTAGAATACCAATGAGACATACATTGCGTTCATTAAATTTATCAAATTCAGTAGCAATTGTAGCATTTGAAGTTTTAAGGCAAAAAGATTTTGAACAGTTGGAAGAAATAAGCAGTTATTTTGATTAAAATATAAGTACGAATGTAATACATATAGAACATAATTGTCGAATTTTGCGATGAAAAATTAGTAAAAAAACAGGAAAAAACTTGGATTTTTCCTGTTTTTGTGGTTTAATATATTTAAGGTGATTTCAAAATAATTTAAATCATAATTTATTTTTTTAGAAATTTTAATTCTATTTTTAAATTCGAAAATTCAATCTAATTACCAAGAAATAAAAAATAAGGAGGTGGTATACAGGCTATATAAGAAAAATACATTTTACTAATTAATAAATATTGACATTCACATCAAAAAACAATATAATAGGGAGGAAAGATTTGAAAGTATTTACATACAAAAACTACATTAAATGTATACATACTTTAAGACTAAATGCGATTTTTCAATTAGCAGAGGAAAATGCTAATTATAACATAAATCGAAACAAAATTAATAACAGACATGACAAATTAATAAAAAATATCCTAAAAGATGAAAAAGAAATGAGAAAATTTATAAATGATTTTCTTGAACCTAATGAAAAAATACAAAGTCAAGACCTTATAAAATATACTAATAGTTATATTACAAAAAAGTATAAATCAAAAGAAGCGGACATAGTTTATAGTCTAAAAAGCAAAGAAGTATTTTTTTTAGTAGAACATCAATCAAAAATTGATAACAATATGCCATATAGAATTCTAAATTATTGTATAGATATTATCCAAGAATGGAAAAAGTCAAAGAAAATAAATCAAAATACAAGATATCCAATTATTGTTCCAATTATTATTTATACAGGAAATGAAAAATGGAAAATACCAAAAAATTTTAAAGAAAAGCAAATATCTGATTATGTATTCGAAAATTACAAAATAGATTTAGAATATAATTTGATTGAAATAAACAAATTATCTAAATCATTTTTATTGCAAAAACAAAGCTTATTTGGTTATGGAATGATAATAGAAAAATCAAAGAATAAACAAGAACTAAAAGAAAATCTAGAGCTGATTGTAAAACATGCAAAAAATAAAAAACAGTTGTATGAGATAAGCAATATAATATATTATTTGCTAAATGATACATTAGAAGAAGTAACCAAAAATGAATTACTAGAAAAATTAGAAATTAAAATAAAGAAAGGAGATATTATGAGTGATTTATATGAAAGACTAGTAAATGAAAATCGAGAAATGATAAGGAAAGGAAAAAAAGAAGGCAAAATAGAAGGCAAAATAGAAGGAAAATTAGAAGTGGCAAAAAGATTAATAAAAAAAGGAATAGATGAAAAAATAATAATAGAAAGTACTGAAATTAATAAAGAAGAATTGCTAAAGCTAAAGAAAGAAGTATTATAAATAAAATTACACTTTTAAATTCATTTAAATTAAAAACAAGATATTAAACAAGAATGTTTTCTGTATCATACAGGAGACATTATTTTTATACTATTAGATTAATTTAGCAAAAAAAGAACTCCTCATATATATTTTACATAAAATATATTAGAAGAATATGAGGAGGAATGAAATGGAAAATATTTTAGAAGTAAAGAATATAAGCAAGAAATATCAAAATAAAGAAGGAGAAATATTAGCACTTAAAAATGTAAATTTTAGAGTAAAAAAGGGTGAATTTGTAAGTATTATAGGACCAAGTGGATGTGGAAAATCCACACTATTATCAATTATTGCAGGACTAGAAGAAAAAACAACAGGAGAAATATACATAGAAGGAGAAAAAGTAAATGGAATTTCTAGCAAAATAGGATATATGTTACAAAGGGATTGTTTACTAGAATGGAGAAATATTTTAAGCAATACAATGTTTGGGCTAGAGGTAAAAGGAAAAAAGGATAATGTAAATAAAGAATATGTATTAGAATTACTAAAAAAATATAATTTATACGAATTTAAAGATAAATATCCTTCAGAATTATCAGGAGGAATGAGGCAAAGAGTAGCACTTATTAGAACACTTGCAGTAAAACCTAAAATCTTATTATTAGATGAAGCATTTTCAGCTTTAGATTACCAGACTAGAATAATGGTTACAAATGATATTTATTCTATTTTAAGAAAAGAAAAAATCACAGCAATTATTGTAACACATGATATTTCAGAAGCAATTAGTATGTCAGATAGAGTGTTAGTATTAAGCAAGAGACCAGGGACAATAAAAGATATTCATAAAATTAATTTTGGTATAGAAAATAGAACACCAATAAATTGTAGAGAAAGCCCAAAATTTAGTCAATACTTTAATACTCTATGGAAGGAGTTGGGAGTAGATGAATAAAATAATAATTTCAAAAGATAGAAAAGAATATCTAAAAAAGATAAAAAAAAGAAAATATTTAATTTTATTAACACAAATATTAATACTTGTATCTTTTTTAGGAATATGGGAAATTTTAGCTGATAATGGTATAATAGACAGTTTTATAACAAGCCAGCCAAGTAAAATATTTGCAACCTTTATGAATTTAACTTCAAATGATTTATTAAAACATATAGGAGTTACAGTATATGAAACAGTAGTAGGATTTTTAGTAGGAACAACTTTAGGAATAGCAATAGCAATTATTTTATGGTGGTCTAATTTTTTGTCAAAAGTTGCAGAACCATATTTAGTTGTATTAAATAGTTTACCTAAAGTAGCACTTCGGACCAATAATTATTATTTGGGTTGGAGCAGGAACGCCAGCAATTATTGTTATGGCAGTAGCAATTTCTTTGATTGTAACAATATTAGAAAACCTAAATGGCTTTTTAAGAACTGATAAAGAAATAATTAAAATGGCAAAAACGTTTAAGGCAAGTAAATTTCAAATACTAACAAAAATTATTATTCCAGCCAATATATCAACATTTATAAATTCACTAAAAGTTAATATTGGACTTTCTTTGGTTGGAGTTATATCTGGAGAATTTTTAGTATCAAAAGCAGGATTAGGATATTTAATTGTGTATGGAGGGCAAGTATTCAAATTAGACTTAGTTATGACAAGTGTTATTATATTAGGAATTGTAGCGGGAATAATGTATTTAGCAGTGTTGTTACTTGAAAAATTTATAGTAAAGTCAAAAAATTATTA
>ULUY01016972.1_pt1 | contig 14474 bp, 24 predicted proteins | sample 1959031 | NCBI WGS metagenome assembly ULUY01 (sample SAMEA4835774, study PRJEB28245) | human gut metagenome | biome: gut microbiome; material: fecal sample | place: Denmark | collected 2008
AGTACAACGGCACGCAGTATGAGCTCCTGAATCCGGTCGCGCAGAGCGGCGGCGGCTTCTATCCCGCAATCGTCGTGACTGCCCCCACAGGCTCCACGGTGACTGCCACGGATGGTGAGACCTCTCTCGTGGGAACAGAGGTAAGCGGAAAATGGACCTTCCAGATTCCATCTTATGGCGTGTGGAATATCACCGCTACGCTGAACGGCCAGATGGCTACCACGAGCATCTCCGTCACGGAGGTCAAGCAGTACACCGTCACGCTGACCTACTTCGCCGCAACAATCGCGGTCACGTACCCCTCGGGCTCGACCTGTACTTGCTCGAATGGCACGACCACGCTCACCGCGCCGAACACGACCGGCAGCTACACATTTACCGTCCCGAGCGCCGGCACCTGGACCGTCAAGAGCACGAACGGCACGGACACCGCCCAGCAGGCTGTTTCGATCACGACCAGCGGCCAGAGCGCGAGCGTGACCCTGTCCTATAAGCCGACTGCGAGCACGAGCGCCAAGTCTGGCGTCAACTATACGACCGGCATTTCGAGCCTGACCGCTGAGAAGATGAGTCTCTATGCTGAGGCGATCTCTCGGAACAGCGCGATCACGAACACGACAAGCACGGTCTATATCGACGACGGCGCGAGCCACTACAAAATCAGCGTTGGCGACTCGATCAATATCGCGATCAATGGTACCTCGTACGCCTTTAAGATCATGGGCTTCAACCATGATACCCTGACGACCTCCACCGCGTATGGTTCTGCGACTGCGACCGGCAAGGCGGGTATGACCTTGCAGATGGCTGACTGCCTGGCAGGTAAGGCGCAAATGAATAGCTCTAACACGAATAGCGGCGGCTGGGAAAACTGCGCTATGCGTAAGAGCAACATGGCGACCTATCTCAGTCAGCTCACGAGTGCCTGGCAAAACGCCATTAAGCAGGTCAATAAGCTCTCCTCGGCTGGCAGTCAGAGTACAACGATCAAGACGACCGCCGATAAGCTCTTCCTCCTGTCTGAGGTTGAGATTTTCGGCTCTACCTCTTACTCGGTTTCCGGTGAGGGCACGCAATATGCGTACTACAAAGCCGGCAACAGCAAGGTTAAGAATGTAAGCGGGTCTGCTTACGGCTGGTGGGAGCGTTCTCCTTGTGCGAACAACGCTACCTACTTCTGTTGTGTCGGCAGCAACGGCGGCGCCTACTACAGCTACGCCAACTACTCGCGTGGCGTGGCCTTCGGCTTCTGTGTTTAATCTGTAATCTACAAATATCTGCGGCCCGTAAGGGCCGCGGAAAGGAAAATGCTTATGTCAGTCTACAAGTCCAAACGCGGCGCCAGCTCTGCACAGTTCGTTGAGACCGCGAGAAAGCTGCAGGTCCATACCCTTGAGCAGTGCCTCAAGGTACCTAAAAGGTATACCTTCTATTTGACGCAGAAGATCATGGACCATGCGAGCGCCGTCTACGACGAGGTTACGATGGCGAACAGCATTTTCCCGATCAATCAGCATGAGGCTCAACTCCGGCGAGATCACCTGATCGCGGCTAACGCGAAATTGCAGGCGCTCGATCGGCAGTTGGGCCTTCTTGCGGCTGTCCTTTGGAAGAATCCCGAAAACTTCAAAGGCTTTGATAATGCCTTCACTGTTTGGGGAGAGCTTATCATCGAGGAGGCCAAACTCATTTCCGGTATCAGGCGCTCAGATCGCGCCCGATATAAAAATCTTCCCGAATAACTGGGTCAAGTCCTGCATTGTTGCCCTGTCTGCTAACAACTGGTGGGAGCGTTCTCCTAATGCGAACAACACTACCAACTTCTGTAATGTCAACAGCAACGGCAACGCCAACAACAACAACGCCAACAACTCGAATGGCGTGGCCTTCGGATTCCGTTTATTTCCTGGTGAGACCGAGTAGCTCTCTTTAGAGCGAAAGCAGGACCGATACGGAAGGAGGACTTGCAGCCCTGGCCGTCGGGCCAAAAACACTCCGTCGATGCGGCCGTCTGGACGCTGCTTGCATGGCTCGGAAGCGCGCGGGTACCGAGTTTCATGGACGGCGCCGCTACGCAGTTATAACACGTGCTCTATAAATACCACTGTACGAAGGAGACAATCTAATCTATGACAAGCGAAGAGCGGCACGAGCTTAGGTATCAACGCCGCTGTCAGAAGAGGCAAGCCAAAAGGCTCGCCCGCAGCATTGCTTGCGGCAGCTTTGAGGAGGCCTTTTCTTTTAGCAATCTATTTCAGGCAGGGCAAACCTGCTGCAAGAATGTCAACTGGAAATGCTCGACGCAGCGCTACCGAATGAACATCATCTCGAATACCGCGAGGACCCATGCCGAGCTGATGGCTGGAACGTATAAAAGCCGAGGCTTTTACGAGTTTGACATTTACGATCGTGGAAAATGGCGCCATATCCGCAGCGTCCATATTACAGAGCGCGCCGTTCAGAGAAATCTCTGCGACCAGGTTATCACAAAGGTTTTTCAGCCAGCTTTTATCTATGACAACGCCGCGAGCATCAAAGGTAAAGGCATCGACTTCGCGATGGACCGTCTTAACTGCCACTTGCAGCGACATTTCCGCAAGCACGGTCTTAAAGGCGGTATTCTCGTCTTCGACTTCAAGGATTATTTCGGCTCGGCGCAGCACTGGACCGTCCAGAACGAGCTTGCTCGTCGTGTTCACGACCCGGAGACCAGAAAGCTCGCGAATGACTTCCTTGAGAACTTCGGCCCAGTCGGGTACGGCCTTGGCAGTCAAATCTCGCAAAACGCGGCGCTCATGCTGCCGAACAAGCTCGACCATATTATCAAGGAAGAGCTTCGCATTAAGGGCTACGGCCGGTATATGGACGATGGCTATTTGATTCACGAGGATATTCACTATTTGGAGTATTGCCTCGAGAGAATCAAAGAGGTCTGCGCCGAGTTGGGTATCACGCTCAACCTGCGCAAGACCAAAATCCGCCCGATCACACGCGGCATTGTATTCCTCAAAACGAAGTTCATCTTGACGGAGACCGGCCGAGTCCTTCGCAAAATGGGCCGTGCGTCCATGCGCGCGATGAAGAGAAAGCTCTTCAAGTTCCGCAAGTGGTACGAGGCGGGCGAGTTCTCGCTCGAGGATATTCGCACCGCCTATGACAGCTTCAAGGGACACATGCGACGGGGCGACAGCTTCAAAGCCGTCGCGCGTATCGATCTATTTTTCAAGCATCTTTTCGGGTTCCACCCGAACGATAAAATGAAATGGAGGGCAACTAATGTACCGAATCGTAAAAGATGGGACTACTCTGGGGCTGACCGAGCAACCGAACTTTGTCGAGCCGCTTGAGAATGGCTCCTGGGGACTCTGTGGCGAGTCCAGGGCTCACGGTATCGTCTGGGAAGGTAAAGTGTATGGCCTTGAGGGGAAGTCCACCACGGACGACCTGGAGCGCGTTACGCTTGCCTTCGTGGACGCGGGCACGCTCACTACCGAAGCCGTGGCCGTGCAGTCGATTCTCTTCGTAAACGCTGCGGAAAGCGGCGCGGTCGATGACACGACCGCCAACGAGCACGTTGACCTGTTTGCTGCTTGGGCCTACCCGATCGCCTATAAGACTGGCAATATCCGCAAATATGGCGGCCAACTTTACCGTTGCCTGCAAGATCATACCTCGCAGGCGGACTGGACTCCCGATGCCGCCTCCAGCTTATGGAAAGCTACTGCCGACCCTGCCGAAGAGTGGCCGGCTTGGTCTCAGCCACAAGGCGCGCATGACGCCTACGCCAAGGGTGCAAAGGTCTCTCACTCTGATAAGCACTGGACCTCTAACGTGGACAACAACGTCTGGGAGCCTGGCGTTTATGGCTGGACGGAGGTAGCCGAATGACGCTTTACCAGGTCCTCAGCCTTCTCGGCGCCGGCGGTCTGCTTGTCGGCGTTTTTCGTTTGCTGTTCGCCCAGATCAAGGGCGTTCGGCTCGGCGTGCAGGCGCTCCTCAGGGCGCAGATGATCACCGACTATAACAAGTGGAGCGAACGGGGGTACGCCCCGATCTATGCTCGCGAAAATTTCATCAACTGCTGGACGCAGTATCACAGCCTGGGCGTCAACGGTGTCATGGACGACCTGAAAGCGAAGTTCCTGGCGCTGCCGACCGACCACCTGCAGGCTGAGAAAGGAGATTTGGAATGAACGAAAAGATCATCAAGAGACTCGGCAATCTGCTGAGCGTCAAGTCGATCGTCACCCTGGTCCTGACCGGCGTGTTCGCCTATATGGCGATCGTCGGCAAGATCAGCCAGGATTTTATGACGATCTACGCCGTCATTATCGCCTTCTACTTCGGCACCCAGTCCCAGAAGACCCAGGACGCGATTGACGGTATCGGCAAGGAGGTCTAAAGCTATGACACCTGTTCAGCGTGTACTCGCTACCGCCCGTTCAGAGAACGGGTACCTCGAGAAGGCGACAAACGCCCAGCTTGAGGACAAGACCGCGAACGCCGGTTACAACAACTGGAACAAGTTCGCGGCCTTCCTGGACGATCTCGAGGTCGTCTACAATGGCAAGAAGAATGGCTACGCATGGTGCGACTGCTTCGTAGACTACTGCTTTATTTACACCTTCGGCCTTGAGCTCGGAATGGCTATGACCTTCCAGCCGAAGAAGGGCGCAGGCGCGGGGTGTACTTACAGCATGGGCTACTACAAGAAGGCTGGCCGCTTCTTCAAGGACCCGCAGCCTGGCGACCAGATTTTCTTCACGAACGACGGCGGCGCAAGCTCGTACCATACCGGTCTCGTGGAGAAGGTCGAAGGAGGCAGGGTCTACACGATCGAGGGCAACACCTCAAGCGCGCCTGGCGTCGTCCCGAACGGCGGCGCGGTGCGTGACAAGAGTTATTCGCTCGGCTACAACCAGATCGCGGGCTACGGCCGGCCTGATTGGAGCCTTGCGGGAGAGGAGACTGAGGAAATGACGCAAGATCAATTCAATGATATGTTCAAGGTCGCAATGGCGGCTTACCGCGCGGAGCTGCAGGACAACGACTGCGGCAGTTACAGCGCCGAAGGCCGTCAATTTATGATCGACAAGGGCCTCATGGTTGGCGGTAACCCGCTGCCGAACGGCGAACCGAATTACATGTGGCAGGACTTCCTGACACGTGAGCAGTTCGCGACCGTGCTCTTCCGGTACGCGAAGGCCCTGGGCATTGCCTGATGGGGCGCCATGAGAAAAAGCCCTCGAAGAAGAAGGTCAAGATCGAATGGAGCAAGCTCGTATGCCTGTTGACGATTCTCGCCGGTCTCTTGATCGTGCAGGAGTGCCTCTTCCTTATGTACCTCTGCATCAAGGGGGGCTACACCGCCACGGCCGCCTGGCTTACCGCTGCGACCGGCGTAGGCGAGGCGGTTATCATTGCGGGCGCAAACGGGTATCTCGGGCTTGCCAAGTCCGATCACAAACGCGGCGGTATTACGTTCGAGGCCGCCAAAGCAAAAGACTTCACCGAGGACGAGGATAAAAACAGCCCTCCGATCTAACTGAAAAGCCCTCCTGCGGATTCGTCCGCGAGAGGGCTCTTTTTCTTTTTATATCTTGCGGCCGTTATACGCCAACTTTTCGACGAGCTCGCCGGTAGGCGTGTAGGCCTCACAAGCAATCCAGTCTGACGCGGTGAGATCATTATTCAGCGCAAAGGCTCGAGCTGCCTGAGCTGGTTCTGCGACCTCGTGCAAGCGCTCTTCGCAGACTCGGCCCGCGTCCATATACCGGACGAGAAGATCATATTTCATCGTTGCCGGTCTCCTTCGCTACCAGGTCCAGGATAAACCGGTTGACGCTCTTGCCGACGCTCGCCGCAGCTTTTTGAATATAGTCCTTCTGGCCTTTCTTCACCTTCAGCTCAATGCGCTCGTAGGTTTTGCGGTTATAGCGTTCCGTCGCTTCTCGCTGAGCGTCCGAGTAGGCCATGCGTCCACCGTCCTTTCCTTTTTACTATTATTAGTATAAAGGAATGGGCGGATTCTTCGTATAATGTCGACCGTATAAAAATGGAGAGCCCCTTCTCTCACAATATCAATTTTACCGCGTTTAGTAAGCGTTGTAAATCGGCAGAACCTAACAGGTTTTTACTGAAAACGCTGAGCAGTTCGTCGGCATACGAAATCTACTAAACACGGTAAAATTATAAATGTCAAGAGGAAAGGAGCTTGACAAAAAGAAAGAGCCTGCAGCTCCAACCTGCAAGCTCTAAGAAGGGAGGTGCGTGAAATGCCTGATGGCTACACCCCTTACGGTTACCTCGGCAAGGTCGATGACCGGCTGATCGAGGTTGTCTCCGAAGAAGAGCTTTATGAGCTTCTCGAAGATGAATAACCGCTAATCACCCCATGAGCCTGGCCGGTCGCAAGACCGGCTGGGCTCCAAGGTGCCTTTCATTATATATCGTTCCACTTGATTTGTAAATGCTTAATTTTTGAAGGAGGTACACCCCTATGACGTTCTGGCATGTTGTCACCAAGTTTTTTGACTCTGGCAAGGTAAAAGTCAATCTCGCGCCGATCGAGGCCGATTGCAAGCCTGAGAATCACATGAGCGAAAATAAGACTTGCGACGAGTACCACAACTACTTCGATACTTACGAAGAGGCGGTTGCGTATGCGGCAGACGCCCGCAAGGCCTGATCGGCGAGACCTGTCAGAAGTGCTTAGCGAAATCAGTAAAACCTCGAGCAGTTCGTCGGCATACGAAACTTACTAAACACGGTAAAATTAAAAATGTCAAGAGGATAAAACAGAATGCGGACAGCGCCGCCCAGCTCACGAGCTTCAAGCGGTAAGCGCGCTGCGAAAGGTAACCTCTTGACAGAAAGGAAAATGCTTATGGACAGGCAACGCGCATGTTACAGCTATTCGGCGCTTACTCATTGCGCTGACGCCGTGAAGGCTACCAACTGGACCGTACGACGCTCGGCAGAGCATTTTAGTAAATGCTTTGAAGTCAAAAAGCTCTTTGATCTTTGCTATGACGAAACGCATTGTATGCTTTTCGACGCAGATTTTTCCCCGTGGGCCGACTACTTAAAGGCGGTTAATCGAAAGGACACAAAACGCGCCCTTGATAAAGAGCTGCATAACTGCCACAGATTCCTCGCGAATGAACTTAATGCGATAGCTGCGCTCATGCGCGCTGGGGAGGTTGATTCTATTGACTAAGGTTTACGTTGTTCAGGTCATGCCTGAGGCAAGTCTCGGGCGCGTCAGTCAAGAGGGCTATACCTCTTTGGAGAAAGCCCAGGCCTTTATCGAGAGCCGTTCGGACAGGCCCACCCAGGTAACGCCCTGGCATTATCGCAGCACGGACGGAAACTTCACGGACTACCTGATTTATGAGGTTTGCGTGATCTAAGCAAAAAGCAAGCGTTTCTGCAAGTAAGTCAACAAATAAGCCAACTCACTTGCAGAAACGCGGTCTTTTTGCAAAGGACTTTAGTTATTTACAGCAAGAAAGTAGGATTTACTATGACTCAATTCACGATCTTCCATAACGTCAAAACCGGCGCGTATGCTGCGGTTTATGACTTTGCACTCCCGACCATGACCGGCATCGGCCGCAAAGAGGAATGGCTGCCGGTTTATCATGGGCAGGCGAGCGGCTTGCTCGATAAGGCCAGGCAGCGCGAGGCGTTTGTCAAGGCCCAGGAGCTTCGCGGCTAATACCTGTCGAAACCGCTTAATAATTTCAGTAAAACCCCGAGCGCTTTGTCAGCATACGAAACTTACTAAACACGATAAAATCATAATTGTTCCAAGGAACATAACAAAATCAAACTTTTCAGGAGGATATAAAAATGAAGGACATGACTACCGTGCTGAGCAAGAAGATCGTCAACAAGGAGACCAACGAGGTTCGCCTGGTCGTCAAGATTGACGAAGAGAATCGCAAAATCTTCTCCGTTCCTGCGAACGAGCCCACCGCTGAGCCGACCTGCATGGCCACCGCTTCCTATGATCGCCGCTGGCGTCTCTACGAAGAGCCCGCCGCTGAGGAACAGGCCACTGAGACCGCTGCCGAGCTCCAGGCCGAAGAGCCGAAGACCGAGGCCCCTGCCACGGAGGACAAGCCCGAGCCGATGAAGATGGGCGAGACGATCACCGCCCTCGAGACGATCTTCGACAAGCTCAACGCGATCTACTTCGAGGGCAAGCTGCCTCGTCCGGTCATCACCGTTCAGACCACGCCGAAAGCTTACGGCCATTGCTCCACCAAGAAGATCTGGAAGTCTGAGAACGAGGGCATGTATGAGATCAACCTCGGCGCCGAGTTCATTAACCGCCCGAAGGAATCCACCTGCGCGACCCTGCTGCATGAGATGGTTCACCTCTTCTGCACTGAGAACGAGATCGCCGATACCTGCCAGAATGGCCGCTACCACAACAAGACCTTCAAGGCTGAGTGCGAGAGCCGCGACCTGATCGTCGAGTATGACCGCGCCAACGGTTACGCGCATACCTCTCCGACCGACGCCTTCAAGGCTAAGCTCGCCGAGGCTGGCGTTGACCTGAGCGTCCGCTTCGCCCGTGTCATGCCGAAGGCTAAGGCTAAGGCCGAGCGCGAGAAGGCCCACCGCTACGTCTGCCCCGTCTGCGGTCAGGAGGTTCGTACCACTTCCGAGCTCAGCCTGATCTGCGGGCATTGCAACATCACCATGGACCGCCTGGACTAACCCAGGCGAGTCCAAAATCTGGGAGTATAAACACCAGGGCCCTGGGCGTAGAACGCGATACGGCTCGCCCATGAGCCCCGTGGGATAGTTCAAGGAGGAACGATAAATGACTCAAGTGCAAAGAGACGCCTACATGTTCTTGCTGATGGCCGGACGTGAAGACGAGGCAACGGCCTATCGTGATAAAGTCGAGGCCGCAAGTTATGACTCCGCGCGTGCTCGTGCAAACGCGAATACCTATTACGTCGACAAGCACGGCAAGAAGATCGAGGCCGATATGCTTATCAGCATCGGCGGCGAGGCGCCCGAGCTCGTCCTGCTCTGCGGGGACGACAACCTCGGCGTGAACGCCTCGAATCCCGCATACTTAGAGGCCCATCCCGAGGCCCGTCAAGAGTGCTATCCGCTCAGCGAATTCGCGAGCGATGATATTGAAATTATTAAGGAGGATATGAATCATGTATAAGTATTGCCCGCATTGCGGAAAGCCCTTCCTGGAGCCCGACAAGCCTCGCACGGTCGGCGTAATCTCGCAGGTCAAGGAGTTCATCACCTGGGCGCAGATCAAGGAGTGGTCCGACCTGCGCGAGGCGTCTAAGCACTTCGAAATCGGCGACGAGATTCACGACGAGCTCAAGACCGGCGAACCGATCACCCTGGTCGTCGTTGAAAAGGACAAGCCCTTTGACGGCGACGTCATGTTCATGCTCAAGGACTGCTTGCGCGATACCTACCCCATGAATGACGACTGCACGAACGCGGGCGGCTGGAAGGCAAGCAAGCTCCGCAAGGTCCTCAACACCGAGATTCTGGCTTTGCTGCCTGACGATATGCGGGCTGCGATCAAGCCGAGAGTGATCGACGGCGAGAGTGATCTCCTCTGGCTCGCTTCTGAGATGGAGGTCTTCGGCCCGCATGACTGGACTGAAAACGACCCCGATCGCGGTGAGCAGATGGCGTACTACAAGCGCCGCGGGAACCGCGTCAAGGCTCTCGGCGACGAGGGCGAGGCTGCTAACTGCTGGTGGGAGCGTTCTCCTCTTGCGAACGGCGCTGCCGCCTTCTGTATTGTCAACAGCAACGGCGCCGCCAACTACAACAGCGCCACCACCTCGCGTGGCGTGGCCTTCGGCTTCTGTGTTTAATCTGCGATCTAAGAATCCCCAGCCCGTCAGGGCTGGGGACAAGTAAGAAGGAGGATTCCGATGGGATTAAGAGAACTGCGCCAGGCGAAAGGCTTGACCTTGAAAGGCCTGGCTGCATTGAGCGGCGTTAACTATATGAAGATTCACCAGATCGAGACGGGCAAGATCAATCCTGAGAACATTGCGCTCAAGACCGCCGTGAAACTGGCGAAGGCGCTTGAGTGCAAGCCCGAAGACATTCTCGCCAAGTAGAGGGACCGCGTATGGACGACGCCGAATATATCTACAAGCAAGACGTCAAAGAGAAGGCCATTACCGCGCGGAGCTCGCATAAGTATGGCAGCTCTCGCCGTCGTCGCTGCGGCCTTTCCAGCGACAATTTAACACGAAAGGAATGGGAACGTATGAACGGCCCAGTACATACTCTCAAGCCCGACGAGGCTCTTTCCTGGGACAGGTTCAGAGCTTTGCCGAGGAGCTTGCAGCAGGACTATATCAAGCATATCCTCTCGAAGTTTAAGGTCGGGCCCGCGGCGCTCGGTCGTATGTTCGGCGTCAGCGAGGCCTATTGCGGGGATTACCTCAAAAAGCAGCTCGGTATCACTTTCCAGGGACGCACGACCCGACAGGAGACCTTGCGCTTCCTCAACGCCTACCGCCCCGAGCGCGGACCTGTCTGCGCCGACAAAAAAACACCGAGCTCACGCGAGTCTCTTTGACCTTCTGCGGCGGCTTCTCGCCCGAGGCTATCACCGCAAGGCTGCAAGGTCTTTTCCCCGCCGGTGCAGCGGTCTCGGTTACGGTCGATATTTCTGCTACTGAGGCTTGAGTAGCGAATAGCAAACCCGCAGCCGCGTTTGCTACTGGTTTGCTACTGGCTCAGAGCCTTATATACCAAGGCTTTTTAGAACAGGAGTAGCGGAGTAGCAATTTTACCTATTGAACCCTACAGATTAAACCTAAAAGGATATAATTGTTTCCTTTTAGGTTTAATTCATAGGATTTATAGGAAGTCAGGTTTTTGCTACTTCGCTACTCGACAGGAGGTTGACATGGCGAAAAGTAAAAAGCGCGGGCCGGCTCAGAAGTCGAAAAGCTCCTACGCCCAGGAACTGCAGATGAAGAAACAGCTCGGCGCGAATATCATAGCGGACTGGACCGCGCAGCTCTGCCTCGACACAATGGCTATTGTCCTCAATGACCCCGAGGTCATGGGCCATAGCGCGCTCGGCTCGAAACGGCTCATGCGCGTCTGCGTGGCCTTCAATGAGTTATTCGATAAGACTCGGCTTGCTCTCTCTAAGAGCGATGAGGCTGAATACTGGCGCGTAAAGATCGACCAGGCGCAAGAGCGCATCTTCGGTCCCGACTATCTTCACTGGCAAGAGCGCTATTCCTACTGGGACGAGCGCGATACATATTAAGGAGGAAAGATCATGGCTCGATTGACAAAGAGAACGCCGTCCGGCTGGGCGCTTGCTGCGCCGTGCGCACCTGGGGTTCCTCTGGCGATGCTCGCGCGGTATGAGAATATCGGCAGCGCGCACCAGTTTAGACACCTCAGCGAGCTCAACACGCCGAAGAGTCCTTACCCTGACGGTGATACAAGCATTTTGGAGTGCCCTTGCTGCGGGAGCGGTGAGTGGCTTCATAATGCTGACGAGAGCGAGGCCAACTTCTGCGGGCAATGCGGACAGGCGATCGACTGGACCGAGCCCGAAGTCCATTGCGGGGACTGTGAGCACCTGACCTTCTCTGACTGTTATGGCGAGTGCGGGAAAGGCTATAAGGGAATCGTCCAGCCTAGGGACTCTTGCGGGAAAGGAGTTGCGAAAAAGCATGATAACACGGCGAGCTCTTAAAGCCGAAGTCGTTCGGCTTACATACCGCGTACAGGAACTTGAGGACCGTCTTTGCCCTTGTGAACAGCATGACTATATTAAGGTTGATACCGAGTATGAATGCTCGCCTGCCGGCGTTGACGCAATCGGCGTCTACCGGTGTAAACGCTGCGGCAAGAAAATCAAGAGGTACTGGTAACCTCTTTCTTTTCGGCAGTTTTGCCTACTAATTTCAGTAAATCCTCGAGCGCTTTGTCAGCATACGAAACTTACTAAATACGATAAAATCATAATTGTTGAGAGCAACACACCGAAACAATTACGGAGGTATTTATCATGTTGAAACTTAAGGACATTCTCGCCACTGCAAACGCTAAGGTCGCCGAGTATATGGCGCAGGGCTATATGATCTCCTGGATGAACGCTTCTTTCGGTTACAAGTTCCGCGTGGACCTTGAGAAAAACGGCGATTGCATCCGCGTCAAGGTCGACAGCTTCCACAACTGGGAACGCGCTACAAGCATTGAGGGTCTGACCCTGCAGGTTGTTCGCATCTCTCGCGCCGACGTTTTTGAAGATCGTGACGTTGAGCCCCTTTACTCCAAAAACTTCTATGACCTGTCTCGCTATGGTCGCGGCCAGGCCTTCACCGAATCCCTCGAAGAAAAGCAGGCCGCCTGTGAAAAGGTCATTGCGAGATACCTTGCCTCCGATCGTGATACCCGCACCGAGCTCCAGCCCTCTGCGACGCTTATTCGCTCGCTGAAACAGCGCAAGGGCTTTACCAACGCGACTCGCAATAATATCCGCGTCTATCGCTGCGTCGCAGGTTACACCATCGAAATGGCCGGCCGCAATGGCGCCAAGGCTAAGAGCAAGCTCATTCGCCTGCCTGGCACGAAATAAGCGCCTGTCAGAAGTGCTTAGCGAAATCAGTAAAACCTCGAGCAGTTTGTCGGCATACGAAACTTACTAAACACGGTAAAATCATAATTGTTGAGAGCAATAAACCACGACAATTATGGAGGTAACAACATGAACGTCTACGCTGCGATCGGTCATTTCAAAGGGAACGAGAATATCACTTGCATCGCGCTCATGCAGTCCAGCAAGAAAGAGTTTATGACCGACTGCTACGGCAATGAGTTTGTGCCGTATGTCGTCCTTACTGAGAAGATGCTCAATAAGATTCAGGCCTGCACTTACAGCATGGACATTTTTGATCAGGTCGCAAAAATGACTACGAACTACCGCGTGCGGGAAAAAGTCACCGACTACCTCGTTCAGTGCTTCGATATTATCACCGACAAAGTTGAAAACGCTAAGGCGCAGGGCTAAGACCCTGCGCCAGAAGAAAGGACGCTAAAGATGAATAAAGTACGTAGAAAAGCTCTCAGCGAGATCACAGAGCAGATCAGCTCCCTTCGTGACGAGCTTGAGGCCCTTCGCGATGAAGAAGACGAGTATCGCGAAAACATCCCTGAAAGCCTGCAAGGCGGAGAAAAATATGAGCTGTCTGAATCGGCGAGCGACTCTATGAACGAGGCGTTGGACTCGCTTGATGAGGCGATCAGCAATATCGAGTCCGCTGCAGAATAAGTCCTGCCCGCCAGGTCGTCCGTATCGCATCCAAAATCTGGGAGTATAAACACCAGGGCCCCAGACCTAAAACGCGATACGGGCCACCCAGGAGCCCCGTAGGATAGTTTAAGGAGGAATGACTTATAGACTGTTATATCGGAATCCTTCATCGGTCCGAGTATTCCTCGCTCGTGACCTTGGACGAGCTCAAGAATCACATTGAAGACCAGAAGGAATATAACCGCAGTTTGCGGGATGACCCCACGCTTTGTAGCTGCGAGAGCCTCTATGCGAAGGTGTTTACGCTTAAGCAGTACGCCGATCGGCGGCGCAGCACAGATTTGACTCGCTTTTCGTTCTGCCCCGATTGCGGGAAGAGAATCGACTGGAAGAGCCTTGCTGAGGAGCCTCGGCCGCCCTAAACGAAAAGACCGCCCAGGTCAAGCCTGAACGGTCAAATCGAGTGCCAGCCAGAAACCATAACGCAAGACAATGATCTCGCATTCAGGTGTTCGACCAGCGATTAAAATGGTGGAGCTGAGGGGAATCGAACCCCTGTCCGAAAGCAACTTGACTGGACTTTCTCCGGGCGCAGTCTGTTATTTACATTCCCTCGGCGCGGCGGGAGCAGACACTCTACGCGCCTTGGTAGCTTCATGATGCATGACGCAGGCAAAGCTTACTGCGTTCACGGACGCCACTAGATCACGCCCAAGCCCGGCTCGTGGCCCTTCCGGGGAGGACGGGCTGCCTAATTAGGCAGCCTGAGCAACGTAAGTGTTGTCAGTTAATTTAGAAAAATTGCCCGTTTTATGGAGGCCAGGCGCCTCCGCCCGCTTATCCAGCCTCACTGCCCCCGTCGAAACCAGTGCAGCCCCATATGGCAGCGGAAAACCGCTGCGGATCGCTGGAAAACTCTAAATTAGACTCTCGTTGCTTTTATCATCCACTTCATGGGCAGGAGTTTTGCCACGAAGCGATAGAATTTATTAAATGCCGTCGGCGTGTAGAACGTCCGGCCCTTTTTTGCTGCCCGGATCGTCCCGGCGACGACCTTTACCGGGTCACACCACGGGATATTGCCGAACAGGTCATGGTCGCCCGCAGCGTCGAAGAATTCAGTCTTCATCGGGCCGGGGCAGACGGCTGTGACGGAAATGCCCTTGGGGCGCAGCTC
>ULUY01010360.1_pt1 | contig 14461 bp, 10 predicted proteins | sample 1959031 | NCBI WGS metagenome assembly ULUY01 (sample SAMEA4835774, study PRJEB28245) | human gut metagenome | biome: gut microbiome; material: fecal sample | place: Denmark | collected 2008
CCTCAATGCCTCCCAAGACAACGGGTACATCGGGGTACAAGCGTTTCAACGCCTGTGTGTAAACGATGGTCGGGTATTCCGGACGTAAGTCATGCCGTCCGTCGGGCGTATAAGCATCTTCTGAACGGAGACGGCGGTTTGCAGTATACTTGTTGACCATGGAATCCATACATCCGGGTGCCACTCCAAAGAACAGGCGGGGACGTCCCAGTTTCTTGAAATCGCGCAGGTCGTCACGCCAGTTGGGTTGGGTCACGATGGCAACACGCAATCCTTCCGCTTCAAGAATCCGTCCGATGACAGCCGTCCCGAATGAAGGATGGTCCACATAGGCATCGGCACTGAAGAGGATGACATCAAGTGTATCCCAACCACGAAGTTCGACTTCCTTCTTGGTGGTGGGTAACCAATCGGTGAGTTTATATTCACGCATGTTGTAAGGTTTCTGTATGGATAGGGTTCAAACAGGAGGGGAAAGGGGATTGGGTTTATTCTTCTTTCTCCGCCGGAGCAGGATGTTCCGTGTTCCAGGTCTTGTAAAGGTTCACCAAGGCATTCAGACCGAAAGCTTTCATGTTGTTGTGATAAATCACGTCGATGCAGAGGTCCAGCAAATCCTTGCAGTTGCATTCAGCGGAAGCTATCAGGGAACGGACGTTGAGCTTCAGCTTGTCAAGCACACTTTCATCGACAATCCCGTTGCTGTCGATGAGGTGTTCAAATAACGCATATTTGCGGATGGTCTGTAGATGTTCTTCGGAAATCTCCAGGTTTCGGGTTCCTGTCGGGTTGGTCTGTATGGTATACATAGCTTATAGGGGTTTGGTTTGGTGTGACAAATGTATAAAATTCCTCCGAGAGCGTCGGATTCTCGGAGGAATTATTTAGTGCTGGCAGATGTAGCTGCCCGATGGTATCCGGTACAGGATGTCAGTTGCCGGAGAGCTGTTTGTGCATGGCTGCAGCAGCCCGCCGTCCGTCGCCCATGGCCAGGATGACGGTTGCTCCACCGCGTACGATGTCACCGCCGGCATAAATGGTCGGGATGGATGACTGCATGTCCTCATTGACAGCGATTGTGCCTTTGCGACCCAGCTCAAGTCCCGGGATGGAGTGGGGGACAATGGGATTGGGCGATACGCCGACACTGACGATAGCCATGTCGATGTCTATCGTTTCGGTAGCTCCGGGGATGGGCACCGGACTGCGACGTCCGGAAGCGTCGGGCTCTCCCAGTTCCATCTTCTGCAGAACGACCTGCTTGACGGCACCCCGTTCGTCGGCAATGTATTCGATGGGGTTATGAAGCGTGATGAATTCCACTCCTTCCTCTTTCGCATGTTTGACTTCCTCCAGACGGGCGGGCATCTCCTGCTCCGAGCGTCGGTAGATAATCATGGCACGTTCCGCTCCCAATCGGCGGGCCGTACGTACCGAGTCCATGGCGGTATTGCCTCCTCCGATGACGGCGACGCGCTTGCCAAACGTCACAGGCGTGTCACTGTCTTCGCTGGCAGCATCCATCAGGTTTACGCGGGTCAGGTATTCATTGGAGGACATGATATTGATGGAGTTCTCTCCGGGGATATTCATGAAATTGGGAAGTCCGGCACCCGATGCCACAAAGAATCCTTTGAATCCGGCTTCTTTCAGTTCGTCGACACTGAGTGTTTTGCCGATGATGCAGTCTTTTACGAAGTGTACACCCATCTTGCTCAGGTTCTCGATTTCCACGTCGACAATCTTGTTCGGCAGACGGAACTCGGGTATACCATATTTCAATACACCGCCAATCTCATGCAGTGCTTCAAACACCGTGACGTCGTAGCCCAGTTTCACCATGTCTCCGGCAAAAGACAATCCGGCAGGTCCGGACCCGATGACTCCCACCTTGATTCCGTTCTTTTCGGCTACACGAGGCAGTGCAATGTGTCCGCTTTCACGTTCATAGTCGGCGGCAAAGCGCTCCAGGTAACCGATGGCTACAGCAGGTTCGCCCATCTTGAGGTGGATACATTTCGATTCACATTGTTTCTCCTGCGGACACACACGACCGCATACAGCCGGCAGGGCGCTGGTCTCTTTCAATACACGGGCGGCTTCGAGGAATTCTCCACGTTCAATGTTCTTGATAAAGCCCGGGATGTTGATGCCTACAGGACATCCCGTCATGCAAGTCGGATTGGCGCAGTCAAGACAGCGTTGGGCTTCCACAACGGCCTGTTCGGCACTCAACCCACGGTTCACCTCTTCCTTGCGGCTGTGTGAACGGTACTCGGGATCCAACTCAGGCATGACAACCCGTTTGATAGCTGTACGTTCCTTGGGCTTCATGTTTTTACGCAATGCCACGCGCCATTCGGCATCGCGGCTGTCACGGTCTATCTCGGCCTGGCATTCATGTTCACCCTGGAAACGTTGCATCTCTTCCTGTTCTGCCTTTTTGAAAGCTCCCATCCGCTTGAGCATTTCGTCAAAGTCAACCTGATGTCCGTCGAATTCAGGACCATCGACACAGACGAACTTGGTCTTTCCCCCTACGGTGATGCGGCAGGCGCCACACATGCCTGTTCCGTCGACCATGATGGTGTTCAGGGAAACGTCAGTCGGAATGTTGTATTTCTTTGTCAGTATGCACACGAACTTCATCATGATGGCAGGGCCGATGGCAAAGCACTTGTCGACCTTTTCACGTTGGATGACACTTTCGATACCTTCCGTCACAAGTCCCTTGCGCCCGTAAGAACCATCATCCGTCATGATGATAACTTCGTCAGAACTCTTTCGCACTTCGTCTTCCAGAATAATGAGGTCTTTGCTACGTCCTGCCAACACGGAGATGACACGGTTTCCTGCTGCCTTCAATGCCTGGATAATGGGGAGCATGGGAGCGACGCCTACACCACCTCCGGCACATACTACCGTTCCGAAGTGTTCGATGTGCGTAGCTTGTCCGAGCGGTCCCACGATATCGGTGACCTCGTCGCCGACGTTCAGTTCGCAGAGTCGGGTGGACGACAGACCCACTTTCTGAACTACGAGTGTAATAGTGCCTTTCACGGGGTCCGCTTCTGCAATTGTCAGCGGCATGCGTTCTCCTTTTTCTCCCACACGTACGATGACAAAGTGTCCTGCTTTACGTGATTTTGCAATCAGAGGAGCTTCGACTTCTATTTTGAAGACTTTCTCTGAAAATTGTTCTTTCGAAATGATCTTATTCATGTTTGTTCTAGTGCTTTAAGTATCTATCTAAAAAAGTTGGCGTATAGAAACTTCGCAAAGATAGTGGCTTTTGACGTATTGCCCAAAAGTATCTTCCTAAAATGCTCTGCCGAGACAGGCGTCAGCTAGCAAATTGTTATTGAATGGAACCGGTTTGAAACGTAATATCGGGCAGTAATGCCTGTTGGAATGAATCAGGCGAGGGGATAGGTTGTCAGAAGGTAAGAGATGCAGAGGCGATAACTTTCTTTCGTATTGTCAATGAATCTTGGGTTCCGGTGAATGATTGATGCCGGAAAGAGATAATGGATGTGCATGTGTCAAGTCTCCGTCGCAGCAAACGAAAGTCCTGCATGGCATATTTTCGGAAGATAGAGCTCTTGTCGGATGCCATGCAGGACTTCATGGACGGGTACCTGATGCGAGGGTCAATCCAGATGGAATACTTCCTCCATGGTCGCCCACCATTCTCCTTCCGCCCGGCTTTCGAGAGGCTGCTGGCACGGCTCGCAGAAGGTCCACCAGCGTTGCGTCTCGGGGTCAGCTGCCATCTTGGCCATGTCGGCAGCATAATCGTTGCCGGTATATTCGTAGTAGCTGAACAGATAGCCGTCCTTGTAGTAGATGCTATAGTTCTGCAGGTTGCACTCTTTGATCATTTTCTTTACCGAGTCCCAAACGGCAGCGTGTAACCGCTTGTACTCTTCCAGGCGGCCCGGAGCCACCTTGATTACACTTCCATAACGTTGTACCATGGTGATTAGTTTTTATAGTTTTCAGGTTCTTGTTCATCGCAGCCGCAGGTAGTCACCTACCCGGGGCATATAGTCTTCGTCTTTATCGTTCAGTTTATACAGGGATTTCAGGCGCATGCCATAAGTCTGGGCGATGGAATACATCGATTCTCCTTGTTTCACCCGGTGGATGATATGTGGTTTGGGAGCCTTCCGGTGTTTCTTCTCCAGGTAGACAATATCTCCGTCGCGAAAGCGATAGTCCTTGTAGAGGTCATTGTATTTACGCAGCTTGCGCTTGGATATTTCAAACTCGTTCGAAAGCGATTCGAAGGTGTCTCCATCGCGTGCTATCACATAGAGAAGACCGTTGGCGAGGAGCGGTTCGTGGACGAAACGTACCGGTTGGTCATACTTGCTTCGTCCTTTTTTGGTATCCAGCTCATCCAGTTCATACAACTCAATGATGGAAATCAGCTGGTCGGCATAACGTGGGTTCGTGGCATAGCCTGCCTTCTTCAACCCCCGTGCCCAGCCTTTGTAGTCGGTGGTCTTCAGCTTGAACAGGAACGAGTAGCGTCCCCGTGTGGTGAGAAACCGTGAATGGTCCTCGTAGGATTCCCGGACTGATTTGTACGCACGGAAACATTCTCCCCGGGCATCATCGTCGTGGTAGACGGTACGGCCATTCCAGTTGCCGCCACATTTGATGCCGAAGTGGTTGTTCGATTGCCTTGCCAGCTGGCTGCGTCCGGCCGCGCTCTCCAGCAGTGCTTGTGACATGGTGATGCTTGCCGGAATCCGATAGCGCGACATCTGTTCGACGGCGAGGTCCTTGTATTTATGGATATAGTCCTCGTAGAGCTTAGTCCTGGTCTGTGCAGTCATGGTCAGGACTGTGCCCAGGCAGGCCATCCCCGCTAACCAATATCTGAGTTGCATACGTCAATTCGTTTTGAGTTTGTGCATTACTTGAATGGATAATCACTTTTGACGCAAAGTTAATGGAATCTGTATGTCACGTATCTATCTGATGGAAATTCTTGTGTAAACAAAACATTTCTTTGGGCTTTTTGTCTATTTTTGTAGGCAACCAACATTCAGTCTGTGATTATGCAAAAGCTAGAAATCATTTGTCCCGTCCAGGTGTTGTCTGAAGAGGAATTGGCTGTTGCCGATTTGCAACTGGTGCGTGCCGCCTGTGAGGCAACTTCGCGCAGCTATGCTCCCTATTCCTCTTTCTCGGTAGGAGCAGCCTTGCGTCTGGCTGACGGGATAGTCATCCAGGGAAACAACCAGGAGAATGCAGCTTATCCGTCGGGATTGTGTGCCGAACGGACGGCAATGTTTTATGCGCATGCCGCACATCCGGAACTTGCCTTTGACACGCTGGCGATTGCGGCTCATGACAGGAAAGGCTTTACCGCCCGTCCGGTCACTCCCTGCGGAGCCTGTCGCCAGGTGATGACAGAGATGGCAAAAGCCTCCGGGCATGCCTTCCGGGTGCTGCTGTATGGCACGGAGTGTATCTATCTCCTGGAGGATGCCCGTATGCTCCTTCCACTCTCCTTTGACCTTTGAACCCAATCGAGCTTGGTGAATTGCCGAAAAGCTTTCCTTATGTTCCAAACGCCAGAGACTCTTTGGGCGTCGGTGCCGATACGGGTGATACGAAAAGAAGGTGTATCAGAATTGGATTTTCCATTTTGATACACCTTCTTGGGTATGTATTCAGTCTGAAGGACTATTGATGCTGCTCACGGAGGAGGTCATTGACGGTCTTCACCGGATTGAACGTGCTGAGAGGTACTTCCACAAAGACGGTGTTCCAGTCGCTCATGGAGCCGTTCCACAAACCGGGGAGTTCGAGAGCCTTCAGGTCTTTGCCATTCTTCGATTTGTAAGAGATGAAGCCGGTGTTGGGGTCTACATACTTGGTCAAGTCAAACTTGTTGCCCTTGTAGTCGCGTACGGCACAAACCAAGTCTACGGGATTGAAATGGGTTCCTTTTTCAAACATGGCTTTCTTCGCCGGATCCTTCATGTCAATCTGTGAGCTTTCGAGGATTTGCAGCGATACGGTGCCGTCTTGGTTGTATGCCAGGAACGGACCACCGCCCGGTTCGCCTACATTCTTTACCATACCGCAGACGCGCATCGGACGGTTCAACTTCGATTTCAGGTAGAGCACGAGGTCTGCATCTTCCAGGTTCTTGATGTCCGAACGGCGGCAATACAGCTCCTGCTGAACGAAGCGAATCATTTCTTCAATCTGCTCGTGAGTATATTTGCCACTGTCAATGAGGCGCAGATACTCGAAGGCGCGTTCCTGCAAAGTTACCAGGACGCCGGCAATCAATTGTTTGTAGGTCACGGTGTCATCTTTCAGACGGTCGGGAACCACATTGTCGATATTCTTGACAAAAATGATATCTGAATCCAGGTCGTTCAGGTTCTCGATGAGTGCTCCGTGACCACCGGGACGGAAGACGAGACGGCCCTTCTCATCGCGGAACGGATGGTTGTCCATGTCGGCTGCCACCGTGTCGGTGCTGGGCTTTTGTTCCGAGAACGATACGTGGTAGGTTACTCCGTACTTGGCTGCGTATTTTTCGGCTTTCTCCGCCACCAGTTTCTCGAAGAGGGCGCGATGCTCGGGGGACACCGTGAAGTGGACGTTCACCTGTCCGTCGGTACCGGCTGCATAGAGGGCACCTTCCACCAGGTGCTCTTCCAGGGGGGTACGTGCTCCGTCTTCGTATTTATGGAACTTCAGCAAGCCTTTGGGAAGCGCACCGTAATTCAGTCCTGCTGCTTCGAGCAGGTTGGCTGCAACTGCCTTGTACTCGCCGGCGGCAAGCAAGGCAGGAATATCCTTGCCCTGGTTGCGGAGGCATGCCTCGTTCAGGTCGTTGTAGAAAGCGAAGTGCTCTATCTGGGAAAAGAACTTCTTCTCGAAGTCGGTCTGAGGTTCGTTGTGGTCGCCACCCAAAAATTCAAACATATTCTTGAACATGCGGCTGGCGGCACCCGATGCGGGGACAAATTTTGTGACCTTGTGTCCTGCTTTCTTGTAGTTCTCCCAGGCACGGACATAACCGTCCAGTGAACATGCGTCAGTAGCCATGATACCGTTGCCGATGGAAGCGGCTGCTTCCAGCTTCAAATAGGGGAACCCTTTCTCAAAACAAGCCAGCTGGGCAGCAATTTGTGCCTCGCTGATGCCTTTCTGTGCCAATAAGGCTTTATCGTCTTGTGTTAACATTATATATGGAGAATTTAAAGTTAATGCAAGTAATTGTTGACAAAATACCTAATTTTTCTGCCAAAAATATAAATATTTCCGAAGAGTAAAGCACAAAATGGATAAAAAAAGTACCTTTACATGCAAAATTTCTATTGCTATGGAAGAAAACGTTTTTTTCACTCCTGAGGAACACAAGAAACTATGCTTACTCTATAAGAAGCTTCTTCGGCTCTCTGACGACATGCTCCGTGAGGACGACTGCAAGAAGCTCAAAGGCATCCTGATTGAGGCTGCCCGCAACCAGTCACTCCGGCGCGATGTCTTCGGACTGAACCCCATCATCAAGGATATGGAAACAACTGTCATCGTGGCAGAGGAAATCGGCATGCAGCGTGCTTCCATCCTGGGCATCATGCTCCATGAGAGTGTGCGTGGGGGCTTTTACACGCCTGAACGGGTACAGGAAGAGTTCGGGGAGGACGTGGCAGGCATCATTCGCGGACTGATACGCATCAATGAACTTTATGCCAAGAGTCCGACCATTGAGTCGGAGAACTTCCGCAACCTGCTTATCTCTTTTGCCGAAGATATCCGCGTCATCCTGATTATGATTGCCGACCGTCTCAACGTGATGCGGCAAATCAAGGACTCACCCAACGACGAGGCGCGTGTCAAGGTGGCAAACGAGGCCGCTTACCTCTATGCTCCGCTGGCACACAAGCTCGGACTCTACAAACTCAAGTCGGAGCTGGAAGACCTCTCACTGAAGTATACTCAGCATGACATCTACTATCACATCAAGGAGAAGCTCAACGAGACCAAGGCGTCACGTGACCGTTACATAGCTGCCTTCATCGAGCCGATACGCAAGAAGCTGGAGGAGGCGGGACTGAAGTTCCACATGAAGGGGCGCACCAAGTCCATCCACTCCATTGCGCAGAAGATGAAGAAGCAGCATACGACTTTTGAGGGCATTTATGATCTCTTTGCCATCCGCATCATCCTGGATTCTCCGCTCGACAAGGAGAAGCAGGAGTGCTGGCAGGCTTACTCCATCGTCACCGACATGTACCAGCCCAACCCCAAGCGACTGCGTGACTGGCTGTCCATCCCCAAGAGCAACGGGTATGAATCGCTCCACATCACGGTGATGGGGCCTGAAGGCAAATGGGTCGAAGTGCAGATACGTACGGAGCGGATGGACGAGATTGCCGAACGCGGACTGGCTGCTCACTGGCGCTACAAGGGGGTCAAGGGGGAAGGAGGACTCGACGAGTGGCTGAACTCCATCCGCGAAGCACTGGAGAACAGCGACAACGACATCCAGGCAATGGACCAGTTCAAGATGGAGCTGTATGAAGACGAGGTGTTCATCTTCTCGCCCAAGGGAGACCTCTACAAGTTGCCCAAGGGGGCTACGGTGCTCGATTTTGCGTTCCACATCCATTCGAACCTGGGCTGCAAGTGCATCGGGGCGAAGGTGAACGGACGCAACGTCCCCATCCGGCACAAGCTCCAGAGCGGCGACCAGGTCGAAATTCTTACGTCGAGCACACAGACTCCCAAGCAGGATTGGATCAACATCGTTACCACTTCGAAAGCACGCACCAAGATACGGCAGACGCTCAAGGAGGTTGCCTCCCGTCAGGCTGCCTTTGCCAAAGAGACACTGGAACGCAAGTTCAAGAACCGCAAGCTGGATTATGACGAAGCGGTGATGATGCGGCTCATCAAGAAGGAGGGCTTCAAGGAAGTGACCGACTTCTACCAGAGCATTGCCGACGAGACGGTCGATGTGAACGACTTTATTGACAAATACGTCGCCATGCTCCGGCGTGAGAATGAGCAGCCTGCCGAACTCCCCCTGCGTAGTGCCGAGAACTATAACATCCAGCTTCCGGTTGAAGAATATACCAACACGAACAACGATGTACTGGTCATCGACCAGAATCTCAAGGGCATAGACTTCAGCCTGGCAAAATGTTGCAACCCGATTTACGGCGACGAGGTTTTCGGCTTCATCACCGTCAACGGCGGAATCAAGGTACACCGTTGCGACTGTCCCAATGCACCGCAGCTGCGTTCCCGCTTCGGCTACCGCATCGTCAAGGCGCGTTGGGCAGGCAAGAGCAAAGGACAGCTTTACCCCATAACCCTGACGGTGGTCGGACATGACGACATCGGCATCGTGAACAACATCACTTCGATTATCTCCAAGGAACCCGACATCCAGCTCCGTTCCATCGGCATCAGCTCCAACGACGGACTGTTCTCGGGCAACCTGACGGTGATGGTCGATGACACCTCGAAGCTCGAATCGCTCATCCGCAAGTTGCGGACCGTGAAAGGGGTGAAGCAAATCAAGCGGAACTGACCGCATTCGAGAAGCATTTAAACAGCATTTGAACAACCGTTAAACGGCAAAATAACCGGGCGGCATCAGGCTGCCTTCCTTAAAAAACAAAGACTCAAATGGATTTCCTACAACTGACACAACTGAGACATTCCGTGCGACACTATGCCACACGACCCGTTGAACCCGAAAAGATTGACTACATTCTGGAGTGTGCCCGTCTGGCACCTTCCGCCGTCAACAAGCAACCGTGGCGCTTCATCCTGGTGCGCAGTGAAGAGGCACGTGCCAAGGTGCAGCGTTGCTATCCGCGCGAATGGTTTGCGGAAGCTCCCCTATACATTATTATATGTGCCGTAGAGACGGAAGCCTGGGTACGTCCGTGCGACAGCAAGAACCATGCGGACATCGATGCCGCTATTGCGACCGAGCACATCTGTCTGGCAGCTGCCGACCGGGGACTGGGCAGTTGCTGGGTATGCAATTTCGACAAGAGCATGTTGCAGGAACTTTTCCAGGTTCCTTCCGGTGCCCATCCCGTAGCGATAGTCCCCATCGGTTATCCGGCAGAAACCGAACGCCCCGAGCTCCGTCGCAAGCCGATGGAGCAGTTGTGCTGTGAAGACCGCTTCCCGGTGAACACGGACGAGACGAAATGACAGACTGAAATTTAACCAACCAAACAACATAACAAAATGAAAAAACTACTGACCATCCTGGTATTGCTCTTTGCAACGACCACCGTGCTTCTGGCACAGAACAACGACGCAAACAAGCCTGAAATGACTTTTGAAAAGACAACATACGATTTCGGTTCCTTCAAAGAGTCCGACGGACCCGTCACGTGTGTGTTCAAATTTACCAATACCGGTAAGGGCCTGCTGGTCATTCATCAGGCAATCGCTACCTGCGGCTGTACGACTCCCATCTATCCCAAGGAGCCGATTAAGCCCGGGGAGAGCGGTGAAATCAAGGTGACCTACAACGGAAAAGGACGTCGTGCCGGAGAGTTCGAGAAGTCCATTACCATCCGCACCAACACAAAGGCACAGATTCATCGTCTGAAAATCAAGGGAAGCATGATTGCGGACAATTGACAATCCTCCCACCTCCGGCGGTGCAGACCGGCATGAAGGGTTCTGCAGATGCCGGACGATAAAAGCAAACGAAGGCACAGAGCAGTCCATCGGTGAGTAGACACGATGGCTCTCTGTGCCTTCGTCGTTTGACGGGTCCGGGCTGTATGTCATACATGCCCGGGATAGATGGGATATAAGTACGGCTTAGATGGACCAAAGTATTATACTTAGCCCTCCTAAGTATAATACTTAGCCTGCCTAAGTATAATACTTTGGTCCATCTAAGCCGGGGGTTGTCTGCGTCTGTCCCTGGGGTGGGAACGGTACAAGTGCCGCTTTCCCGACCCAGGCACAGGCAGACGGTCTGGTTAGAGCTTGTGAATCGTCTTCATGAGCTGTTCACCCAGTCCGATGGTGTAGCCTTGGGAGACAAATACCACCCGGTTGAAGGTGTCGGCAACCAGGAAGATGGGCAGACCCTTGGACGCATCCAGCTTCATTTCGCGGATGATTTCCGCGCGTATCTTCCCATCCGGGTCCGTTCCCCAGGTCACAGTGGAGGGGAGTGGCGGGAAGTCTGACAGGCGGAGCTTGTTCAATTCCTGCTTATCCGGGCACAGGAATATCAGGGAGCGTCCCCATTTCTCGAAGTCCTCTTTCAGGGCAGCGATGTCACGCAGGGCATGGTTCGTCGGTTCCTGACCGACGCCCAGCAGCCCGACTACGTAGTAGCCCCGTCCGGTGGTAGAGAGCAGGGAGACTGCCGCTCCGCCTTGTGCAGGCAGGTAGAGGTTCTCCGAGTTGAAATTGCCGATGACCTGCACCTCGTCCTTACTCTCGCGCATGGTCAGGTCGACGAGACATTCCTCATCGGGGCGGATGGTGAAGAACTTCAGGTGTGCCAGCACGCTGCCGTTTGCCATGCGTGTTCCCGTGACGAGTGCATAGGTGCCTTCATCGAGCGGTGTTCCCTCTTTCAGCAGGCTCTTCCAGGAAGTACCGTTCTCCGGATAGTTCAGCAGACGGAGGCTGCCGCCTTCCAGCTTGGAGAGGGTGAAGTGGTTGTAGTACTTCGGGTCGTCCAGCCAGGAGGAGGGTGTGTAGGCGGCTTTCAGTGTGCCTTGGCGGGCGGTGGTAGCCTGGCTCTCTCCGGTCAGGTCGACATCTACCGGACGTTCCCCTTCGAAATATTGCACTTTCCCGGTCACCTCGTCGATGCGTGCCGGGACACCCAGGCTGCGTGCTGCCGCCACGTAGAAGATTTGCAGCGAATAGTCGTCGGCTACCCGTGCACGGCAGACACCGGCAGGTGAGAGGGGGATGCGTTGCGGGTTCCATTCATTATGGAGTTGCACGTGCTCCCGGCACCAGTCGGCGAGGAGGGAGGGCTGCTGACGGATGGCTTCGGCTTCTTCCTCCGTGAAGGCTTGACGGATGACCTCTTTGTAGGGAAGCAGCATTTCGTTGGCTATGCGCGGGTTCAGCAGGTAAGGGTCGTAGATGGCAGGTGCGCAGTCGGAATCCTTGATGCGCAGACGGAAGTGCTCGTCAAGGGCGGCGGGTTCCACATCGCGCAAGTCTTTTTCCGATAGCATCTGCAACAGGCGGATGGCAGTGGAAGCTTCGTCAGGTGATACGTCGGCAAGGAAAGACTGGAGGGTGGCGTAGTTGCCGCGCGACCGGGTCAGCAAGGGGACCACGAGGCGGGCATCCAGTCCGTGTGCTTCAGCGAATGCCCGGGAGTCTTCCTCTGTCGGGAAAGTGGCGATGTAGGCATGACGGACGGAGTCTTCGTAAGCGAAGCGGCGGTCGTTCTCGGCACGTTGCTCCGGCGTGACTTCCGGGATGCGTGGCTTCTCAGCCGGAGGGACGATGTCCAGGTCGATGTCGGTCTGCAGCTGTCCGGCGGACTGGTCAAGCGTGAGGACGAGTTCCCGGTCTTTCCCGAACGAACATTTCCGGTAGCCGAAGCGTCCGTCAGCTGAAGCCCAGACCAGCATGTCGCCCAGCCCTGCCGTCTGTGTCACCTTCCCTTCCCGGTCCGTCGTCTTGCGGGCGACGGTATAGAACTCCGCATAGTTGTAGAGCTTGAATTCCACCACGGCCCCTTCCACGGGCTGTCCTTCCGTGTCGCGGACGGTCACTGTCGCAGTCGCCGTGTCGGCATAGTTGCTGATGACATTGATTTCGGTATAGTTGTCATTCATCTCCATGACCTCCTCCGGTCCGTAGTAGTGGCCGAAGACCTTGGTGTGCATCAGCATGCCCCGGCTGGCAGGAGCGTTGAACCATGCCAGGTCGAGCACCGGTTCCGGTTCACAGGCACCCAGGAAGTGCCACTGTCCGTCGACCCACACTTCCACCCAGGCATGGTTGTCGTCGGTGTGAGCCCACCGGGGCGTGTAGACCTGGCGGGCAGGAATACACATGGCGCGGAAGGCTGCCACGGCAAAGGTGGATTCCTCCCCACATCGTCCATAGGCGGTGCGGACACTCGCCAAAGGAGCGCTGGTGCGCATGTCCGACGGCGTATAGGCTACCTTCTCATGGCACCAGTGGTTGATTTCCAGCACGGCTTCCCGGAGTGTGAGGTGCTGCAGCCGCGGTTGCAGCTCTCGGTAGAACACCGTACGGGCTGAATCGAGGTTTTCGTTGTTGACGCGATAGGGCAGGACAAAGTGGCGGAACTCCCGTTCGGGGATGTCCTTTCCCCAGGGCATTTCTTCCTGTGCCCTCAGGGCGGCACGCACCTGTTGCAGGTGGAAGTCGCCGGAGTAGTCGGTCAGGTCGCCCAGTGGCATGTAGGCATACATGAACTGCATGGCTTCCTGCTCCCGGGCAGTCATTGTCTCGGAAAAGACCTGGAAGATGTCGGTGTGTTGCAAGGCATTCTGCCGCTCTTCAAAGAAGTGTCGGGCTTCCTGCCGTTCGTTGGTGTCGCTGATGAAGTGCTGTTGGCAGGCTGTCAGCAGCAGGAGGATGAGTGTTCCCCACGCATACGGAATACGGTTCATAAGTCTGTTGTTGTTTTTTAATGGTAGGACATAAGGTGAAAGCCATCCGGCTTTCGCTGCCAAAGTTAAGAAAGTGTAGACAAGGAAACAAGTTGACAAGGGGACAAGTTGACGGGGCGGTGCGTCAGTCGGCTACATATCTCTTTACCAGCCGTTGGAAGGCCTTTGTTTTCATGAACCCTTTCAGCCAGGTGTTGAGCGTGTCGCGCAGGGCTTGTGACTCCTTGCTGACTCCCCACCCGTAGAACTGGTTGAAGCTGATGGCTGTGTCGATGTCCAGTTGAGGGAACTGGCCGATGAGCTTGCGGGCGATGCTCTCTTCACAGATGGCATAGTCGATGTCTCCGTGTGCCACCAGGGCGAGCAGCTGCTCGCTGCCGTACTTGGGTACTTCCTCGATACGGATGGTGTCGGCAATCTCCATGGCAAGATTCCGGATGCGGTATTGGACGGGTGAACCTTCCGGTACGTAGACGGTCTTACCGCCCAGGTCCAGCTGGGTGCGGATGTAGAGACTGTCGTCTTCCGACTGAGGCTTGCGCTGTACCAGGACCTGCTTGTTGCGCAGGATGGGGACCGTAAAGAGCAGGAGCGAGTCTTTCTGTTCGCTGGTGATGAGCAGGCTCCCGGCAATCAGGTCGAAGGTGCCGTGGTTGATGCCCTCCATCTGTGTTTCCAGCTCCATCTCCGGCTTGATGTCCGCCTTCAGCCCTTTGGCACGTGCGAAAGCCTGGAGCAGTTCGTAATGGAATCCGGTAAGCGTGTCGTCCTCCACGAAGTAGCCGATGGAGTTGTATTCCGTCGTGGCACGC
>ULUY01033156.1_pt1 | contig 14403 bp, 11 predicted proteins | sample 1959031 | NCBI WGS metagenome assembly ULUY01 (sample SAMEA4835774, study PRJEB28245) | human gut metagenome | biome: gut microbiome; material: fecal sample | place: Denmark | collected 2008
GCGTCCAGCGTATCTTCGCGCGTTAATATACGTATTATCATCCATACATGCAAGGGTGGAAACTCCTTTTTACAGGGGTTTCCACCCTTTTTCCGTATTCATATCCCCCTTTTTATCCACTACAAGTCCTTAAACAACATCAAACAATAATTATCATAACATGAAAAAAAGGAACTATATCCTGTTACTCTGCATCCTGCTCTGTGCAGCTCCGCTCATGGCCCAGGATGCTTCTGACAATGCAAAATCCCCCGGCTGGTATGCAGGCGTGCAGGGCGGCGTGCCCTTCGGTGTGAGCCAGTTCAGCAGTTTCGGTTTCGACAAGACCCGTACGGGATTCAGCGGCGGAGTTTACGGAGGCTACCGTTTCAATCCGGTACTTTCATTGGAGGCTCTGGCTGTTTTCGGGAAAATGAGCATGAGCCAGAGAGATTGCTGCATCTCCGGCAATTACTGGCTTGGTTCGGACGGTGTCCGTTATCATGCTCCGGTACTCGGAATGGAAGGCTGGGACTATGCCGGCCTGAAAAGCAGTGTAACGACGCAACGCTACGGTTTGCAGCTCAATGCCGATGTGCTTGGTTTTTTCCCGTCCACCCGTCAAAGCCGGTGGAGCGTGGAGGTGTCGCCCCTGCTGGCAGCCGTTGGCACGAAAGCCTCCCTGTCCACCCTTGACGGCGGAAAAGAAGTATGCAAGGAAAATACGGAATGGCATCTGGGTGCAGGCGGAAACATTCAGGCAGGATACCGTTTTGCCTGCGGTATAGGTGTCGGCATTTACAGCGGTGTCACTTACCTTACGGGCGACGGCATGGACGGACTTCCCAAGAGCGGGCACAAAGCCAACTATATATGGGAAAGCGGCATACGTGTCAGTTTCGCGTTCGGCAAGAAAAGCGGAAAGAAAGCAGACCACGGCATTGCTTACCCGGCATCTGCCGGTCAGCCGCAGGATGAGAGGGACAATGCCGTAGAAACAGCCCCGGCGGAAATACCGGAACAGACCGTCACGGACAGTACGGCACAGAAAACTGTTGTCACGGCAACAGACAATTCAACCGAAACCGATTTTGAATTCCCGACTGTCTATTTCGATTTCAACAGCATTTCGCTTCGTCCATCCGAAACATCCAAGCTTGAAACGATACTCGGCATACTGAAAGAACATCCCGACATGCACATAGTCGTGACTGGATGGTGCGACACCAGTGGCAGCCGGAGCGTAAACGAACGCTATTCCATCCGTCGTGCCGAAGCAGTCAAGCTGTGGCTTGAAAGTCGCGGCATCGCAGCCGGACGCATTACAGCCGTAGGGCGTGGCAGCGACGTGAACGAGAAGGACGCGGAGAAAGCCCGCCGTGCCGAAGTGACAGACAAGGAAAGAAAGGAGGACAGACGATGAAAAAGACAATCAGACATTGCCTATATGTATCCCTGCTCATGCTGTTGCCGCTATGGACGGCCTGCGACAAGGATATACACGAAAATGACAGGCACGGACTTGCCGTCGGCATGGAATGGCTTGAAGGCATCGAGCCGACCGACATCACAAGTCCGGTAAACCTGTGGATATACGATGCGGAGGGGCATGAAGTGGAAGCGCACGAGTTTTCCTCTCCGCAAGAACTGGCATCCGGCCTGTTCAGCCTGCCGGAGGGCGACTATACGCTTGTAGGCGTCTGCGGCCTGACAGAGCCGTTTCGGTATGATTATGAGAACGGTACACGGACAGCCGACATGCTGCGCGTTTCGCTTGCCGACCCGTCGGCTTCGCCCGCACACGCCGTCGGTGGCGTGGCCGGGGTGAGAGTGACCGACACCGGGGTCAACCTCCGCTCCGTCATCCGTGTCGCTCCGTTGCTGGCAGAGCTTGCCGTCCGTATCGACGGCGTGCCCGAAGGAGCGTCGCTTGCCGTCACGGTACGCAATGCCGCCACCTGCCTTTATCCGGCACGGCGCGGCGATGACAACAGCTACGTCGTACCTTCCGCCGAAAAGACAGATGCGCTCCTGCCGCAAGCCGTTGCCGACGGGGGGACGCTCTCTACCGATGCCCGCCTGATGCCGACGGCACAAGGTGAAGCCTGCACGATGCTCTACATGGTCATGACCTTTGCCGACGGCTCCCGTCATGAATACACGGCGGAAGCTCCCCTGATGCTTCCAGGGAAACACTACGAACTGGCATTGGAATACGACGGGATGCAGCCCCACATGTATATCACCGCCATCGGCATCACCGACTGGGTGGAAGGCTGGGACATAAACGGCGATGTATTCCATCCCGGAGAATAAGCCTATAAACGCTCTTTGACATACTGAAAACATCCTGAAAGCGAAAGACTCTTGTATGCTTACAGGATGTTTTCAAGTCTTTTGATAATTAATCAGACAATAATATGATGACCAATGAAGACAAAAAACATCATTAAAACATCCGTTGCAGCCGCACTCCTTGTACTGGCGGCATGCACGAACGACCATGAACCCGGCTATGCTCCGGCAAAAGAGATCCGGGTGGATGCTTCCATCGGGCAGATGACCCGTGTGACAACCGACGGCAACGAATCGGCTTTCGAGCCGGGCGACCGCATCAGTGTCTATGCCTGGTTAGGAGCTGACAACGACATGCAGCGGCTTGTGGTGGACAACTCCATCAATACATTAGGCGGTGACGGCACATGGACCGCCGAGCCGCAGATGCTTTGGGCCGACAATACGTCCGACCACTATTTCCTCGGCATCTATCCCGAGCGCAACGGAGCTACCGATTACGATGCCGACCCCTATACGCTGGACTTCAATAACCAGACCGCGAGCGACCTGCTGGTGGCGAGGACCACGGCCAAGCCCACCGGTTCTGCCGTGAAACTGGAATTTGAGCATGTAATGGCCAAGCTCGTGGTAAACCTTTCGTTCCGCAACGAGTGGACAATCGCTCCCGAAGTGGTTTCGGTAACGGCAGCCGCATGCACAGAAGCCACCGTGAATTATTTAGAGAATCCTGTCGAGGTAACCCCGGCCACCGGTCAAAACCTTGTGGTGATTCCCTTCACGGGCACATCCGCCAGCTTTGCCGGCATCATGATTCCCGGGCAGAGCGGGTTCCGCAGCATCAACGTCACGTTGGAGAACGGCAAGGTATATACCTATACCCACTCTGCGGACATCGACCTGCAACCGGGCAGATACACTACGGTGAACCTTGTGCTGGGACGCGACAGGATCGAACTGGACGATGCGGGCATCAACGTGTCGGACTGGGAAAACGGTACTTCCATTGATGGCGGTGAAGCGACCGAAGCCTACTCATACGATTCCAATACCAAAACCATCACCATTTACAGCGGTGAAGGACTGAAGGTAGCGGCAGATGTGGTGAACAGCGGTGATACCGACCTCAACATCACCCTCGACAACGACATCGACCTGACAGGCATCAACTGGACGCCGATAGGAACCTATGACAACCCATACACCGGCACCTTCGACGGAGGCAACCATACCATATCGGGGCTGACCGTGAAGGGAAGTGACGAAAATGCGGGTCTGTTCGGCTACATCGGCTCCAACGGCATGGTGAAGAACGTAGTGCTGAAGCACGTACAGATAGCAAGCGATTACCAGAATGCCTATGTCGGCGGCGTAGCGGGAAATAACGATGGAGCTATTGAAAACTGCTCGGTGTCGGGCAGCGTCAGCGGAAACAGTAATAGCGGCGGCACCTACAACTGCGTAGGTGGCATAGTGGGTAATCAATGGAGCGGTTCCATCACTGGATGCAGCTCCTCGGCCACAGTGAATGGAACGGGCGGTGTCGGCGGCGTGGTAGGTCAAACAAATTTTGGTGCCACGCTGACCGCTTGCTATGCCACGGGCAACGTGACCCTTGAAAGTAACAATTCAAACAGCACCTATGCCGGCGGCGTGGTGGGGTCTAACGGAGGAAGCAGCACCCTTATCGCCTGCTATGCCACGGGCAACGTGACCGGCACAGGCACCGGAACCGGCTCTATCTATGTAGGCGGCGTAACAGGAGACAATGCTTTAGGCACCCTGACCGCCTGCTATCACGCTACGGGCGATGTCACTGGAGCCTCAGAAAGCACAGGCGGCGTGGTGGGACGGAACTTCAAGGACTCCATGTTTGATGGCGGTATCATCACCGCTTGCTACTGGGGAAGCAATCCCAACACAGGCATAGGAGAAAATCAGGCAGGCACCGGCGATACTGAGAAAGTGGACGGCACTGACGTTACCTGGCAGACGGCAGTTGCCGCCATGAACACCGCCTTGCAGAGCGCAGGCTCAGGTTGGCACTACGTACTCAACGGAGCGCTGCCGACATTGGAGTAATAATAAACCGCCGGACGGGATTCCGGTTCCATCCGAAAAAGGAATCTTTGAAAGATAAATAATTAACAACTTAACAGAAAATAGTTCAAATGAAAAAAGCAAACATTTTGGCAACAGCAGCGCTGGCCACCCTTTTGGCAGCCTGCTCCAACGACAGCGACGTATTCAATACGCCCGACTATACCGACACGCCTATCGGACTGAATGTGAACGTAGGCCCGATGGCCACCCGTGCCGGTTATGAACAGGGAGCATTGACCGAAGGAAGTTTCGGACTTTATCTGACAACGGAAAGCACCAACAGCGACGAACGCTACAACTGCACGAACCGGGAAGTGAGATATGAAAGTGGCTGGACAATTCAGGGCGAACAACTCCTGTGGAAAAGCAATGATGCAACAGTTACCTATTACGCCTATCTGCCCTATACAGGAACAGTGAGTGATGCTGCAAACTATGCCTTTGCGGTACAGACCGACCAGAACAGCGATAGCAACGTAAAGGCATCCGATTTTCTGTGTACCGGAACACAGACTGCCACAGCCGGAACGGCACTCGACATCAACTTCCAACATGCACTGTCCAAGCTGAACGTGACACTGACAAAGGGCTCTGAGCTTGAAGAAGGACTGATCTTCACATCGGTAAGGCTCTCCAACTGCGCCACGGCCACTACCGTGAATCTGACTGACGGAACAACCGGTAACACTACCAACAGCGGACAGACCATCACCCTGTATGCTGCAACGCCAAACGAGCAATACGAGTGCATCCTCGTACCGCAGACCTTCGCTCAGAGCCTGAAGGTGGAAATCACCGACAACAACGGAAAGGTATATACATTCACATCCAACAAAGACCTTACGTTTGCCAGCGGCAAACAGTACACGCTGAATCTTACCGTAGGCCGCGACAAAGTGACGACGGGCACCATTTCTGCCGACCCATGGGGTGAGGAACAACAAGGCGGCGACTTAGTAACAGAATAAAAGTAAACAACGTTCATAAACATAACAAGAATGAAAATAGCAAAATATATTCCGGCTGCCGCCCTCGCACTGGTGTTGGCAGGCTGCCAAAGTGAAGATGATTTCATCTCTTCCGACTATGCCAACGACCCGATGGCCGTACACATCCGTGCAGGCATCGAGGCTCTGCAGACCCGTGTAAACACGGCAGGAACAGGCGACGCATGGGAAGACGGCGACATGATTTCGGTAGCCAATACCTCGACAGGTGCGGTAACAGGCAAGGACAAGGCGGTTTACAAATACAACGGCGGCACATGGGGACCTGAAGGAGCCGACTACATGGTCTGGGCTGACGATGTAAACACCTTTGAAGCCTATTATCCCGTCGTGGAAGGGAAAACGGACTCCTACACGCAGTTTGAACTCCCGGCCGACCAGAGCAGCAGCAATCCAACTGAAACCAATTACATAGGCCGTGCGGACTATATGACGGCGGCAGCGTCACAAAGTAAGAGCGACGCGCTGAACCTGACATTCAAGCACCACCTGACCAAGGTTACCGTGAAGATAAGCGGTTACGGCAACCAGTACGCCACACAGAAACCTGTATTCCAGGCTCCTACATTCACGGTACCTACCACAAAGACTACAGTAGATGGAAAGACACTGACCGTTGCCAATAGTGGAACGACAGTAACCGGACTATTCAGCGAGGACGCTTCAACAGAAGCCAAACACAGCTTCACCGCCGTCCTGCTGCCGGGCAAGTATACTACTAATGATACGTTTGTCCAGCTGAACATTCAGGGCGGCACTTCGCTTACCGTCAAGGCCAATGTTCAACAACTGACTACCGGTTTGGAATCGGGCAAAGCCTATACCTTCAACGTGACCGTAGGTAAGAATGGTGCCACCATCAACAGCGTTACGGTTGGCGACTGGGGTACCGACGGCTGGACGGAAAGCGGCACGGCAGACGCAGCCCTTTCATTCAGCATCCAGACTTCGACGGACGGACTGGCAACTGACAGCGATGGATATATCCTCGCCGATTGACAAACAATAAAATTCAGACCATAAAATAAACGGAATAACAAAATGAAGACAAGAAACAAACTATACGATAAGAGCCGGCTGCGCCTCCTTTGTCTGCTGACAGCGTTGCTCGGCTTATTCGGTGCCGGACAGACATGGGCAGGCAATCCCACCACCCTCACCGTAGGCGGCACCAATGTGCAGAGCGGCGGCTACTGGACGACCGACGAAAACGGCAAGCTGACCGCCACGGAAAGTACCACCGACTACAACGTCAAGTACGACAGCGCCACCGGCACCCTGACCCTGAAGGACGCCAACATCACCGGGGATAGCAGCACCAACTTCGGCGCGGGCATCCACGCCGGGGGCGACCTGACCATCGTGCTGGAGGGCAGCAGCACCGTCACGGGCGTTGTGTGTAACGACGAATCCCGGGGCATCAATACTTTAGATGGGAATCTGACCATCCAAGGCGGCGGCAGCCTGACCGCGCGGGGGGCTGATATGAGCGGAGACAGCAGTTATGGTATCAATGTCGATGGATCATTCACCCAGCAATGCGGCAGCGTCACCGCCATCGCCGGCAACGTGAGCGGAAGCAATCCTTCGAGCGGACTCAATGTATCTGGCACGGTTACGGTGAAGGGAGGGACGCTGACCGCCACCGGCGGTTCTGCTGCTATAAATAGCAGTTACGGCATCTCTGCGTATTCGTCGTCTGTCACCGTGAGCGACGCCACCGTGACCGCCACCAGCGGGTCTGCTGGGTATGCAAGTTATGGCCTTTATATTGAGTCCTCTTCCCCTTCTGTGACCCTATCCGGCAGCAGTTCCCTCACCGCCCGGAGCGGATCGGCGACGGACACGGCGGGCGGCATTTGCTTCAAGAGTTATAACAGCACAGGGTACGTGACCGTCGGGGACAACTCCACCCTGCTGGCTAACAGTGTGATATTGAGAGCGTCTTCCGATGAAAAACCGCTGGCCCCCACCGGCAACGGCAGCTGGCTGATCTACGGCCAGAGCAACCAGACCAGCGCCGTGGGCGGCAACTATACCCTGAAAGAGAATATCACCATCCCCAGCGACGCGAAGGTCACCATCCCGGAGGGCAGCACCCTGACGATTCCGGAAGATAAGACTTTGACTGCCGATGCCAACCAGTTGGTTGTAAACGGAGAACTGGTATTGGAAGGTACGTTCGAAAATGCAAAGGAATTGGAAGGTTCGGGAAATCTTGTTTTGGGCGAAATAACGCTGACTGACGATAAGGGTATTAGCGAGTATGCAGGTTACCACCTCAAGTTGAAAAGCAAAAAGGTTACTTATGTCCGTGCCCTGTCAGATAACTCCCAATATGGAACCATCTGTCTGCCGTTCGTTCCTACTTCTGTAGCTGGCGGTCAGGTTACTTACTATCAGGTTTTGGAGTTGGAAAGCGACGAGATTACCCTCGTAGAAACCGATTTTGAAGCCGGCAAGCCGCTGTTCTATCAAACACCCGGTACAGGCAGCATCACCTTCAGCGCCGAAAGTGCCGCAGGCGTGGAACTGGTAACCACCCCTGCGACAGACAACTTCATGGTAGGTACGATGAGTGTGGATACACCCACCGCGGGCTACTTCCTGAAGAACGGCAACTTCTATCCGATAGCCAATGGAGACAAAGTAAAGGTGAAGCCTTTCCGTGCGTATGTGAAGGGGCAGAATGATGCTTCGCAAGCAAGCGTCATGTCTGTCAATGTGGCAAGACCGTAACAAAGTATTAAGAACTCCCATTCCGGGCGGGAGCATTTGTGCCCGGTAACATCATACAGACACCGCAGCCCGCTACCGCAAGGTCAGTGGGCTGCATTTTCATAGGAGAAACTATAAACAAAATGAGGTAAACCGCATGAAACAGAAAACAATAGCAACCAGGCACCTGCGCACCAAGATAGCGGCGGGATATGTGCTGATACTATTCGTCATTTTCGGCATCGTCTATATTTGGCTCAACGAACAGCACAGACGACAGGAATTAGAGATTACAAGCCAAAAGATAAGATGTTTACGCAAGGACATACACGAGGTATATGTTAAAATGGTGGATTTATCCCTTATTGGTGAGACCGTGCTGGACTGGAATGAGGAAGATATGAATATATACCATAAGAAGCGTCTGGAGGTGGACAGTCTGCTCAGCCTGTTCAAGTCCAGCTATCGCAGCGAACGTATAGACAGCGTCTGCCGGCTGCTGGCTGAAAAGGAAAATCTGCTGAATAAAATCATGCTGGTACTCAACGAACAGGAAGAAATAAAAGACAAAATAGCCCGACGGGGTCCAGTAATAGCCCGCAAGAGTTCGCAGGAAGAGCCCCCAAAAAGAAAACGGACAGGTTTCTTAGGACTGTTCGGAAAAAAGGAAGAAGCGAAACCGACTGTTACGACTTCCATGCTCAATACGCTGAACAGTGACGTGATAGCCCGCCAGAAAATCATGCTGACCGTCACGCATGAACTCCGCACACCGCTGACCGCCATCAACGGTTACGGAAAGCGGTACGGTAGGACTGGACATGGCTTATGAAGCCGGGAAACTTGTACTGACCGTGCAGGACACAGGCACCCTGCCGGGATGAACAATATGAAATAATTTACACCTCCATAATATGTACCACCCCATATACTTCCTTGCTAATCCTTATAAAGAGAAAAAATAGAAGAATGGCTCAAAGCTCCCGGTGCAATCTCTTTTTTATATTCTGATCTGCGACAAACCTTCATTCTTGCCTAAGTGCTTGAAATAGATATTTCCATGAAGAAATAAAGAATAGAATATCCAAAGACTAAATAAAAAACCCCTTTTCATCAGTATATAAATTCAAAGTATCACAAGTAAAAAAATAAGGGAACTCTCCAAGAAGAATTCCCTTATTGTGTGTCATACAGACGATTCGATTATCCCAAGTGAATTGCTTCAGAAGGACAAACGTCAGCACAAGTTCCACATTCTGTGCAAGCGTCCGGATTGATTGAATATTTATCACCTTCTGAGATTGCTCCAACCGGGCATTCATCGATACAAGTACCGCAAGCGATACAATCGTCACTAATTACGTAAGCCATTGTAGTAAAAAAGTTAAGTTATTATTAGTCCTAAATTGATAGTGCAAAGTTAATCTTTTTCCAATCAGTTGTCACATCCACTTTGCATTTTCTACCCAATTTATATCATGTCTAAATAGCATCAATGCAGGATAGACTGATACATCACCTGCTGCATCCGCGTGCGTATGTTATAACGAACCAGGTTATTCGGTTCATAGACAGATGGATAAGTCCGGTTGCTCAAGAACACAAAAATCAGCTCGTTATCCGGGTCTATCCACACGCAAGTTCCCGTGAAACCTGTATGTCCAAACACCGAAGCTGGCGCTTCTGGACTACAAGGACTGTTGTCCGTATGTTCCGCATCGGGTTTATCAAAACCTAAGCCCCGCCGACTGTCACGCGACTTCAATGTAGTGAAAAGCTCACAAGTTGCCCGGCTAAGGTATCTCCGGTCACCGCAAATTCCTTTGTCCAGCCACATCTGTGCTATTCTTGCCACATCCTGCGTAGTAGAAAACAAACCGGCATTTCCGGATACGCCACCCATAAAAGCAGCCGCCTCATCCTGCACAAATCCCTGCAATTTGCCCCCACGGAGGAAATCAGTCTCTACAGAAGGAACAATCTGCTCCTTAGGGAATTTACGCAAGGGCAAAAAGGCTGTATGACGCAGTCCCATCGGGGCATAGAATACGCTATCCAAATACACATCCATTGGCATACCCGCTATCTTTTCCACCATTTCTTTCAACAACATAAAGTTCAGGCAACTGTAACGATAGGACTTCCCCTTCAAAGGAAGCTTTACAATCTGCTCCACTATATTCTTACTGAAATCACTTCTCAAGAACAAACTGTCTGCTACCTGAAGCGGATATTCAGCAGAAGGAACATGCGATACCCACTCCGGATTATAACGGAAATCATTGCAGGCATACACATTTTCGGCCAGTTTCAACGTGTGATTTTTATCGGGCTTCTTACGGAACAATCCTCCTTTGCAGGACTTCATATCCACAGCCTCCTCATAGAAAGGCCAGTAGGCAGGTAACCCGGATTCATGGAAAAGTAAATCCTGGACCGTAATACGCGCCTTATCCGTTTTTTTCAGTATAGGCAAATAATCTGCTACCCGGTCGGTCAGTCCGAATTTTCCCTCATCATAAAGCTTCATCACTGCCAGCAGCGTAGCCGTGACTTTCGTCAAAGAGGCCAGGTCATACAAGCTATTTTCCTTGACCGCTTCCTTACCCTCATAGGTATAACTGCCGAAACACTTGTTGTAGACCGGAAGACCTTCCCGCAAAATCATTACATGGCATCCTGGATAAGCCTTCAGCCGGATACCTTCTTCTGCAATACTGTCTATCTGCGACAATATCGAAGCATTCATCCCCACATCCTCCGGACTATATTGACGAGGAGCTTCCGGGTCGACAGTCAGTCCATCCCCCGCCTTAAACAATCCTGCCAACGGAATAGACAAACGTCCGTCAGCATACGCATTGTCTAAGAACAAATCGGCCACATGACGCTGCACAAACTTCTCATCAGAATGCGCCAATATTACAGTAGAAGCATGGCGAACCACTTCCGGAATCTTTTCCAGCATCTTCATATCGCCAAAGCAAATCAAAGCCAAAGGCTTGTCTTTGGCCAGCTTTTCCAGCAAAGCTGCATACGGTTCCACTTTATCGGAATGTAAGGCCACCAATACTCGCTGTGTCGGGCGCAAACGTGCCTCCACGGCATCCAACGAATCTACATTCGCATGCAGCCAGCCAACCGGAAAAGTCTGCTTTAACTGATGATAAAACGGATAAGCTTCCGACAAGGAAGAAGAGACGCTCAACAGCACCGTACCCGATACAGATAAATCAAGCGGAACCAATGACGAAGAATCCTTCAGTACCGTCACTGCCGCTTTTGACAATTCCTGCTGAAGCGACTGAAGCTCCGGCGTTACCAGTTTTTCTGCAAGTCCTTCTTCTTCCACTTTTTTCCAGGAAGAAAGTCCCAGCGCATATTTAAACGATAGTACTTTCCGGCATTTCCGGTCAATATCAGCTTCCGACAGACGACCTTTTTTAAGCACCGACATCACACCGTCAATTTCTTTTTTCAAATTACGAGGAGATAAAACCACATCGTTTCCTGCTATCAAGGCACGGGCACACACATCATCATGTCCGGCAATGCCTTTCATCTCCAGGGCATCTGTCACCACCAGTCCATGAAAGCGCAATTCATCAATCAGCGTATGCATAATTACTTCCTGCGAAATGGAAGCAGGTCCTTCACCTAAACTCGGAGCATGCAAATGACCTACCATCACACCGCCAATTCCTGCCTCAATGGCTTTCTTAAACGGATACAACTCGATACTATCCAGACGAGCGCGATCAAAGTTCAATTCAGGCAACGCATTATGTGAATCAATTTCTGTATCTCCATGCCCGGGAAAATGCTTACACACCGCCATTACGCCATTGTCCTCCAATCCTTTTACATAAGCTGCCACTTTTTCGGCCACCCTCTTCGGGTCACTGCCAAAAGAGCGGAAATTGATTACCGGATTATTGGGATTGTTATCCACATCGGCTACCGGTGCAAAATTAATCTGCACACCTATCAGACGACACTGACGAGCTACTTCCTTACCATATTCATAAAGCAGTGAATCATTCTGTATACACCCTAACACACGATTGTAGGGAAAAGAAGGGGTATCTTTCAAGCGCATTCCCAATCCCCACTCACCATCAAAAGTCACCATCAAAGGCACCGACGCATGAGCCTGGGCATAGTTGGTCATCTGCACCTGCTTCCGAAGTTCTCCACCGGTAAACAACAGCCCTCCTACTCCATAATCATCGACCATCTTTCGCAAAACATTCTTGCTGTATTGATTTGTCACCGGCTGGAGAGTATAAATGAACAACTGACCCACTTTCTGTTTCAGCGTCATTTTCTCCATCTGCCCGTCTACCCATTTCCGGCAGGCTTCCGTGTCGTGTACCCGGCTCAAGAGCGCAGGCTCTTGTGCAAAGAGACTAGTCGAGACCAGACAAGCACATAATATACACCACAAAATCCGCTTTTTCATTCTACCCTATCTGTTTAATTTTTCTGCATCTTGACAACCATACGCCCGACAAATGCCGCACTTTTTCCCATCTGCTGCACAGGCACCTCTATTCCGTCAAGATTCTTATAAAACTCCGGACCTTCAAAGAAGGAATGAGAATGTCCGCCTAATACAATGTCAATGTTACGGGTATTCTCTATCAGTTCTATATCCGAATAAGGTTCACCTTTCCATCCCAAATGCGACAGGCAAATCACCAAGTCACAATGCTCCTGGTTCTTCAGCAAGTCGGCTACACGTTGGCCTTCAGACACAGGGTCTTCAAATTTTACATTCCCGTAATTGGCATGCGCCACCAGACCGTCAAGTTCCGGTCCCAGTCCAAACACACCGATACGTATTCCATCGCGTTCAATGACGGTATACTCCTTCACCAAACCTTCCAGCACGGTACCTGCCACATCATAATTGGCACATACAATCGGGAAGTTGGCCATCTTGAACAAGCGGGCCATATTGTCCAGACCAAAATCAAACTCATGATTTCCAATCGTACCTGCATCATACCCCATCTCGTTCATCATCTTGATTTCCACCTCTCCCTTAAACAAATTATAATAGGGACTTCCTTGAGAGAAATCACCGGAATCGAACAGCAACATATCTTTGTGCTCACGACGCTGTTCTTTCACAAAAGCCGCCCGACGCAACACACCCGCCTTTCCGGCCAGTACCGTATCAGGGAAATAAGAGGCAAAGGGTTCGATACGACTATGCATGTCGTTCGTATGAAATATATACAATTCTTTTACCGACTGCGCGGCCACCACACTCACCAGCAGACACGCCAGACATAAACAATATATCTTTTTCATCTCTTTTCTATTTTTCAATTGGACGCACTCACTTTTATTCTTCCTTCTACCTGCGAAGTCACAAATTGTCCTTTCTGCTCACACTGCTTTACATAGTCAAGCAACAAGTTGCGCAACAACGCATCTTTCGGGAATATTTTGGAAGAAGCCCGACGGAACGCTTCCATCTTATCATTTCCCTCGGCCAGATAATCAATGGTAGCTACCGTATAGGTTTTCTTTGCATCAATCTGCCGGCCATTTACCTTCGCTTCCAAGAGGTTTCCCTCTGCATCTATTTTCAAAGTGGCACCGCTAAGGCCCTCTCCATGTACAGAAGCTATTTGTCCGAACAATTCCTTCAATGTAGCTCCGTCCATTGTCAGCACACACAAGGCATTCTCAAACGGAGCAATCTCATACACCGTTCCAAAGGTAATTTCACCTTCAGGCATTGCATTCCGGATACCCCCCATATTCATGACAGCTACATCAGCCGGCTTACCAATCGCCCGCACTGCTGCCTGACGAAGTACATCGGCCATCAGATTAGACAGCGGAGACTCCGGACGGTATGCAGTCAGGTTCTTTGCCGAATGTCCGATAATCGGCGACATAATACTATCTACTTTCTGCTGATAAGGTTTCAAGATATTCAACGCTTCGGCATCCGGTTTACGGTCGTACACATCAGTAATGGCCACCCTTCCGCCTTCCACACCTGCCAGCGAATAACCTGAGCTACAGCTGGCCAACAGCCACCCGGCCAACACGCCGGCAACTGCACTTTTTACAAGTCTAACATTGAGATAATTCATAAAACAAGGTTTATTTGCAGTCAAAAATACGGAAAAAAGGAACATGCTCAAAAGAATGGTAAAAGCTATCCAAAAGACTTCTCTTTTTTTAATAAAATACGCAGGAAACATTTGGCTACTTCGCAGAAAAACACTACCTTTGCCCCGCTTTCGCGCAATCGCTGTCAAAGAAGAGTTACTTGATA
>ULUY01021526.1_pt1 | contig 14401 bp, 6 predicted proteins | sample 1959031 | NCBI WGS metagenome assembly ULUY01 (sample SAMEA4835774, study PRJEB28245) | human gut metagenome | biome: gut microbiome; material: fecal sample | place: Denmark | collected 2008
TTGCGATTGCAGTTATTTTTTTAATTATATTTTTCATTGTTATCCTCCGTGTTTGTAATTTTATCCGCAAATTTGTTCATACTTGTCTAAGTTTATCAATCTATTTTTCTTATGTCAATAATTTTAAAATAAATTCGGCATTTACGGCAATATATGCGTATTTTTCAAATATTAACTATTACAAATGACAGACAAAATACTCGGTCATTTCTGTTTTGAACAATTGGTCTTTAAACAAAAAAACAGACTGCACCGTGATGCAGTCTGCTGTAAATTATGACGCACGCTCACATATTACATAGTAACGGTCAAAACCGCCGTTGCCGTCACTTATGCAGGTAAACATCGTGAGCAAATCTCTGTCCTTCTGCAAATAGCAGTCGCTTGATTCGCTCGGCTTATTGACTTTGGTTTCAACGACCTTGTAATTGAGTGTATCCCAATAATTTGTGATTGAAACCCTGTCACCGATTTTGAGGTTGCGGAGGTTGTCAAAGAATATTCGACCGATGTATCCCGTGTGACCTGCAAGGACTGCGTTTGTATTCTTACCGCCGATCGGCAATGAGGTTGCACTCATATGTGCCGCACCGTAGCTCATATTTGAGCTGTTCGCACCGAGGTAAATCGGCAGACGCATATTTATTGTTTCAGCGGTAACATAGCCGTAAATGCCGTCGGTTATGCCGTAATCTTCAAGATTGACGGCAGCCTGTGAATAGGTATCGTTGCGGAGCATTTCATACTGGTTCGTTTCAAGTTTTTTGTTGTAGGCAACGCTGTCATTGAAAAGTCTGTCGAGGTCAGCCTTGAAAACAACGGGCTGTTTGGAGGTACGCTTGCCTTCCATGTCAATTTTGTAACCATCTTCATCAACCTTGCCGTCCTTGACCGCCTGTTCAAAAGAGCCGTCCTCAACTTCTTCAACACGGGTGTCAAAGCCGTCAGCCTCACCGTTTGAAATCTGTGTTCCGATAAAATTTGATATAGGGGGGAATGCGACAAGACCTATTCCGACAACGAGCATTGCTATTGCCACACCCGTAAGTATTTTTTTAATCATCGGAATCACCGCCCGAATCATTCTGATTTTCGTCAGCCGAGTCATCTCTCAGCCGTTTTGCATCGTTTGACTTCTTCTTTTTACGCTTGAGCAGAAATACAACCACAAACACAACAAGTGCAACAAAGCCGACAATTATGCCGATTGCGACTGCATAAGGGATTTTGTAACCGAGAAAAAATATGTAACCGTTATCAAATTTTGCAAGCGACTCGCCCGTTTCAATATAATTTGTATCGTCATAATCGACACGCTTGCCACGCACGAGAAGTCTGTGAGTATTAATGCCGTATGGGGTACAGGTGAGGAGCGTTACAAGGTCTTCGCCGTCAACAATTCGCAAGGAATTGATTTCCGAGGGGAGAACAACTTCGATTTGATCAACCTCATATTTCAGCGTTCTGTCGAGGATATGAACATAGAATTCATCGCCGACCTTCATATCGGTGAGGTAATCAAAGAAAGTTTCTCCCGGAAAACCCGAATGGGCAGAAATTACGGAATGTGTGCTTGCACCGCCGACAGGCAGGGAAGTGTTTTGAAGATGCCCTGCACCTTTAGAAAGAATCTCTTCGCTTGTGCCGTGATAAATCGGCAGATAAACATTGATTTTCGGCACATCAATATAGCCGATAAGACCGTTATCATCAATATTGAGAGTTTTCTCATAATTTGCACCGATTTTCTGAAAAGCCTTTTCGTCGAATGGGTCGGTAATTATCATATTATTTGAAAGGCTGTTATTGTACTTAGCAGCCTCTTCAAACATTTTTTGAGTTTTCTCACTCGGCATCTGAGCAACTCTGTTGGTGTACTCCTTAACCATGCTTCGACTGACATAGTTATTAATTGCGGAGCTGACAAGCGGATAGCTCATTATGCCGATTCCCGCAACAAATATTAAAGCTATTAGTAAAATTGACAGCTTTCGTTTCATAAAATTTTCCTTTTCTGCGTGTTTTTGTTCCGTTGTTATTATACTATATTTTACTATTTATCGCAACTGCGTGCCGCAGTCCCAGTTCGTGAAGATAGTTTGTGCAATGCCAAAACATATTCCGCCCGAGCGTAACATTGTGGTGGTTTGCAACATTTATAAAATTTGATTTAACATATAATTTGCACCGTTGGCGACGGGTGGAGGCGGTTTTAGCATATACAAATGCGGTGTGGAACACCGCCACCTTAATTATTCATTATTCATTAAATAAAGCCAAAATAGAACGGGGATGCGTTGCCGCATCCCCTGAAAATTACATATATCATATCACAGATTTTAAGATAAAGATATTCGATTAATTATTTAGCTGCTTTCTTTCTCTTAAGAACAAAGAGAAGAACGCCTGCACAAGCGATAAGTGCTGCACCGCCAACATAGAACATCATTGTACCCATACCACCTGTCTTAGGAACAGTTACAGGGTAGTTAGCAACAGCAACATTGTCACCGTCTGCAATGTTACCTACAAATGTATACTCCTTGCTCTTGTCAATGCTTACTGTAAATACTGAGCTGTTGAGGTTGTAGCCTGTAGGAGCTGCTATCTCTTTTGCATAGTATGTCTGTGTAGCATCAAACTTGAATGTTGTTGTTGTGCCTTCGAGAACAAATGTAGCCTCACCGGTAGCGTCTGTCTTAGCAACTACTTTCTTGCCGTCAACTGTAAGAGGTGTTTTAGCTTCTGGGTCTGTGAATATCTGGAATTCAGCGTCAGCAAGCTTCTGAGTTTTGTCATTGCCGTTAACCTTAACAACCTTCATGCCGTATGTAAATACATCAGGTGAATTTTTACCGGGTTCAAAGTTTGTATCAGAATCGTTGCCGTAAACAAGACCGTCTGTGTTGGTGATAGGTGTGTTGAGCTTAGCTTTTTCGTTTAAATCAGCTGTGTATGTAACAACAACTGTTTTAGCATTATAGAATTCCTCTGATTCAAGTGTAGCAGATTCGAATACAACTGCGAATGTAGCAGTTGCCTCACCGTTCTTGCCTGTGTAAGTATAGTTCTTTTCAATAGAGTAATCTGTACCCAAAGTAAGAGCATCACCTGCGCCGTCGTACTTAACTACAACTGAATTCTCGTTGAATGTAAGACCTTCATCCATTGTATCAACGATTGCATACTTTTTGAGCTGGTTGTCGATTGAACCTGCTGTTGAAGCTGTAAGTGTGTAGGTTACAGTCTTATTGTTGTCGCCTACATATGTCTTGTCAGCTGTCTTGTCAACTGATACTGAGCTTGTTGAAACCTTTTCAGCAAGGTTGTACTCTGTCTGGTCAACAGAAACATAATTTTTACCATCAAAGTAAGGAAGTGAAGCAAGTGAGCTCTGAACACCTGTTACCTTAGCGGGCTTAGAAGTACAATATACATAGTAAAGACCTGGGTCTGTTACTGTTGCAGTAGCCTCTGTAACTGTTGAAGAAAAGCTGATTGTTGTAGCAGCTGTACCGAATGCAGCTTTGTCTGTCTTGTAGAGGTTATCACAAGCCGTGATGATTTGCTGTGACTTTGCATCTGAGTATGTGCCCTTTACAGCATTCTCAAGTGCTTTGTCGGTGATAGTACATGAGTACTCACCTGTTGTAAGGTTGAGGTCTGCAATCTTGAAGAAGCTGAATGTGTAATTACCGACTTTGTCAGTGTCAGTTTCATTAACTGCAAGTTTGTACTTAGCTGAATAGCTCTCTACTGCACTTGCTGAGAATGGAATCATGAGAGCGATCATCATTACTGCAAGAACAGCTGCAAAGATTTTCTTTGTAGTTTTCATTTTTACTTTCTCCTTTGTGTTTAATTTAATATATGTAATTCTATTCTAACCGAATGGTTAAACGGGTTGGGGTGGCTGCATGGCAGACACCGGCTAACAACGGTGTCCGTAGCAGTCAAAGAGGTTTTCTATGAAAGAAACATATGATTAAAAAATCACCTGTTCTAACAAGTTAAATCATATTGGGTTACTTTCTGCGTCTTGCTCTGCGTTTTTTACGACCTTTTCCGTAATAGATTGCGTAGCCCGTGAACATTGTCACCGCAAGACCTGCAACCGACAAACCGAGAACAACATAGCCGTTCATACCGTCACCGCTTGCCGAAGGCATTGTAATTGCACCGTCAACATAATTATATGTAACATCGTAATTACCCTCAACAGGAAGTGTGAAGTAGGAAAGTGTGTAGTTCGGGGTGTAACCATCTGACGGTTTGTACTCAAACAGACAGTATGTTTGATATGTTGAAGTACCTGTTATATAATTGTCGGAACTTTTGCTCCATTCAACTTTACCGTTTGTTTTTGTAAACTCGCCCTGACCGTCCTTGAAGATTGTCAGATTGTCAAACACAGCCTGACCGTTGCTGTCTGTCTTTTTAGAAACCATATGAGTTTTCATTGAGGCATCATTAATGATTGTATTGATATCATCTGCAGTAAAGATATCCTTATCAGATACCTTCATCACCGCAAATTCCGTATCACTTACATTACCGCCTGTCTGATTCTTCTTGTTTACTGTTGCGCTTCCGTGTGTGGTTTCATTTTCAAACACGGCTTTTTTAGAAGAAGGATCGTTGAAGTATTCTGCAAGCTGAGCATCGGTTTTGCCTTCAATATCTGAGTTCTTAACCTTAATGTACTTAGCCTCCGTTACTTCACCGCTTTCAAGCAATTCAATCTCGGCAAGCCAGGTGTTTGTATCCATTTTATAATCGGATGCATTTTCACCCTCGGCAAGAGCCTCGGTAATCTTAAATCTGTAAACACCCGCAGTGACTAATTTGAGGTCTTTGAATTCAACCTTACCGCTTGCGTCAGGTGTTTTCAAATTCGTGGAAATTGTTTTTGCGCTGTTTGTCTTGATAGGTTTGCCGTCGGCATCCTGTTTTGCTGTATCCATTGATTCAAGACCTGTCAATGTATAGACGAACTTGCTGCCGCTGTAAGCCTGACCGTCAAGAGTCTTATTTACCGAAATGGCAATGTTTGTAGGATTAACCTTATTGATAAATTTAAGCGCATTTCCTGCTTCGGCGAGAGTACCGACGAATGTACCGTTGAAGTCCTGATTGCCTACTTTGTAGGGAACATAACCTATAACATTTTTCTCTGTAATCTTATAGGTTGCACCTACAGGAATATTGAGAAGCTTAATGCTTTCGCCCTTTTTGATTGTGAACGAACCGTCCAAGGGTGTACGGTAAGCTGTGTTTGAATAACCACTTGCGCCCTTCTCTTTGAGCTGATATTCAAGAGGATAGGTCTTGTAATCATAGGTTGAATCGTCGCCGTCAAAGTCGAGAGCAATTGCAAATGTAAACTGCTGATTTGTATCGTAGTCGGTTGTACCGCCTTCATCAACAACATTCTTTGAAATTTCAAGAGGTGCTGTCACTATCTTGTTGGTATAGTCGAGCTGGAGCTGTGCATAAGCCTTTTTATCTGCGGGATCCGCAAGATTGAATGCCGAGTTCGTAGTTAAACCGCTGCTGATTGTTGAACCGACTCTGTTGTTAACGAGCTCCCAGTTTGTTGTGTATTTAAGCTTACTGCTGTTTGTTGACTCGTCAACCGTCATATCGTTGCCGGTCTTGAATGAGTTGTCAAAGTCAGCTATATAATTATCTTTAAGTGTGAAACCGCTGTTTGAAAGAGTTTCACTGCTTGTGCTTTCGTCTGATTTTGTAAGCTTGTAGCCTTTACCGGAGGTATCTTTGCCGTTCTCTTTGATTGTATAATCAAAAGTTTCATTAGCTTTGAGGTCATCTGAAATTTCAGAAACAACATTGCCTGTATCAAGTGCCTTTGTAACCTTGAGGTCATTGTTGGCAGGTGTCATTGTGAAGTTTACTGAGAAGTTAGACTCAGCCTCACCACGCTCCATATAGAATACTACCATATGGTATGTCTTGTTAGGATCAAGCTGAACACCATTGTTGATTGTCTTTGTAACGATGCCAAGATTTGTATGATGTAACACAGCGTCTCCGGTATACGGAGTGCCGTTATCGTTCCACATTCCACCGTAAAGGTCTGAAAGCGTAAGGGGGGCATCTGGTGTAAGATTGCCGTCAGTTATATTCTGCCACTTACAGAAGTTAGCTTTTGTATTTTTGCCAAGGTCTGCCTTTTTGAATTTGTAAAAACCGTCTGATTTGTCATAAGGTTCTACATAACGTTTACCATTATTATCTACACCAACACTTGTATCCTCCCAAACATTCAGACAGAAGTATTTATTATTTGTCTTAACCCAAAACTCATCACTCGGAACTGTAACTGTTGTCGACGATGATGAAGATGAGTAGTCGGCAAATACATCGTCAGCTGTTGCTTTCATTGTATTAAAGTTAATTGAACCTTTTGCCTCTTTATGGTCACCACCGAGGTCGAGAGCAAGTTCTGCGTTAGCACCTGTTGAATCTTCACCGATATAAACCCAAAGGTCATCGTCACCGCTGAAGTTAAAGGTTGCAGGTTTGTCGTCTGCAAGTAAACCGTTCTTCGGAACTCTGAAGTCTATATCAAGTCTGATACCGAAACCATAGTCAAGGTTATCGTTAGTACCCTTGCCCGATGATGTATTTGAAGTATTGTTGAATGGGAAAACACCATAACCGTTTTCTGTACCGCCGAATTCTCCCAAATCATCATGTACACCAAATTGTTCGCCCGCACCGTAGTTAATTTTGGTAGGTGTGAGGCCGTTCCATGTAAAGTAGATGTTATCTTTTGCATTTTTTGAAGTGAATTCATAAGTAGTAACACCATCAGGGTCAGTAGTTGTACGGAACGGGAAAGATGACTTATAAACATTGGCAACTCTTTTATCATTATATGTAGCGGTTGAAAGTGCCTCAGCATCAAAGTAAGGAGCCTTGACACCATTTGCAACCTGAAGATTGCCCTTACTGTCAAGCCTGTTGTACATAAGACCCTGTAAGGACTGGTTATAATTACCGTCGCCCCATGCCATACCGTTGGCGTTGTTTACTGCATAGTAATAGTTATCATTAAAATCGTTGATGTTTGTAAGTCCTTCTGCGTGGGTCTTAAATGTATCGTAGTGTTTATCACCCCTATACATATTACCGAAGTAGAGAGGATACTTCCAGTCCGATTTATGTGGTAAAGCAATCTTGCTTATGTAGTTGTTGAAGTTATCAAACTGATACCAATAGTCATACATATTGTCGTTACCCTGACACTGAAGATACCCGTTCGCCTGCTCCATATCCGACCAGTAGTCAAAGTATGTTGCGTCAACGCCTACGATGTCAGGATTATCTGAGAATGAATTTTCAACGACAGCACCATAGTTTACATTGTCTATTTCCGAGAATTTTGTCCAGCCTTCGCCTCTGGCTGTCTTAACATATGTAGCCGTGTTCTTGCTGTAGCCCGAATCATCATATCCCGAATCTGTCGGATATGATGTTGCAGAAGATGCACCGTTGAGGTTATGTTCGTTCGGATGGAATCTTAAAAGCGCACCCGCCGGAATTTCACCTTTGAACACCACAGAACCGCTTACCTTGGTGTCTATGGTGTCTTTTGTAAGCTCAACTGTTCCTTCATAGGCATCGTTGTAGTCAAAAGTTGCATAAACCTTTGTAAGCGACTTCCAGTCATCGTTTGAAACATAAACTGTTTTATATGTTGCTTTCGACTGTTTGTCGGGAGCTTGAACAGAAAGGTATTTACTTTCTTTGAACGAGCCGTCAGTCGTAAGATAAAATTCTGTGTCACCCGAAGCACCCGAAATGTCGATGGTCTTGATGAACGGGTTAGTCCACTGACTTTTTGAAGCATCATAAAGAGCATTATCGGCACTGTATGAGTCGTTAATACCGAGGTCGCTTGTTTGTGTTTCGCCCTTGTTGCTGAAGATTACATTTTTATGGGATGACTTAACATCTACATAGTAGTAATTGCTGTCTGAAGATGTCTTAGTCATTGCAACACCCGGCCACTCTGCGTTGAAGTCAGTATCGTTTACCCAAGAATATGCATAAGCTTCATTATAGGTATTATTGCTGTTATAAAGATAGATACGGCGAAAATCTTTTGCAACAGTCTTATCGGGAAGAGTAAAATTAACCCCGGAAGAAAGCTCAATTTTTGTTGCACCGGATGGTGCAGTGGCTTCAAAAACTCCCGACGAAGGATCTTTGCTTACCTTTTCTGTTTTAAGAACCGTGCCGTCATCCTGAGCAAAACGACATGTAACAGAAGAAAAACCATTCCATTCCTTATTCTTGTTCAGGTTAATGTAAATCTTCTGATCCAAAGATGTTGCCGCAAACACATTAAGCGACATACCCGACACGGCACATATCGAAAGCATGAGGGTAAGTGCAAGCACAAGAGAAAAGCTTTTCTTTGCGGTTATGCAAAGCTTTTTACTTAATTTCATAATTTTTTCTTCTCCTTCATTGCCGATTACTTTGTTTTGGCAGTCAAAGTACAATTAAACAGAACTGCATAGGACAGTCCAATATATCTGCCAACTAATTATGAAACGCAATTTTTTGAATTTGTTCTTCTTTTTTACTTGTATACAGGTATATAATATTTTATTGCATATTTGTAGAGGCAATACAGCCAAACTTTTGGTAATATTTTTGGCTATTTTGCATATCTGCAAGCACGATTTAATATTTTTGACCATAATGTGATTTTATTACTTATTTATCGCCATTTTTTGTGTTTAAGATAAATTATACCCATTATACAACCTTAACAGGCAGTTAAAAAGTCAATTTCAGCACTAAATTTGTTGATTTTTAATTCTTTTTTCAAAAATATCAAAAATTTTATGCAGGTTTACTCCATGCTGTGCGTGCGAAAATATGTATTATTTTGCGATTGCTGCTTTTAAAATGCCCCAAAACCAGCATTTTGCAGAATTTTTCAGATATATTTTTATAATCAATATCTATATCTCATCAAATTAATCACCGAACACCTTGAAAATTCGGCACAAATAAAGGGCAGAGTATTGCTCTCTGCCCCTCAAAATGTAATTCACTTAAATCGCAATTATACAAACCGCTTTATGCAAACATATTAAAGATCTCTGCCGCAGCACTTCTTGTACTTTTTACCGCTGCCGCACGGACAGGGATCGTTTCTGCCGATTTTCTTGCCCTTACGGATAGTCTTGTTGACAGAATCCGTACCGTCTGCAGAAGTTTCTGTAGGCTGAGCAACCTGCTCACGGTGAAGCGCCTGCTTTACGGCGTCCGACTGTTCAACAGCTTCTTCATCATCGGATGCAGACTTTGCCGCTGCGGCAGCCCTCTGAGCTGCTCTCTTTGCCGCTGCAATTGCATCCTGTCTTTTCTGAATCTCATAAACACGCTTTGGCATAATGAGCATCATCTTGACAGTATCTTCACGAATGCTTTCAATCATCTCATCAAACATATCGAAGCCTTCAACTCTGTACTCAACAACAGGATCGTGCTGACCGTATGAACGAAGTCTGATACCGCTCTTGAGCTGATCCATATTGTCGATGTGATCCATCCAATGTGTATCAACATTCTTGAGGAGGTAAACACGCTCCATCTCACGGATTGTTTCCTCGGGAAGAAGTTCTTCGTTTTCCTTGTAGATTTCAAGAGCATCGTCAACGAGCATCTTCTGAATCTCTTCGGGTTCCATATCTTCAAGATCTTCAAGGCTGAAATCATACTTTGATTCATCTCTTATAAGCCAGCCTGCGTAGTAATCCTTAAGGCTCTGGAAGTTCCAATGCTCTGCAGGACCTTCGGGGAGATACTGCTTGATTGAAGTTGCGATTGTATCCTCAACCATTTTGAGGATTGTTTCGTGGAGATCCTCACCGTTAAGAACCTGATCACGCTGACCGTAGATGATTTCACGCTGTTTGTTCATAACATCGTCGTACTGGAGGACATCCTTACGAATGCCGAAGTTACGAAGCTCAACCTTTTCCTGTGAGCCCTCGATAATACTTGTGAGCATTTTATTCTCAATAGGCATATCCTCGGCAACATTCATACGCTCCATCATCATTTTCATTCTGTCGCCGCCGAACAGACGCATAAGGTCATCCTCGGTTGAGAGGAAGAAACGGCTGACACCCGGATCGCCCTGACGGCCTGCACGACCACGGAGCTGGTTATCAATACGGCGTGACTCGTGTCTTTCCGTACCCATAATGTAAAGACCGCCGGCCTCTCTTACCTTTTCAGCCTCGCCTTTAATTTCTTCCTTATACTTGTCATTCAGTTCTCTGAATGTATTTCTTGCATTGATGATTTCTTCATCATCGGTTTCCGCATAACCTGTAGCTTCTTCAATAAGCTCCTCTGTAAAGCCCTGCTTACGCATTGCGGCTTTTGCCATATACTCTGCGTTACCGCCGAGGATGATATCGGTACCACGACCTGCCATGTTGGTTGCGATTGTTACCGCACCGAGTTTACCTGCCTGAGCAACAATTTCAGCCTCTTTTTCATGCTGTTTTGCATTGAGGACATTGTGCTTGATGCCTCTCTTTTTGAGCATTTTTGAAAGAAGCTCCGACTTCTCAATTGAAATTGTACCGACAAGGACAGGCTGTCCCTTTTCGTGAGCCTCAACAATTGCATCAATAACAGCGTGGAACTTGCCGTTTTCTGTCTTATAAACCGAATCGGGGAGGTCTTTTCTTAAAACAGGCTTGTTTGTAGGAATTTCAACAACATCAAGCTTGTAGATTTCCTGGAATTCTTCCGACTCTGTCTGAGCAGTACCTGTCATACCCGAAAGCTTTTTGTAAAGACGGAAGTAGTTCTGGAATGTGATTGTAGCAAGAGTCTTGCTTTCGCTCTGAACCTTTACGCCCTCTTTAGCCTCAATAGCCTGGTGAAGACCTTCGTTAAAACGACGGCCGTACATAAGACGACCTGTAAACTCGTCAACGATGATAACTTCGCCATCCTTGACAACATAGTCAACATCAAGCTTCATAACGCCGTTGGCCTTGATAGCCTGATTTACATGGTGCTGAATTGTAAGGTTATCGGGATCGGTAAGGTTTTCAATACCGAAAAATTCTTCGGCTTTCTTGACACCGCTCTGTGTGAGGGTTGCTGTTTTCTGCTTTTCGTCAACAACATAATCAATGTCGTTTTCCTTGTAATATTCCTCCATATCCTCTTTTGCGTCAAGTTCTGCAAAACGCTGAACTTTAAGAGTTTTTGCAAAAGCGTCAGCCTTTGCATAAAGGTCTGTTGACTTGTCGCCCTTACCCGAAATAATAAGAGGAGTTCTCGCCTCATCAATGAGGATTGAGTCAACCTCATCGACAATCGCAAATGCGTGTGGGCGCTGAACCTTGTTTTCCTTGTAAACTACCATGTTGTCACGGAGGTAGTCAAAACCGAGTTCGTTGTTTGTTCCGTATGTAATGTCTGCGGCATAAGCCTTTTTTCTGCCCTCGTTATCGAGATCGTGGCAGATAAGACCGACCGAAAGGCCGAGGTATCTGTAAAGCTTGCCCATCCACTCTGAGTCACGACGGGCAAGGTAATCGTTGACTGTTACAATGTGAACACCTTCGCCTGTAAGAGCGTTGAGGTATGCGGGGAGGGTAGCAACCAAGGTTTTACCTTCACCGGTTTTCATCTCGGCGATTCTGCCCTGGTGAAGAACGATACCGCCGATAATCTGAACGGGGAAGTGCTTCATACCAAGCACTCTCCAGCCTGCCTCACGACAGGTTGCAAATGCTTCGGGGAGAATATCGTCTGTTGTTTCGCCGTTGGCAAGTCTTTCTTTAAGAATTGTTGTCTGGTTCTTGAGTTCACTTTCGTTCATAGCCGCATATTTATCTTCGAGTGCAAGCACCTTGTCACAGATTGGTTGCACACGCTTAACTTCACGCTTGCTGTAGTTGCCGAACATAGCCTTTAAAAAATTCATCAGGGTTCTTCCTTTCAATGTACCGAAAAAATCGGTTAAACTGTATTTTCAATAATATAATTTTAATTTACTGCACCGCAGACGCTCCAAGGCTTTTTGCAGCCTGAATCATTGCGGCCTCAACCACAGGACCGGCATATTGGAAACCGAAACCCGAATCCTGTACAACACAGGCAAAGGCGAGAGGGCAGTCCTCATCTTTTGAGTAGCCGACCATCCAGCCGTTAGGGTTCTTATCATCGCCGACTTCACCCGTACCTGTTTTGGCACAGACTGTAAGTCCGCCGAAAAGGTTGTCGCCGTAGTAATCCGAAACGGTGTATCTCATAACATCATCAAGCTTTGCCGCCGTATCGGATGAAAAAAGCTCCTGTCCGCTGCTCTTGTAGTTTATGCCGAGTGCGGAGAGTATGGACTCATCTTTGATAAGGGTAGGGTTTGTAGCCTTACCGCCGTTTGCGATTGCACCGCAGATAATTGCCATCTGCATCGGGTTTACCTTGTCATTATACTGACCTACGCCCGACCAGCCAAGCTGATTTTCATTGGCATCGCTGACATCATATGAACCTTTTGCGGTTTTAATTCCGTCAACATCAAAGGAGCTGTTAATGCCGATTTTCTCGGCAGTTTTTGTCATTGTGTCACTTCCGAGTTCAACGGCAAGCTTTGCAAAAACAATATTGCAGGAATGTGCCATTGCCTCTTTATATGTCAGCGTTCCGTGAGTTTCCGTACAGGTAACTTCACTTCCGCCTATGTTCTCACTTCCGTTACAAACCCAAGTGCGGTCATAAAGGTCGGGAATATTCTCGATTGCCGCCGCAGATGTAACGATTTTGAAGATTGAACCCGGAGTAAAGGTTGACGAAAGCACATTATCAAGGTAAACGCCCTCGTATTCGCTTTCGTTGTCCTCGGTAATTTCGGGAGGAGCCTGCGGATCGTAAGCCATGGTGCTTATGGAACAGATAACCTCGCCTGTTTTGTAGTTATATATTACACAGGCACCTTTTTTGTTATAAGCTGCAAGAACATCATAAGCCGCCGCACAGGTTGCGGAATCGACTGTCAGCTTTATATCGTGAGAGGCACGCAATGATTCCGGCATATTAAGTCCGAAAACAAGGTTATAGCCTATCAGCTGAGAACGATACATACTTTGAACAGCCGTTGAAATGTTAAGGCTGTCATCACCGACAACATGAAGCAGAGATTTTCTTACGCTCTCGCTTTCGTTATAAACTCTTTTACCGTCAACCGTCTGTGCAAGAGCCGTGCCGTTGCGGTCATAGATCGCTCCTGCCTGTGCAAGGCCGCCGTCACCTGCTATATGCGCATTATATGCCTGATCAACCCAATCGTCTGCCCCTGTTACAAGCTCAAAGGCAAGATAGCCGAGTCCGCCGATAAACGCAAGCGCAACTATATATATAAGTGTACTTCTGCGAAGTATTTTTTTCAAACCTTACACCACCCTGTGTATCAAGTGAACAATCGAAAAATTAAAAAAAATGTGGCTTTGCTTGCAAAGCACTATGAATACGGTCGGGAGATAGAACCTTTTATTTTGCTGTTTTTCCTCTCGACAACAATTTTCCATTTTCAATTTTTCATTTTCAATTTACTAAACTTATCTTTTTACCGAATAAGTTCTCTCGTCTGCGGCTTTGATGAATGCAACAAGTCCCCAACAAGACATAATACTTGAACCGCCGGCAGACACAAACGGAAATGTTACGCCTGTGAGCGGAAGGACATCGGTTGCACCGAAAACATTGAGGGAAAGCTGAACGACAAAAAGTCCTGCCGCACAGCACGCTGAAATTGAATAAAAGGTACTTCTGCTTCGGGTTGTAATTGCCCTTGCATAAATAAACATTGCACCTACTGCCACGGCAAGTGTGAACGCAACGATAACTCCCATTTCTTCCGAAACAAGTCCGAAAACAAGGTCACTTTCGGATGCGGCAACCTGCTTTAAAAAACCGTTGCCGATACCTACGCCGAAAAGTCCGCCGCTTGCCATATATGTGAGAACTCTTGCCTGCTGATAACCGAGGTTGTCCTGAGTATGTTCCCACACATGACGCCAGCCCGAAAAGCGGTCGGCAACATACGGTTTAAACTTGAGGACAAAGGTTACGCCGAAAATTGCGGCGGCAACAGCAAGAATAATCGTCTTAAAATCGCCCGAGCGCATAAACGCTGTGAGCAAAAATGTTACAAAGAAGATGAGCGCAGTACCGAAGTCACCCATAAGAGCCAAAAGTCCGACGCATACTGCCGAGAAGATAATGTACTCAAGCAGGTTCTTCTTTGTCATCAACACATCAAGCGAACTTGCGCCGATAAAGATGAAAATAATCTTTGCAAGCTCTGACGGCTGAAATGAAAACG
>ULUY01006030.1_pt1 | contig 14337 bp, 17 predicted proteins | sample 1959031 | NCBI WGS metagenome assembly ULUY01 (sample SAMEA4835774, study PRJEB28245) | human gut metagenome | biome: gut microbiome; material: fecal sample | place: Denmark | collected 2008
TGTGTTGTGTTCAAGTAACTCAAATTCATCCGATGTCTCACACTGAATTTTATTTTCATCGTCTTTATATAAAGAAATATATTGTATTGCACTTTCTTTAGTACGTTTTATTTCAATATATTTGGATAAGAAATAATCATGTGTGGAGACAAAAATCTGCACTCCTTCACTTTCAAGCATAATCAATAGCTCGGCTAATACAGGGATATATTTGGGATTAATATTTGCCTCAGGCTCATCCCAAAAAAGGACAGCACCATTTTCCAAAGTTCCATTCTTTATTAATTGCCATAGAAGTGCAATTTTTCGCAGACCTTCTGCTACAAGATTAAACTCTAACTTTGCCTGTGTTCCGGGTTGAAGATAAAAACGCTCATCCTGTAACTTTACCTTTCCATTGCTGATTTTCTGCAAAATATCTAAATATTTTTTCTTAGATGATGAATCAACACCTCTTGAAATATCAATCTTGGCAGCAGCAATAATGTCAAGATAGGTGTCATCAAATTCGACATTTCCCATCTTTACGGCAGCATTAAGATTCCATGCATTCGACAAAATCTCTTTTGCCGGGATAAAGACACTGGTAAGATCCGACATCTGTCTCTCCCATTTATCTTCGTTTTTGACCTCAGCCTCCCATTTTTTTGTTTTTGTGGAAAAGGTCATTCCAAGCTTGGATGTATCGGATTCTATTGAAATTCTGGCTGTATTATTGCCATTTTTATTTCTGTTTACCAAGCGCCCTATGCTGGATTGATCCGGACGGAAAAGCATTGCAGTTTTATATGGAAAAGAAACATCATGCTTGGATGCCTGACATGCGGCATAAGCCAATTTCATAATATGGGTTTTTCCCATACCGTTTTCTCCTACTAAAATATTAAGTCCTTTGCTGAAAGGAATTGTAATATTTTCAAACACTGTAAAATTTTCAGCCTGAAATCTGGTCAATGGCATTATACTCACCTCACACATTTATTTTGAACCTGTCCCTTATTATACTACAAGATGACAGTTCTGTGAAGCAGATTTCTTTAATAATGTAAAAACCCATACAAAAAGGATGTCTCAAGTGTCATCAACTTTTCCAAAGGTACTAAATCACCTGTATTGTCTTCTTTATCAAGGGTAATACCCTTGATATTCGCCGGCGCTTTGCCCTCTTTCATAACCGGAACATAAAACTTAAAGGATATATTCTTAATCCAATTACCGTCCTCACGTCTTTCTGGAAAGATATCTATGCGGTCGATGAACGTCTGCATAAATTGCTTTCTCTCTACCTCTGATGCCATAGAATATAATTCATCAAAGTGTAAAAGAAATTCATAAATACTCTCGCTTGAAATCTGATCTCTACGCAAATAAGGATTGCCTAATCTGATAAGCAATTACGTCCTTTTCTCTTGGACTTCTTCCGGTGTTAACCGCATACTGATTCTTTGTGATTTCAAATTCCAGATCCACAGTGTCAGGATCACATTCATAAGATGATACATATTCCCCGGCTTCTGTTTTTTCATCATTTTTCACGTAATCAGTTCTTTCCTTTAAGCACTGTCCCATGCTCCTGCTCTTTTGCAGATGCATGGGAATTAATCTCGTTGCCGCCATAGTACCGTTACCTCCTACTGAATCTTTGCAAGTTCAGAAAAAATATCGCGGAGCAACTTCTGTATTTCTCTCTGCCCCGCGGTAAGCTCTTCAACATCACTCTTATAAACAGCTCCAGTTTCGTTCGCATGTTTTGCAATCTGATTTATATTGTTGGAATTGATTCTTGCAAGCCTTTGAATCTCCTGCAAATCACCTAAATCAAGCTTTAAGATATATCCATCAATCGCCATTTTTCTTAAATATGCAGAAGAATGTTTGATTCCTGCCTCCTGCATTTTCTCACTGATACGGGCATATTCGCTTTCTGTAACTCTGAAATTAATCTGCTTCGTTCTATATTCCTTCATTTGTCATTTTCTCCCATTAATGATTTCTTTTGTCGTCTCCCCTCCTCAATTCCTGGCAGGTAACCTCTGGTTTCTTTAGCCCTGTGGACTGTTTTGGACTGTGCCGTTATCACGACCCTGGCTCGCTCACGGAATTCCGGTCATCGCTTAGCTTCCCCGAATCGGTATTGATTTGGAACGCTCATTTAATTTTGGTTTGTATAGCGATTTTCTCAAAAACCGAGGCCGTTTCCCGTATATCCAAAAAGTAGGATTTAAGGCAAAAAAATAAGAATTTCCACGCTTATGGAAATCCTTGTTGATTCAAACTGTTGTTCTGCTGTATAATGTGTCAGTAACCATTTATAAATGAGATGGAAGAAGTGATATACATGAATTGCAAGCTAACGCTTGGAGAAAAATTAAAAGATTTAAGAACAGCTGCAGGACTATCTCTAATAGAACTTGAAGAAGCTACCGGGATATCGAAATCCGCGCTAGGCAGCTATGAAAGCGATGATACTAAGAAAGAAATCACCCTATGAATTCAAAACCTTTACGGATATTCTTCAAAGATATTCAGATGCTTTTAAGACTCCTAAAGGCAATGGCAGGGGCAAGAAGAAATGATAAAAAAACAAAGGCACATTATACCTACTGATGTAGATAAAATGTGCCTTTATAAAATCAAATAACAATTTCTATTCAGCAACATCAACAAACAATATCACCGGTGGAACTGGCTTTTCATAACCTTTCAAGAATAATCCACGCTCCCTCGCCTCATAAATCAAGGCGCTTGGAAAGTAACAGCAGGTATTTATGTATCGCAGAAAATCCGGCACATCGGCCTGTATCTGTTTTGGAACCATCACAGGATTTTTTATCATAGTAATGAATGAATCGTGGAATTCTGTACATAATACATCAGAATAAGCCCCCATAAGTTCATAGAACTGTTTCTTTTCATCCATACTAAGTATCGGAACGTTCAAGATCAATTTTCCGGTTGCTGATCTTTCTACAAAATCCAATTCAATAAATGTATCAATATTTGTAAGAAGTTTTTGAGATATACTTGGCAAGAAGCTTTCGTTGTCACAATATACCGCATATAAGAATTTCATTACTGACTCTCTTGCATCACTCCAATTTCCTACACAATGATAAGCAGAATGCGTTTTTCCCAAAGCTTTCGTATCATAATCATACAAGCCAATCGTACGCGCTCCAAGCAGATTCTCATAGTTTCCACCTGCCTCACCGCTAATACCATATTCACTCTGAGGACTCTTGTCATAATCATAATTTGCAGGATAACGGGTTCCCATAGCATACCATCTGCCACCATTTTTTCTGTCCGGATAATCATACTTCGAACCGTTTCCGGCAACCTCATCCCTGACTCTTATCACAGCTCTGTAAACAGAATGTAAGACAAAATATCCCTCCAATTTCATAGCTTGTGATGAATTCTGCTTCTTATAATAAGCCGATAATCTTAATTCTCTTAGTCCTTCTTCAACATGCTTCCAAATCTCTCCACATAAGTCACCAGCCAGTTTCTTTTGCAATTCTAGTGTATTTGTCGAGTCCTTTTGATTGTAAATAATAAAATCTGTAAATACCTTATCTCCAACCTTCTTCATCAGTTCGCCTTCAACAAGGCGCTCTACAACAGGTTCAATATATGCAGTAGATATTCCGATTGCATCCGAAAGTTCCGGTATCGTAACCGGCTTTTCATATGCCAAGATCAATAAGTTCATTGCAATTTTATCATTGTTCACCAGCGAGTGTGGCTGATCATTCAATCCAATGTATCCACTGGTTGAAATCCATAAATCCTCAGGTTCAAAACTCTGCTTTTCATATTTTTCCATAGCTAAATCCTTTCTCAATTTATCCCTGCCTAGTCTAAGGCGGCTTTTTACCGTGTTCTCAGGCAGTGATAATTCATCCGCGATTTTCTTTACATCCTGTCCATGAAAATAATGTCTTACAACGATTTCACGGTATAGCTTTGTCAGATGTGCAACGGAGCGTCTGAGATTTTCCTCTTCCGTCAATCCATCTTCATCTACATCTGTTGCCTGATTATTTACTTCTTCCATCGCGACATCGAAATCCATCCCATAAAATTCTAATGGTTTACGGTATTTTTCACGTAACAGGTCATAATATTTTCTGTTTAGAACTGTGCACAGCCAATTTCTGGCATTATTAATATCCACGCCTTTCCTTATGGCATGTAATCCGTCCAATATTGTCTCTTGTACAAGATCCTGCGCATCCTCCCAGGAATCACATTTACTGACGGCTATATGCATCAAGTAATCAGCTTGTGCCAACATTTCTTCTATTTCCATTAGAGTCCCCCAATGCTGTATTATTATCACAGATAAAAATATCTGTTTTGAAGCTTCACCCTATAGTCGCGTGAAATCGAAAAAGGTTCACTGCTTTTTATAAAATAATTTACGGCAGCTTGATTTACAGGCCGCCGCTATATCAAAAAGCTACTACTTAGTGACAATATGAATATGCTGAAACTTTTGATAACTATTGCTTAATATTAATATCATTAATTATGTTAAGCATTTTTCTTTGCGCTTCGCTGATATCGTCAACATTCCCCTGCACATTTTGCAAAGTTTCAGCAATAACACCAATCAATCTGTCTGATAGATTCTGCAATAAACGAATTCGTATTTCTTTGGATGTACCAGCCAAAGCTTGGAGGAATTCATCGTTTTCCATCTGCCTAAGCATCATCTGAATATGATAATCATCTGTATTAAGCAGAGAATCTAATACCCCTGTATCCTCTACTCCGATATCCATGAGCGCTATTTTTTCCATAGCAAAAGTCTCCTTCCTCCATTCTCAATATAAATATCTCACGAAGGAATAACCTTCACAATGGATTTGTCGTTTAGCTCAACTGAACCATCAGTACGGACTATTTTTTTACAATGATCCACTCATCATTTTCGATAACATATTGAAACTCTGTCAGGCTATCATTCAACATAACTTCAATGAGTTCTTCAAAGTCATTTACCAAGTTTACGTTTGAAAGGTCTGAATCCTTAATCCAGTGCATTTTACCTTCTTCAGAATCAGCAAGTTCTCCCTCAAACTGGTCTGTTTCAAAAAGGAATACGATATAACGCCCTCCATCAATTGGAAACTGCTTTACCCCACAAAGACGTGGATTTTTAATCGTAAGTCCAGTTTCTTCCTTCATTTCGCGAATCACTGCCTCAACAATAGATTCACCCGGTTCAATATGCCCTCCGGGAAGTGTATAGCCCTTCCAATCATTTTTTACTCTATCTTGCAGTAAATAACTGCCATCTTTATGTATTAAGCATAATACAGTTAGTTCTACTTGTTCTGTACGCATAATTTGCCGCTGTCCTCCTCTACTATTTGTTTTATTTCATATCTGATCTATCAGAATACCATTTAGGGACAGTATTTTTAAAATCATTGAAATTAGTCATAGAATTTCTTGCTCTTCTTACCATTCCATCAATTTCATCCTGTCCAAACTTCTCGGCCCACTTAATGGAAAATAATGATGCCTGCGCCACATATACCGCATTCGCCGTCCAGAAATCTTCAGGAACATCGTCATTAAAATAAGAATCAATCTGTCCTATGCAATACGGAACACTTATCTCTACACCAAAGCTTTCAAGCTTGTAAAACTCCTCATAGGGATCTCCCACTTCCCATCTGTTGAAATCTATTACACCAATATTCCCGTCAGGCATATAAATCAAATTCCCCGGATGGAAATCCCCATGCATATACACTGGTGTTTTATTCCAAATAGAATTGATATTATCTTTTACATATGCTACAGCTATCTCGTCACCGGATATTCTCATATCCGATTCTTCATAGCGTGCCAACTGCATCAGCTTTTTCTCGCGCTTCGTTGTTGCAGGAACATCTGTCGAATCAAGAGGTATTGAGTGTATCTTTCTGAGAATTATTCCCGCTTGATGACCAAGCTTATACTGTTCCTGTTCTGATAGCTCCGGCAGCACTTCTTCCAAGTCACGACCTTCTATCCAACTAAGCAGCATATATACATTCTTATCTTCGTTACAGGTTCCGAATTCTATCGGCATAGACATACTGATACCAAGCTGAGAATATTTTGTAATAATTTCATATTCTTTCTTTTTTGTTTCATATTCCTCAATGTCTGAAATTCGCAGAAGCTGAAATTCTCCGTTAGCCGTTTCGACCAAATATTTTTTATCACTGGACCAGCCCTTAGAAATCAGGGTGATATTCTTCCAGTCTTTGCTTATTGCAATATTCATAAACATAAATTTCACCTATAATTGTCGCGTTACAAGAGCTTCTATAGCGTTAATCACGTTATTCACCGCACGCTCCAGGAAACCCTCATATTCTTCTCTGGAGAAGCCCACAAAAGGATATCTTCCCTCTTCCAATGTTGGCATGTAATACATCATCTTAACCTTCATGGGTATAGCCCCTTTGGGAAGATAATCAATATAATCCGGAAACTCTTCAAGTCCTTTTATTTCAGTAAAGTATCCGGAATCAGGATGTTCATCCAAATATTCACGTTCAATCACGAAGAAGTTCATTCTCTCCTCACGATTCGGCATAAGTTTCTTAAAGCAATCCCAGTTTTCTTCTAGTCCATCTGCCAGGTCACATAATTCCGGTATTTCTTTAGCACGTTTCCACGCAGCTGCAACGCGCTCATCATCTCTTATTGTCCTTTGAAGCTCTGCATCTGTTATTAAATGGGCATAATATCCTAATAAAAACGAGAGTTCTTCTTTTGTTTTTATCGAACCCAAGCGAGCTATTATGTATTCATCGTAAAATCTGACACAATCGGTTGCTTTCTTTCTATTGTCCTGCATCCAATGTGTCACTGCTCTGGGTGGTGTAAACTCTGTCCAATCTTCATTCGGAATATTACAATCCGGAGCTATATTTCCTACACAAAATTCATGACGAGAAAGCTGTGGAAATTTTTCTAATACTTTGTCCGCAACAATCAGATGTGATACCCATTCAGCCACTGCTATACTCTCCAATCTTAATACTACTTATATTACTCCAAAATGCCGAAACGCCTTCATAATAGCCTCTTCCTTCTCAGGAGTAACCTGAGGCTGTCTAGCATCCTCTGACTTTGGCAAATAAGAATTCTTTCCGACCTCAAGACCGCACTTCTTCTTTACCTGTGCAATATAAAGTGAAGATGCCTTTAAACCAAACTCATTAAGGATATACTCCTTCACCTGAGCATACATAGCTTTGCCCCTAAGCTCAGTCAAATCCATATCCTCCAAAGAGAAATCCACTTTCACTTTTCTGAAATTATCCTTGTCGACCACTCCCTTGGAAAGTAAAACAACCGTCTCCACGCTCATAGTGAAAACATCCCATCAGATATTATTAAAGCTGTCTTAAATCATTCTCTATATTTATGAATGTCTACATATACAGCCTATTTTCAACAATATACTCATATACCGCCTCAGGAACAATGTAACGCGCGGAGGCTGGTTCGTCTGCAAGCCGTTTCCTTATATCGCTGGAGCTGATTTCAAGCTGAGGCGTATCGACAAGATATATCCTTGCGCCGTAGCTGTCCTCAAGCTGCCTTTTGACCATCTCAAGCTTATCATCAGGAATATTGTTCCTGTCGGCACATACAAGGGCTGTGTGCTCACAGATAACCTCCGGATGATACCATTTGTCAAAATTGATGAGTGAATCGGCACCCATGATAAAGAAAAATTCATGTTCAGGGTACAGCTTGTCAAGCTCCGTCATTGTTATGGCGGAATAGCTAGGTCTCTCCTTTTCAAGCTCATAAGTGAACAGCTCAAAATCAGTATTGTTCTGTATTGCAAGCTCTACCATGCGCTTCCGGCTGTCCTTATCTAATATCCTGTTATTCTTGTGCGGTGGGTCACCTGCCGGCATGAACCATATCTTATCAAGCTTCAACAGCGTGAGTGCCTGCTGTGCAATGATAAGGTGACCTGTGTGTATCGGGTTGAAGGTTCCACCCATTATTCCTATTCGTGACATACTATAATCTCCCCTGCTGTTCATGGCATTTCAGCATAGTTGAACAGTGTCCAAGCTATACTTAACAATAGCCAAGCAATGTTGAGCTATTGTAAAAAATGATAATTACGTATCGCTGTAATGATATCGGCATGCCAGAATATATACATTGCCGCTATCAACTTTATATATCAGTCTCTCCTTATCATTTATGCGTCTGCTCCAGAAACCGACAAGATTTCCGGTTAAGGGTTCAGGCTTTCCTATTCCCACATTGCCGTTTCTGCAAATATCCTCTATAAGATTATTTATCTTTTTTAATGTCTTTCGATCCTCTGTCTGCCAGTAGACATAATCCTTCCATCCGTTATCCGTAAATATTTTATTCATCAGTATTAACCTCTGAAAGATTATGAGCAGATATTTTTCCGTTCTCCAACTGGGCTTTAGATTCCATGAGCCAGTCGTAGTTAGCCTTATTTCCCATGACATAGGCATTTTCCATCAGGTTATTATAGGCTTCCTCCGAAAGGATGACAACATTCTTATTATCTTTTCTTGTGACAATCATTGTTTCGCAATCATCGGTGACCTTATCCATGTAGGTTTTCATATTATCACGAAGATTCGTATAGTTTACAGCCAGCATAACAAACACCTCCATTCTCAATTGACTACTTTTGACGGTATATACATTCTATTGCTTACATAGCTATCTCTTATATTTATAGTATAAAGTACAGAAAACTGTACGTCAAGTAGCGGCTGAAAAATTAAATATTATTTACGAGATTACAGCCAATAGAGTTACAGGCAGCGGTTAAGTTGACTGCAAATATCCGTTTTAATTTATTATATGAAATCAGGGGCAAAAAATACTTTGCCCCCGGATTGATTCATTATATATAATTATATTTTTTCCTGTAAACCACCAAAAATATCACCGAGATGATAAGCGCGAACACCTCAGCAATTGTAACCGACCACCATATTCCGTCAAGCTCCCAGATTAACGGCATAATAAGCACTGCCGCCATCTTGAAGATGAAGGTACGCAGAAATGATATCGCCGCGGATACACCGCCGTTGTTCAGAGCGGTGAAGAAGGATGAGGCAAATATCGTAAAGCCGCTGAAGATGAACGCAAGCGAGAATATTCTGAAAGCATGCGTTGTCATGGCGAACAGTTCCGGGTCATAGCCCACAAATATTTTTGAAAGCGTTCCGGCAAGTGTAAATGCAAGCACCGCCATGATGACTCCGGCAATTCCCATAATTATATTGCTCTTTTTGAACATGTTCCTGAGTTCATCTGTGTTGTCGGCACCATAGTGGTAGCTGATAATAGGCGCCCCACCCATGGCATATCCGATAAACATTGCAATAAAGATGAACTGGACATACATAAGGACACCATTTGCGGCAACACCGTCTGAGCCGGCATATTTAAGAAGCTGGAAATTATATACAATTCCGACAATGGATGAAGCTGTGTTTGACACAAATTCAGAGGCACCATTCCAGCAGGCGCGGGCAATGCTCTTTATCTCAAGCTTTGTGCGCACCATTTTGAGCAGACTGTTGTTAGGACGTATAAAATATATCAACGGGATAATACCGCCTACAACCTGGCATAAGCCTGTAGCAATTGCGGCACCGGCAACACCCCATTTTAACACACCGACCAGCAGCGCATCGAGCACCATGTTCGTAAGACCGGCAGCGACGGTGGTCACAAGACCAAGGTGCGGCTTCTCAGCGGTTATAAAGAACCCCTGAAAGGCATTCTGCAACATGAATGCAATATTAAATATCATCATTATTCTGCCGTATATCACACAGTCGGTGATGATTTCACCTTCCGCACCGAGCCATATTGCTACCGGGCGCATGATAAAACAGGCTATGAGTGAGATTATGGCACCGACAATGGCAGTTCCCGCTACTATCATTGTAAAGTACTCATTGGCTCTTTCCTTCTTTTTTTCACCCAGAGTCATGGCGACAAGCGCGCTTCCACCGGTTCCGAACATGAAGCCGACACCGCCGAATATCATAAGAAACGGCATTATAAGGTTGATGGCTGCAAAGGCATCCTTGCCTACGAAATTAGAGACAAACAGACCATCCACAACACCGTATATAGATGTGAATACCATCATCACTATCGATGGAAACACGAAGCGCAGGAGCCTCCTGTATGTGAAATGGTCGGATAACTGGATTTTCATGGTTTTAACTCCTTTTTAACTAAAAATACTTAATAAAATTTCTTATTGTGAATATAAATTACTCTCTGATAATATGTGTTGCCTCATTTAAAAGACGATTGAATTTATCGAGCGCCGATATGAGAGCTTCCTTCTCCTCGTCCGTCATAACGTTGAGCGCGGCATACTCTGCATGTCGAACCTTTACGATGGTTCTGCTTATTAGTTCCTTTCCGGAAGCTGAGAGCATTATCTTCTTACTCCGCCCGTCACTGCCGGGAACAAGGCTGATAATGCCGTCTGCTTCAAGCTTTTTGAGTGATGAGTTGATTGTCTGCTTTGGAAAGCAGGACATTGAGCAGATTTCACTCTGGGTTATTCCATCAGAATAATCGTACAGCATATATAATATCCAGAAAGCGCTGTCGGACATTCCAAGAAGCTTGCCAGCCTGCTGGTACCAGTCATCGTTTTCCTTTAATCTGTGGTTCAGAAGCCAGAGATATTTGTCATTGTCCATGGAAAATGTTCCTCCTTTTATTTCAAAATTCGAATATGCAGGTTCTATACATCAGGTAATGGAATGATTTTATATAAAACAACCATCCGAAATCAGACTTTACACAGTATAGTCCGATTTCGGATGGTTGTCAAGCTGGGAAAATAAAAAATGCCGAAGCATTTGGCTAAGGCATTTTTAGGAACGGTTATTTTAGTTGCTTTCTGAATAGAGAATAATATAAATTCAAATCATTTTGTTCAAATTGAAAATTTTTTGGCAGAAGAGAGAGTAATTTATCTTTCTGTGATTCAATCTCAGGATATTTCTCATATGAAATATAATTGATATCCAGAAACTCTTTAATCATTTTTAGGGCTTTTGCAGCCTTGTCGCGTTCAACGAAAAAATCTATGTTATATCTTGGCTGGGCTTCCCATGCTGTTAATTTTTCTGTGTTGTCATCAATCCATTCGGTGATTGTAATGCAGGCACCATTGTTCTTGCACATTCGCACCAATTTGGAAATATCGTGAGTTGATGGCACGGTGACACCCACAAATTCAAGATGGCATTTTAAAACCAGTTCCACAACCTGTTGTAAGCTGTATGCCACCGTGTTCATTGTGTATTCGTCAGCCTGCCCTGCCTGATATTCGCGTACAGCAGTCTTGTATAAAGACAGTGCCCTTTTAAAATATCTGATATCACACATGTTTATCTGTCCTCCTTGCTATTTTCTATCGAACAAAATAATGCCGTCCCTGTCTATCGACCTATATATTCCGGATGTTTTGGAAATATCATATATTAAATCGACATCTGAAAGTACGTTATCAGGAATAGCCGGAATATTATTGTAATCTCTTAGTTCAACATAGATATCAATATCACTATTGGAATGACACACCATATTGACTGTGCTTCCGAATATCACAAGAAGGAGCACGTTGTCATCCTGTATCATGCTGTCATAGATAATCTGGATGTCCAACTGCTTTAATGGGTGCGTATATTTGGCAAGAGGATAAGTCACTCCTGCTTTTACAGGTAACTGCGCATGATTTTCAAGGTCATTCATAGAAAGCTCCCCTTTTGATAATATTATGCACTTATAATTTTAGTATTGTTGGGCTGGAACGTCAAGACAGTAAATGGGATGAATTTATATCTGTAAACAATTTAACTCCTGTGACTTCCTGTAGGCGTCCTTGAGGCTGATATTATTTTTTTGAAACTGTTGTTCATCCATGTACAATTCTTCCGCATTGTCACAGTAGAAATATTCGGCTTCATAAAAGACCTTTACGTTCTTGAATGTTGAGGTAGCTTGTATAAGTACTGTTTTCACTTCATGTTCTTCCATGCAACAGATACATAATCTTTTTTCGCTATTAATAATTTTCATATCCATGAAAACACCTCCTACTTCTCAAATATTTTAAATATGCTATTACTCTATAGCTTCTAAAGTACAGATATAAAATTTTTCATCTTCTTTCTTTATAACGAATTGATTACCTACACCTGCTCTTACGTATGTTCCATCAATGCCCTGCGAAACAAAATTTAATTCTTCATCAATGGCATAGATTTTATCGTTTAATACAACAAGAGCCTGTCCATCAATGAAAAGAGAAGCAGCATCATACCAATTAAGCTCTTGAAAATCTTTCGATAAATAGCCAAATTTATCATCTTCATTCTTTGCGAGAATAGGACTTTCATGGCTATTTGATATATCTACATATTTATATTTTTTGTCCGACATATATTTATCTTCGGCTATATTCCATATATAATAGGAATCTGTTGAATCATAATTTATTAACATCATATTATTAGATGATATAGTCACTTTTCCGGAATCTTCCCATTGCCATGAAAAGTCTCTGATACCTCCGGAGATTAGGTATGTATTATAATCTCCATTCCATTCTTTTGGATGGATAAATACAAGTTTTTTTGTATTTATATTGTATAATGCATAGGCGGAGAAATATAGACTTGAACTACCATGCAATGTATGACCGGTGTAATCATTATTAAGCCAATACGATGGAGAAAACACACGATACGAAACATAGCCTAATGTCCATCCATCATCTCCAACAGAGGTATCTGGTATAAAATTGATTGTTGCAATATCTTGATTTTGATATTCAGGAAGTGAAAGCGTATTTGTCATGTTATCTATAACGGTTGCTTTACTTGCGATAAATTCTTCACTATAAATATTATCCGACATATAATTCATATCAGAATAATTTGAGCTTGAAACTTCGGAGGCAATACTAGAAAAAGTGCCATATCTATTACAACTCATTGACCACGATTCACATATTGGATATCCGTTTCGTGATATTCTTCTTGAATTAATATAACCGTTATAATATGGAAGTAACCAATTTGAAGCTGTTACAGCATAACTTCCGGTATCATTAAAATCAATACCTAAAGAGCCGCCTGTCCATGCCAGTTCATTATCCAATGAAGAATAGATTACGGAGTTATTATTGCTTAAATCTAAATAGATATATTCATTTCGTGTTTCTGAATAATAATTGTCAGACCGGTTGTACTCAATGACTGCGTTATCAACTATCTGCTCAACCGGTTTAATTAATTGGATAACATTATCATAAAATCCACCAACATAATAATCAGGGTAATCATTGTTTGAAAAAATTATGTTTCCATTATTATCATAAAGAACGCATGTAAATAATCCATTATTGTTGTAGTATAATGTGAAGCCGTCATCAAATATTTGAAAATAACTATATTCGCAAGGAATTATCGTTTCAAGGTCACTGTTGAGTGCTCCGAATAAGTCATTTTCGCTTGTAATATAGCAGTTGCCTGCCGGTATAAGCATATTGTAACCATCTGGAGATAAGGTAAGCTTGTACTTATTCAATATCTCCATCGGGGTTTCGGCTTCATTGTCCGAGGTTTCTGTTTCAGGGATTTTCTCAGTAGTGCTTTCAACCTCATCGGTAGTTTTATTACTATTATCTCCATTAGTGTCGTCTAAGGCTAATAGTGTGTTGGCCTTTTCTTTTAGTGCTAATATAACTTGGGAATCAAGGTTGTTTTCGGCTTGAGCAACTACTTCTTCTGCATTGTCATAATCCCCCATCGCTATATATAAATCCACCAATCCAACATAAGCCTTCTCACACCTCGGGTCAATCTCTATCGCCGCCTTGTATGCGAGGATTGCCGCCTCGTAGTTGAGTTCTGACATGTATTTCTCGGCGAGTGCAAGCTGGTGGTCACGGCGGTTTGATGGTAGATTATATACAGTGGCAATTATAATGGTAGCGGTTATGACTATAGCGACAATAATTGCAGGTAAAATCCGTTTCTTCTTGTTATTTGTCGGTAGATTTTGCTGTTCTTTCATTAGATATTCTCCTCCGTGATTAGATACATTTGTAATTTGAAGAAAGAGCATATTACATTCTTATTTAATCATATATATATTCATATTCAGTCCATTCTTGGACAGCATCATTGCTGGAATACAGAGTTTCTCTTATTAAATCGCCGATAGAATTATATTCATATAATATATAGCCGGAATGAAATATAT
>ULUY01033126.1_pt1 | contig 14288 bp, 7 predicted proteins | sample 1959031 | NCBI WGS metagenome assembly ULUY01 (sample SAMEA4835774, study PRJEB28245) | human gut metagenome | biome: gut microbiome; material: fecal sample | place: Denmark | collected 2008
GATGTTTCGGCATCATCTTATTTTTTGGGAGGCTTTTCCATTAACTATTATTATGGTACGGAAGGATATGAATGGATTTCTAAGATTAGTGGAGTATCAATCAATAATCATGCATGGGAAAAAACAGGTTCGAGTTTCAATATAGGAAATAATAATTATTACTATGCAAATGATGGTTATTTGCATATCGGGGAAGGATTTGAAACAAATCCGGCAACCGGTGTGATCACAGCAGATGGATATAAGCCATTGACGCTATCTTTGGATAAAACAAATCATTCAGCAACCGTAGTTGCAAATGGTTCGGAGTCCGGAGATGGAGAAGAACAGACATACGAAGTATCGGTAGACGAAACTGTAAACGGAAGCATTGCTTTAAGCGCAACATCCGGGGTGAAAGCGGGAAGCAAGGTTACGGTAACTGCAACACCGGACAGTCATTATACAGTGGACGAAATATCAGTTCGTGGAACGGTAAGTGGAACAAAGGTTGAGGTAAATAATACATCGGCAAATACCTATACATTTACGATGCCCAAAGAGGATGTAACGGTTACAGGAACATTTAAGGAATATACACCGGAAAATGTTACCATAGACGGCATAAAGCTTGAGACAGATATATTTGGAAATACCTGGTACATGAAATTTACAAATGCTGGCTATGCAGCTGCGGTTACGGATGTAATTGTAAACGATGTATCCTGGGAAGCAAAAGCATATAGCGTTTCAGGTGGGGGCGCATATAGAAAAAATGCAGAAGAGAATCGTCTTGAATTTGCCAAAATGGACTTTTCAAGTAATCCAACAATACCTGCTTTGAAAAGTGGTGATGTGATTACAATAAAGGCAGATGGATATACAGATCTGACATTTAAGCTGGTCATTGACAATGATGGTAAAGCAACTCTTGTAGAGGATGACGGCAAGGGTGACCCGTATGAACTTCATGTGAAAATTGATGGAAGTTTTGAGGCTGCTGTCGTAGGACAGAAAGATTATGATGGGGTTTCGAGTGCCAGTGTTGGAGGATCCTCTTCAAATAAGAACAGTGCAGTAAAAGTATATGGAGCACTTGTGGAAAAAGATACAGAGCCTGCGGACAGTGATTGGGAAGAACTTGACAATATGTCCAAAATCAATCTGGACGGAAGCAAATGTTCGGTCAGCATTGTACCGGATACAGAAAATGGAACACCAAAAGACAGCGACAGTGGTATGGAAGGTGTCTACATGACCATCAGCAGTGATCTGACTTTAAACGGAACACCAAAAGACGCCGGTCAGTATCTTATTTCGATTACAATCGCAGATGATCAGGGACGTACAGCGACCAGTAACGCACTTCCGTTTCGTATTTATACCGGAAAAGAGACTCTGGCAGATCAGATTTCGGTTAAGAATTTGAAACAGTATGAGAGTGGTCTCTATGCATGGGATATCATGGAGCCATGGGTAATCGAAAATTTTGGAAGTAACGTGGAAGGACAGGAAGAGAGTGTCCGTGTACCAAAAGATTTAGAAGCGTGGTTTGGATCTCACGAAAGTGGTACATATGGATATCTTGGATATGACATACCGTGGAAACAGGTAGTCGCAAATCATATCCCTCAGACACTTTACATTCCGGACGGATGTAACTTGACACTTACAAATATGGAAGTGTTGAGCAGTGTGCGGATCGTGATTGAAAAAGGTGGAAAACTGACACTTTCGGATTCTGTAGTTCAGGGAATCATTGAAGTAAAAGAGGGTGGAACATTTTCCATGAATTATGATGCTTACAGCGGAACATTTACGACGGGGGCATCGGTTTGTGGTCAGATCCGTATGGAAGATGGAGCGATTCTTGAAAATGCAGCAATTTATTCACACACAAATTATCTTGCAAATGGAAATACCGCTGACCGTTCAAATGCAGAAGCTGTTGTATTGGCAAATGGAAATGTAACAGTAAAAGGACAGGTATTTGTGGAAGGTGATTCTGCGGGAAGTGAAGGTATTGGACAGACGGCATTGCGTGTGCAGAATGGAACTTTAACGTTAGAAGAAGGAGCAACGCTCGTTACTTATGGCGGTGATGGAACGGTAAATCTCTATTCGGAAGGCGGTCATGCACTTGAACTGGAAAATGCAACCATTACAGGAAAGGGAAAACTGGTTGCGATCGGTGGATATGTACTTTGGGGAGATAGTGGAACAGCAGTGACAGGAAACGGAAACATTTCAACAGAGGAAGTATTTTTGCAGGGAGCAACTGCTTATACCAGTAACAAGGCAGTTCCGGGCAAAGCAGTAAATGGCGAGATTAAGATTACATCTTATAAACAGCATATCGCAGATGGAACGCTGCTCGTGACAGGTGTGGATGATTCGCTTGCAAATCTTTATTGGAAGACCGGAATTCACCCGGTTCCGCCGCTTGATCAGTTTACGACATTTCCGGTAGACGATGGAAGCAAAGATAACGGATCCACAGGAGACAATGGAAACAGCGGAAATAACGGAACTTCTAAAGATAATGAAAGCAGTGAAAGTAATGGAACTTCCGGCAGCGACCAAAGTAAGATTACTTCGGTGGAAGTAAAAGGAATTGAAAAGAAGTCAGGAATAAGTACATCGATTTCTGCGGAGACGATAAAGAACATTACGGACAACGCTGGAACTACGGATGTGACAATCAAGCAGGAAGTTAAAAAAGAAGATGGTTCAACAGCATATACCGTGGAAGTAAAAGCCACAGATATAAAAGCCGGAAATGATCTTAAGCTTATGAAGAAAGATGCAAAGACTGGAAAACTGATCTTGGTAGATAAGAAGAATTATACGGTTTTGAAAGATGGAAGCATCAATCTGACAATGAAAAACGGTGGCGATTATGTCCTGTTAAACAGTACAGATGCAAAAGCTGCTGCAAATGAGATTAAAAAGACGGTGAAAGCCACAAAGTCTTCAACAAATGTAAAGCAGAAAAAGACTACAGAATTTCCATGGAGCAATAAGCTGAACATGGAAAATGTAGAGAAAATCACGTATACTACTTCTAAGAAATCAGTTCTTGCCGTGAATAAAAACGGAAAGATTACGGCAAAGAAGAAAGGTACAGCAAAAGTGAAGGCGGTTGTTACATTAAAGGATGGAACAGTGAAAACAGTTACCATGAAAGTTAAAGTAAAATAAAACGGATTATACGGACGACCAGCTTTTATCTTCGGCGAATCTGATGCAGACCAGACAGTGTCAGAAGCATCGTTACAAATTCCGCAGCAGGAAATGCAAGCCATACACCGGTCATTCCAAAGAAGGAAGACAGCAGGAATGCAAAGAAAATAATAGCAACAAATCCGCGCATGATGGAAGCAGCAAAGGCACATTTGACAGATTCCACAGCACTGAGGACCGCTGTTCCGGCGATATTGATACCGGCAAAGAAGAATCCAAGAAAGTACAGGCGCAATCCTTTTTCGGCATAGGCAGCCAGTGTTGCGTTGTGTTCTCCGTTGAATACCGCAGTAACCTGTGGTGCACACAAATAAATAAAGGCAATCAGTATAGTAGAAAGAAAAAGGGAAGTCATGAGGGCCATGCGAAGTATCTCATGTACTTCCTTTTTCTGTCCGGTTCCGTAAGATTTACTGATCAATGGCTGAGAGCCCTGTGCAATTCCATTAAAGAGAGCTATCGCGACCAGAGAGGTATTGGCAACCACACCATAGGCGGCGACGCCGATATTACCGGTAAGTGAAAGGATGATCATATTAAATACAACAGTGATGACTCCGGATGAGATTTCCCCAACGAAAGCCGACACACCGACCTGACAGGAATAGACCAGTTTGCGGATAGACGGTATGATTGGATGGAGTGAAACTGTGCATTTTTTCGAGCAAAGATGAATGCAGCAGATCAGAATTCCGATGATCGGAGAGATGGCGGTCGCAAGTGCGGCACCTGCCATGGAAAGTCCCATAGGAAACATCAAAATATAGTCAAATACAATATTGAACAGACTGCTGAATAAAGTGGCAGCCATGGCAATGGATGGATTGCCATCATTTCTTACAAACGCATTGCAAATGTGATTCCACATAAAAAACGGCGTAAATAGCATAAAAATACGGGTGTAGGAGGTTCCTGTAGCAACAATCGTTGCATCTCCACCCAGCAAAGCCACCAGTTTATCCGGAAGAAAAATTCCTACCATTATAAATAGAATACTGATGATACCAGCCCAGGCAAGTGCGTGGAAGAAATATCCGGCGGCGTCAGGGTTCTTTTTGTTGCGTTCTACCACAAAACGGATGGCTGATCCTATGCCAATCATCGCTCCGATGGCAAAAATCAGATTATAAAGAGGAAGGACCAGATTAAGAGCTGCGATACCGTTAGGTCCTACTGCACGGGAAATAAAGTAGGTATCTGCCAGAATGTACAGGGACATTCCAAGCATTCCCAGCATATTTTGAGAAACATATTTTATAAATTGTTTACGCATAAAAAACTCCTTTGTCATAAGATACCCACGTATTATAGCATGAGCATAAAAAAGATGACAGGGAAAAGAATGAGGAAAATATGCACAAAAAGTAAAGCTGATTTTTAGAACATATTTTGCGCAAATAAATCTCAAAATGTGCAAAAAAACAAAAACTGTATAGATTCACAAAAAACGAGCAGCAAATTCTCTAAACCAGACAATTGCCGAAAAAATGCGAAAATAATATAATAAAAGTACGAAAAATCTCGAAAATATGTAAGGAGGGCAAATATGAGAGGGGAAAGATTAAAGAAAAGGAACAGAATCATCAGCTTTGTTATGGCAATAGCGATGGTTCTGACGCTTGTGACAGTTGCTCCGGTGACGGCACAGGCTGCTGGGGTAACGAACATAACCATTCATTTTAAAAATGATTGGGGATGGGGAACACCGGCATTACAGTATTGGGATGGAACATCCACAACGGTTATAGGTGGTGCTACTGAAGAAGTGCCAGGCTGGGGTGGTGCGAAAGCAACTATGCTTAATAAAGATGCAGAGAATGAGGGTTGGTATACAATAACTTTACAAGGAAATTGTGACGGTTTTCAGTTGTTAGATTTTAGTAAACCATCAGACAATACAAATGGAAATGTTAGAACTCTTGCAATGGACTATTGCAATGACAAGGAACCAACGGACATTTATTTCAACTGTGAAAAGTTTTTAACGAAAGAAGATCCATGGTATCTTGATTCGAATTTTCAGACAAGCATTGAAACGAAACTTCCAAAACAGGAGGAAGAAACCTATGATCCTGCTACTTTAGTAGGAGATTTCTCCGCTCTTACTTTTACAAACGAAGATGAGAAAATAGGTAATTGGAATCCTGCTGATACCAATGGTGATATGGTGTATGTTGGAAATGATGTATATGCAAAAACAATCCATTTTAAACCATTAAACGAAGAGGCATCAGTTCAGTATAAAGTGGCTTTTAATCATGCATGGGATGAGTCAATCGGAGAGAATGGAACGAGTGATAATGTAACACTTAGTATTCCGGCAGGAACCTCTTATCTGACAGTTGTATGTGATCACAAAAATCGAAATCTGTATAACAGTGTTACAAATGGTGCAGATACAACTGGAGATACCGTTTCCATTATAGGTACTGTCCGTGATAATAATACATGGGTGGAAACATATGAAGGAACGGAATATGATTTCGTAAAATTATCCAATCGTTATTATGTATATCAAAAGGCGTTTAAAGCAGGTTCTTATCAATATAAAGCTGTTTTTAATCACAAGGATTGGGCTAGTTGGGACAACATTACCTTGAAGCTTCTGAACGATAAGGTTGTAACATTTGTTTATGATGCAGAGGCATTTGTAACCGGTGACATTAATTCTGTCGAGAGCTTCTTCCAGAGTAGAAACGCATCTATCGACAATACTGCAACTATGGGCGGTTTCCTGAGCAGCCATGATGAGGACAGTCTGGTTGACAAACTTGTAACTGAAAAGAATCTGACAGAAGAAGAGGCATTAAAGGTATTTAAGGTTGCAGCTGCATTACAGCTTACTGCAAAAGGTCAGGCTGTTATTTACTATGGAGAAGAAATTGGACAACATGGATTAAACAATTATCCAATTCAGTCAAACCGTTACGATTTTGACTGGAACCAGGTAGATACACAAAGTGCAGATGCAAACAGTATGTTGAATCATTATGAGAAACTGCTTTCTATCCGAACCGAATATAAGAAGCTGTTTGCAAGAGGCGACAGAAGTTCAGTACTTGCTTCAGATGATGATGGATATGATGTATTTACAAGATCTTACAATGGAACAAAGCTGTATGTTGGATTAAACATCAAAGATGCAGATCAGACAATTTCTATTCCAGTCAGCGAAGCTGCCGGAAGTACAATGACAGATCTGTATTCTGGAAAGATATACACGGTAAGCACTGATGGAAAGGTAGAAATTACGATTCCAAAAGCTGTAGACGGCGGTACCGTTATCTTAAAGAAGGAAACTTCTTCTAACGGTGGCAGCAGCAGTTCTACCGGAACAACTGAGACTGTTAAGAATGACACAACAACCGTAACCAACCCAGACGGAAGTAAGACAGAAACAACTGTCATCAAGGATCTTCCGGCAGATACAAAGGCAAGCTTAAATGTAACTACAGATGCAAATGGAAACAAGACATCGGAAGCAGCTGTTGAGACAAAGGGAACAGAAAAGAAGTCTGGTGTTAGTACTTCTGTTTCTGCAGATGTTGTAAAGGCAATCACAGATAAAGCCAAGACAACAGATGTAACCATTAAGCAGGAGGTTAAGAAAGCGGATGGTTCTACTGCATATACGGTGGAAGTAAGTGCAGGAGATGTTAAGGCTGGAGAAACTCTCAAACTTCTGAAGAAAGATGCAAAAACTGGAGAACTGGTATTAGTCAACAAGAAGGATTATACTGTTTCTGCTGATGGAAGTGTTGATCTGACAATCAAAAACAGCGGTGAGTATGTTCTGTTAAACAGCAAAGATGCAAAAGCTGCTGTAAAAGAAATCAAGAAAACAGTGAAGGCAACAAAGACTTCTACCAATGTAAAGAAGAAAAAGACTACAAAATTCCCATGGAGCAAGAAGTTGAACATGGAAAACGTAGACAAGATCACCTATACTTCTTCTAAAAAATCGGTTGTAACCGTAAACAAAAACGGAAAGATTACAGCAAAGAAAAAAGGTACTGCAAAGGTGAAAGCAGTCGTTACTTTAAAAGATGGAACCAAGAAGACGGTTACCATGAAAGTAAAAGTGAAATAGCTTAACTCATATTATTACTTATCCTTAATAGAGTTCCCACTTGTATTACAGGTGGGAACTCACTCCTTTTTAGGGTTGAAAAAGGAAAGGGTTAATGTTAAGATGTACGAGGTTAAAAAATTGATTCATGTGTCATTTTTAAACATGACATATAATAATGGAGGTGAAATTCATGGACAGTTGTGATAGTCATGGGCGAAGTATGATGTGCAGTGTTTTATATGATTATGCAATAAGAACGCAGCTGTCTGTGAGATAGCCTCGTTCTTGTTTCTCATGCATGAAGCACCGCACCGTAACTGGTAGGTGTATTTTTTTTGCTGTATTGGAAATTATTTTGGAATTCCCGACACAGACAGCAAAAGCAAGCTTGCCACACACTTATTTTACACATAAGGAGGCATGTATGAGCAGAACAGAATTAAAGAACAAGAATTACAGCAAAGAATTAGCAGCTTTTATCCGCAGTGGTCTTTCTAAGGAAGAATTAAGAAAGCGTCTGTCAAATTACCATGAGAATGATATTGCTGATGCATTGGAGCGTCTGACAGCCGCAGAGCGTAAAAGACTGTATCAGATTTTAGGTGTTCAGCGGATTGCGGAAATTCTAAGTTATGTAGATGATCCAGAGATTTATTTTAAAGAATTAACGATTGCCAATGCCGCAAAAGTGATCTCGCTGATGGATTCCGATGATGCGGTAGATGTTTTGGAAAATCTTGAGGAAGACAGAAAGCGGGAAATTGTAAAGCGTCTGGACAAAGAAGCGGGCGAAGACATCCGCATGCTGTTATCTTATGATGAAGAAGAAATTGGTAGTTGTATGACGACCAATTATGTGTGCATTCGTAAGGATTTATCCATCCGGCAGGCAATGAGCGAACTGGTGCGACAGGCGGGAGAGAATGACAACATTTCTACGATTTATGTGGTAGATGAGCAGGAACATTTTTTCGGAGCTATCGATTTAAAAGATTTGATCGTTGCAAGAGATAATGTGGATCTGGATAGTATCATTATTCATTCCTATCCTTATGTGCTCGATCATGAGAAAATTGATGATTGTATTGACCGGATTGTTGAGTACTCCGAGGATTCCATTCCGGTTCTGAAGGAAGATGGAACAATCCTTGGTGCCATTACATCAGAAGATATCGTAGAACTCGTAGACAATGAGATGGGCGAAGATTATGCAAAACTCGCTGGTCTGACTGCAGAGGAAGATTTGAATGAAACAACAGTCGCAAGTATGAAAAAGCGTCTGCCATGGTTGATTATTCTTTTGTTCCTTGGCACAGCGGTTTCTTCGGTTGTGGGAATTTTTGAGACGGTTGTTGCGATTCTTCCAATCGTTATCTGTTTTCAGTCACTGGTACTAGATATGGCAGGTAATGTCGGAACGCAGTCACTTGCTGTTACTATCCGTGTTCTCATGGATGAGAATTTAACCGGAAAACAAAAACTTCAGCTTTTGGCAAAAGAGATGAAAATCGGTTTTTTGAATGGACTGATCCTTGGGATTTTTGCACTTATTCTGTTGGGATTGTACATTCATTTATTCAAACATTATACATGGGGATATGCTTTTTTGATTTCCGGATGTGTCGGCATTTCCCTTGTTGTTGCGATGGTGATTTCCAGTATGGTGGGAACGGTTATTCCAATGTTTTTCCACAAGATCAAAATTGATCCGGCAGTAGCGAGTGGTCCGTTGATTACTACTGTGAATGATCTTGTGGCAGTTGTGACATATTACGGTTTATCATTTGTATTTTTGATCAACATTTTTCAGGTGGCAGGTTAAAACTGCAGGTGGTATTTTTCCATCCAGTAATTGATCTGGATAAAGTATGCGATTAATTGCGGACCTGCCATTAGCTGGCCAAACCATGGTCTGCCGTATTGTTTTGGAGCATCGAGGAATGCACGTACCTTCGTATGGTCTACAAGAGACTGAATCGGTGCATTGGTATCGGAAAGAATATGGCGCATTTCAGAAACCAGAAGTTTTTCATATCCCGGATGATAGGTCTTTGGATAGGGACTCTTTTTGCGGTGGAGTAGTTCAGATGGAAGAACATCACAAAAAGCGTCCCTTAACAATGTTTTTTCCACCCCGTTTTGATATTTCATATGCCACGGCACGTTATAGACATATTCAATGATGCGATGGTCGGCAAAAGGTACACGGGCCTCTAAACCACTGTACATACTTGTGCGGTCCATGCGGTCGAGCAGTGTCTGCATAAACCATTTGATATTCAGATAGCCGATGATGCGCCGGCGTTCTTCTTCTTTGCTTTCACCGGCGAGAAGAGGCGCTTTTGCTTTGGATTCCAGGTAGCGCTCATAGGAATAATCTGTCAGATCCAGATCGTTTACAACTTCGTCAGTCAGAAAAGCCGTTCGCGCAGTCAGATCAAAAGACCATGGAAAACCGTTGGCATGGAACAGGTCATCTCGATAAAACCAAGGGTATCCGCCAAAAATTTCGTCAGCACATTCTCCCGTTAAAGCAACTTTATTATGTTTACTTACCAGCGAACAGAAGTACAGGAGCGATGCATCCACATCGGTCATTCCGGGCAGATCTTTGGCATCTACTGCAGAATAAAGTTCATGAAACAGTTGCTCTTCATTGCAGAACAGATAGGTGTGATTCGTAGGACAAGCGGTAAGCATCTTTTTTACATAGGTAACATCCTGCTCCGGTTGGAATGTGCTCGAAGTAAAGTATTTATCATTTCCCTCAAAATCAAATGAAAAAGTATTTAAAGTCACCCCCTGCCTGGAAAGTGCATTTTGTGAGATTGCGGTAACGATGCTCGAATCGATTCCTCCGGACAGAAACGTGCAGACTTCTACATCGGATACAAGCTGGCGGGTGATGGCATCTTCCACCAGAAAACGCACATGATCTACGGTGTCAGTGTAGGTATCGGTGTGTGGATGACAGGAAAGTTCCCAGTAACAGGTGTCATGCAGACCTTGTGGTGAATAGACCATAAAATGTCCGGGAAGAACCTCGGAAAGATTTTGGAAAATACAGGTGCCGGATGTGTGTGCAGGTCCGATCGCAAGAAGTTCCTGCATGCCCTGACGGTCGATTGCAGGGGTGATGGCAGGATGGCAAAAGAGCGCTTTGGGTTCCGAACCAAAGACCAGAGAGCCTTCCATCTGTGTATAGAAGAGCGGTTTGACACCGGCGCGGTCACGGTACAGCAGAAGCTGCTGCTTTTGTTCATCGTAGATGGCAAAGGCGAAGATTCCGTTTAATTTTTGGACAAAAGAAGGTCCGAAGTGCATATAACAGTAAAGGATGACTTCGGTATCAGAGGTTGTTTCAAAATGAAATTTTCCGGCAGGAAGTTCTGCTTTCAATTCTTCGGTGTTGTAAATTTCTCCGTTGTATACAATGGTGCAGGTATGATCGTGGACGGTGCGGGTCATAGGCTGCGTTCCACACTGGATATCGCGGATGCTCAGACGACTGTGTGCAAGTCCGGTGTGGGCCGATAAGAAGATCCCGTGATTGTCATTTCCGCGTCGTCGTATGGACTGCCACATATCTGTCAAAATTTTTTCCCAGTGGATCCGTTCTCTCAGGTAGTCTTTTTTATAATTGCAAAAGCCGGCAATTCCGCACATGACAAAGGCTTCCTCCGTATATCGATGCATTTATGTTTGGTTTTAGTATATGTATAAGAAAATATAAAGATACATTTTTTTCATTTCTCTTCCATAAATTATTGAAACGAAGAACAATATCTGCTACGATAGCATTGAAACGAAAAGCTTTGGACAGGTGGCAATGGATATGACAAACAGAACTTTTGGTAAAAAGTGGATATGTCTGATCTTAACATTCGTGATTTTATTATCAGGAATGTGTTTTTCGTCTTATCAGACAGCATCGGTTCTGGCATCCATTGAGCGTGAGAATACGGTGGATTCTGTTACAGGAAATCCGGCGCAGACACTTGAGACATCTTCACCATCCCTGTGTCAGAATCAGGGGGCGGAAGAAGTTTTCGGCACACGCGGACTGGACACAAGGCTCATTTCGGAGCGTCGCACGGAGAAAGTGCACATCCTTCGGACGCTTCTGTTATCTTACGCTTTAACCAATCAGTTGGAGCATTTCACATATTTCTATACATATCGCATGCCGTTTCTAGGAAAAGAAGCGGGTACTCTGCGAACCATCATCCGTTATATTCATCTGACGGATGGGGAGAAAGATTACGCATACGATCTTTAAAAGGTGAAAATTCACCGGCAGTCACCAATTTTGATTGATGGCTTTGTTATGGTACATAAAAATAATAAAAGAGATCGCGCGTATGTCGCAGAAAAGAGGAAATATGATAGAGAACATTATTGTTGGAGTGATTGTAGCACTTGTAATTATCGCTGGAGTTGTCGCATGGTGGTTTGAAAATCACGGAGAGGACATTCAAAATCCAGACGAAAAGAAATTACAGGATAAAAAATAAAGTATAAATACATCAAATTTGTAGAATACTGGGAGTAACAGAAAGGCAAGAAAATGAAGAAAACAAAGATTATTTGTACAATGGGACCTGCAACGGCAGATGATGAAGTATTAAAAGAGATTATGCGAAGTGGCATGGATGTTGCCAGAATCAATTTTTCCCATGGAAATGGAGCGGAACATTTACCAAAAGTGGAACAGATAAAAAGACTTCGGGAAGAATTAGGATTACCGATTGCATTATTGCTCGATACAAGCGGACCGGAGATTCGTCTTGGGAATTTTGAAAACGATAAGATTCAACTGAATGCGGGAGATATGTTTACACTGACTGCAAGAGAAATTACTGGAAATGAAAAAGAGGCATCCATCACTTACAAGAATCTGGTGAAGGATGTACAGCCGGGGATGCGTATTCTGATCGATGATGGTTTGATTGAAATGCGTGTAAAAGAATTGACGGATACGGATATTGTATGTGAAGTGGAAAACGGAGGCGTGGTGTCAAACCATAAGGGAATTAACGTTCCAGATGCTGAACTTACAATGCCTTATATCAGTGAAAAGGATCGTAACGATCTTATTTTCGGTGTGGAACAGGGCTTTGATTTTGTGGCAGCATCCTTTGTCCGTTGTGCAGATGATATTGTTCAGCTTCGTAATCTTCTCAGCGAACATGGTGATAATGACATGAAGATTCTTGCTAAGATTGAGAATCGTCAGGGTGTGGATAACATTGATGAAATTCTGGCTGTCTCGGATGGCGTCATGGTTGCCAGAGGAGATATGGGTGTAGAAATCCCAATTCAGGAAGTTCCGGCCATCCAGAAATTGATCATTAAAAAGGTGTACAATGCAGGAAAAATTGTTATCACAGCAACACAGATGCTGGATTCCATGATGAAAAATCCGCGTCCGACCAGAGCGGAAGCAACGGATGTTGCAAATGCAATTTATGACGGTACCAGTGCAATCATGCTTTCCGGAGAGACTGCTGCCGGCAAATATCCGGTACAGGCAGTAAAGACGATGGCCGAAATTGCTGAGTATACCGAAAATGACATTGATTATGTAAAACGTTTCCGCCAGTTAGAAAAATTGCCAAAAGATGATGTTACAGATGCCATTTCTCATGCAACCTGCATGACAGCAATTGATATTAATGCATCTGCAATTGTTACAGTCACAAAGTCGGGCAGAACAGCCCGTATGATATCCAGGTATCGCCCAAATTCACCAATCATCGGATGCACCCCATCTGAACATACATATCGTCAGATGAGTTTGTCCTGGGGCGTTATTCCTCTGATGATCAAGGAGGAGACCAGCACGGATGTATTATTTGCCAATGCAATGAAGCGCGCAGAGAAAGAAGGCTATCTGAAAGAAGGTGAACTTGCTGTTATTACCGCAGGTGTACCGCTTGGAATGTCAGGAACTACAAATCTGATCCGTGTGGCTGTGGCAGGACAATGCGAGTCATTATAAATTTATTGTAAAACAGACAATGAAACACTTGTTCGATGATGCAGGCTGTGCTATGATAAGCAGGTCGCAGGAAAAGTGTAATGAAGGTTGGAAATCATACATTTGCATGTGATTTCCAACTTTTTTAATGTGTGATAGTGTCAAGTTTTCTATGAAAACTTGATATGCAGGGAGAAATTAATATGAGAAAAAGAAATCATTATCCGGTTGCGGCGTTTTTGCTGTTGCTTGCATTATTGTTTGGTGGCTGCAGCTATAATCAACCGGGACTGGATACACAGGCTATACAGGAAAATACACAGAAATCATACGAATTGACAGATATCCCGGCTTATGCGGGAAATTCATTTGTTATACTTGATGATAACAAGCCGGCGTTTTCAAAAAAAGATCGGGAGCGGACAGATGCGTTTGAGACATACAGTGATCTTGATGAACTCGGACGCTGTGGTGTAGCCTATGCAAATATTTGTAAGGAACTTATGCCGACCGAGGAACGTGGGGCAATCGGTATGGTAAAACCAACCGGATGGCACACCGTAAAATATGACAATGTAGAGGGAAAATATCTGTATAACCGATGTCATCTTATTGGTTATCAGCTTGCGGGAGAGAACGCAAATGAAAAGAATCTGATTACAGGCACGCGTTATCTGAATGTGACCGGGATGCTGAAATTTGAAGATCAGGTGGCAGACTATGTAAATGAGACGAATCATCATGTACTTTATCGTGTGACACCGGTTTTTGAGGGCGATAATCTTGTAGCATCCGGCGTTGAGATGGAGGCATATTCAGTCGAGGACAAAGGAGAAGGTGTTTCTTTTCATGTGTTTTTATATAATGTACAACCGGGAATTACGATTGATTATGCCACAGGTGAAAGCTGGCTCGACGATTCTAAAACGACAGAAGATAACGAAAAAACCTTAAATTACGTGTTGAATACCAATACGCACAAATTTCATAAAGGAAATTGTGAAAGCGTTAGGG
>ULUY01010763.1_pt1 | contig 14207 bp, 35 predicted proteins | sample 1959031 | NCBI WGS metagenome assembly ULUY01 (sample SAMEA4835774, study PRJEB28245) | human gut metagenome | biome: gut microbiome; material: fecal sample | place: Denmark | collected 2008
ACATTCTTCTTTCTGTTTGTATCTATCTTGTAATTCAAACTGATTTGTTTCTTCATTATATATTTCTACTTGTTCTTTTTTTAATATTTGGTATTTAGTACAATACTTACAATACTTTTCACTATAAAATTGAAAAGTATTTATTTTATATATTTGTCCCTTTGTAGATAAGACATATAATAATTTATTAATGTTTTGATTTACATTCATTTTTTACCTCTTTTATTTTAATGGAACACCATCTACAAATAGGTTAGTTATTGTCTGTTCTATTTCTACACCATTTTGCTCTTTATATTGTTTTACTATTTCATTTATAAAATCATTAATACTTGCAACTACTTCGCATACATCTTCATAGCTGAATGTTTTATCGTCGTTTTGATTATGTCCGTATTCATATAGCCAAACATGTGTTAGTTCGTGTTTTAATGTCTTTGTTATATTTGCTTGGTCTTTTAGCAACATTATTGTTACTCCTAAAGTACCATCACACTTCATCTCATTATTAATTGTAGCCTCGTCTACTTCTTCTATGGTCCACTCTGTATTATTTATTTTAAACTTCATTGCATTTCTCCTTTACATCTACACAAATCTCAAAATACGCACACTTCTCGCATTGCTTTTCTCCCTCAACAATACACTTTTGTCTCTTCTTGTTTGCGTATGCTTTTCTTATTTTATATTCTTCGTCTATATATGACGCTATTATACTACCTTTCATCTAAATACCTCTTTTGTGTTTTTATAATTCACTATGCAATGATATGTAGGAGCTATGCTCTCCCCGTGGGGTTAAGTTCTTTAACAGTTACCCATAAAACCGTAGTATTACCTGCGTTAAAACCTAAACATATTATTTTTTATCACTGCATACTAAATTATAGTGAATCGTTTTTCAGCCATCTCTCTATATAAAAAAGAAGCATATTAACAATATGCCTCTTTTTTTATGATTTCTTTTATCTTTCTTTTTTTAATAACTCTATTATCTCATCCAGTTTATTGCAAACTGTGTCTAAATCATTAGTTGTAAAAGGAACCTCGTTTCTATTTTGAATATTTTCTAAAGAATCTTGCATTTTCTTTAGCATCTCTCTTAGTTCTTCATTCATATATAATACCTCCTTTTTAGAGCTATTATATATTTTTTATTTTGCAAATACTGTCGAAACTTGTCAATAAAATTATTTTTTTGTTATTTTTTAAGGAGCTAGATTTCTCCAACTCCTTTTTTTACAATTATAATTATAGCACCTCAAAAGCGAAATTAAAAGGAAGTTTTTGCGAAATTTTAGCGAAGTTTTTGTGAAGTTCTCATCCTTCTCCCACATTTATTACTTCTAACATGCTATCTAGTGCACTATCTCTGTATACTTGTAATTGCTTTATTGATTTATGTATTTCAAAGTTATCAAAATATGCTTTCTCTACATAGTTCCACTTTGATTTTTTCATATAGTATTTTCTAATAACAAATTCTTCGTCTTCTGATAGTTGATTTAGCATATTTTCGACTCGTACTATTTTTTGATCTAGTTCTAATTTAATGTCTTGATATTCTTTTACTTTTCTTTCCAGAAAAGCTCTGTCTTCTTTATTTATATGATATTCTTCTTTGTGATAATTCATTGCGGTGTTAGCAACTTTATCAGATACTTTATTAGTGTTACTATGCAATGTATCATATCCATTTCCCGACAATTGCATAGCTTCTATTATTTCTTCTGGTGTATCTTCATATACAGTTCCTGCATAGTCCAATCTTTTATTATATTGTTCTAATTTTAACTTCACTTCTGTTAATTTCGCTTCATTTTTAGGATGCTCTATTAACATATTTTCAATATCTTCTTTAATATATTGCATCTTCTGTACCTCCTACAAATATTTTTTTAGATCTTCTTTTCTGACTGCTAATATTAACTTGCCTAACTCAAAACTTATAACTCCATCTTTATCTAATATCTCAAACTGCTTTTTTACTATTGTATCTCCATTTATCATAACCATTTCTATTTTATCCATTACGTGTACCTCCAGATTATCTGATTTCTTTCGCTTTATTTATAAAATATTGTTTTATACACTCTTTACATTTTTCTGTATCCTCAAATTCATTACAATTTGCTTTTTGCCCCATTTGTTTGCAGATGTCTTCGTCTATATCATGATTATTTATTGTTTCTGCCATTAAATCTATTATTTTATCTTTTTGCTTTAGTTCTTTTTGTAGTTTTTCTATTAGATTTAAAATTAGTTCAATTGATTTATTTACACTTTCATTTTCTTCTATTTCTTCTTCGTCTAATAAAGAATAATCATCATAATATACAGCTAATCCCTTTACTATTTCAACAGCGTTCTTTTCTTCCTCTGTCATATTTTTCTCCCTTCTAGTAGTTCTTGTAAAACTTCAATTGTTAATTGAAGACCTACAGATGATATTGCATTTTCGCTAAATTCTTTTACTTCTTCTATCTTATCTTTTATTTTTTGAATTGGAATAGTTTCACATTTTGTTTGAGTTTGTTTTACTTCATCTGTTACTATTTCTAATGTATTCCAACTATCGTGAGTATTTATTACTCGTGGATTTATACTTTCTAATACTGCAACACTTCCACTTTCCCATTGATGTAATACTATTCCTATTCTCCCATCTCTTTTATTTCTTACTGGTATTCCTACTATTTGTCTTTCTTCTTTTAATTCTTCATTCTCTTTTTGTAGTTTTTTAATAATATTTAAAAGTGTGTTCAATATATTTACATCAAATTCATAATCTATTCCCATAGTTATTTTCATTAAACAATTTTCAGTATATTCAATAGCGTTCTTTTCTTCCTCGTTCATTTATTCCTCACTTTCTAGTAATTCTTCATAAACTTTATTTTTTTGAAGTAATTCATGAATTAAGTCTCCGTCATTACTAATATCTATAATTTCTTCATTTTTTCTAATCTTGTCTTTTACTTTTTGAACTGGAATACTAGTTGAATATCTTTCTACTAATAGTTCGTTTACTTTTCTCGCTGTTTCTTCTTGATTTTTTAATTCTTCATTCTCTCTTTGTGATTCTTTAATTTGTTGTTTTAATTTTTGTTCTGTTTCATAACTTCCCTGTTCTAAATTATTCCACTCTTCCCAAGCTTGCTCTTTTTCTTTCTTTAATATTTCATTCTCTTTTAATACTCTTTTATAATCTGATAAAATTACTTTGTATGCTTCTTGCAGTAAGTCTTCTACATAATGTACACTTGCATCTTTTTCTAATATAAATATTGCTTCTTCTATTGTTAACTCTAAAAAATCTGTTTCACAATTTATATATCTTGTATATTTTTCTTCAATTCTATCTTCTATACTATTTTCTTTCACTTAAAACACCTCTCTTTTGCATATCTGCTATAATTTCTTTCTTGTATATAATTTTAAATGTTGTATATACAATATCAGTTCTAAACCATGACATTTTATTGCATAGCCATTCTAAAAAATCTGACAAATAATTTAATATTACAAATGGAAATAATAATATGTAAGTAATAATATACAAAGCATTCATTGTCTTTTTATGTTTATCAGCCGTCTTGCTTGTTATTTTTAAATCTTTTATTTTCATATTTTATTTACTCCTCTCATCTTCCTTATAGTGAAATGCTATTGCTTTTCCTTTTAATACTTCTATTGCACTTTTAATTCTAAATTTTAAACTATCTTTTCCAACTGGTTTTGCTATATACCACATATTCCCTATTTTAACTTGTGTGTTATAATCAATTTTATCTATTAATCTGCTCATATCTTATTTACTCCTCTCCTAAAACCACTTCTGCTCTAGTAAACTTTACATTTGTGTAATAACTTGATAGACTTTTCTCGGCTTTAGAACTTTCTAATAGTTTTTCAATTTTTTCTATATTTTTTTCTGTTGGCTCTTTATCAGCAATAAATGATATTTCTACATTTATTCCAACATCACTTATTCCGTAAACCGCAACTTCTCATAAAATTACTATAAAATCTATTACATTGTAAGGCTAATAAAAAATATTTATATTTCATAACTTATTTACTCCTTTACTACTAAATCTGCTTTGATTAAATCTTGTATATAAGGTTCTATATCAGGATATTTTATATTTTTAATAAATGGAAATCTAAAGCTTATTTCTCCCCATTCTTGTATCAAGATTCCACCTAAGTTTTTACCATCTACAATTATATTTATTTCTTTTAACCATTGGTCGCCTCTATTGTAATTACCTACATATTTATAACCAAAATCTTGTAATTTTCTTAATTTTGTACCTTCTTTTAATTTATACATATCTATTCTCCTTCTAAAATTAAATTTTCGTGTGTTTTTAACCATTCTTCCTTATAACTTTTTAATACTGTCTCTGCTTGTTTCTTTGTTTTGTAACAATTTCCTTCTGCGATTCTAACTTTGTCTAAATCATCACAATTTATTCTTTTTAAAACATTAGGTTCGCAACCTACACAATGACTTATATAATAATAATTTTTTCCAAATTCAGGTGTATATTTATTCATCTTCTCCTCCTACTTGATAATCTTTAATTCCAAATCTGGATAAACCTTCTCAAATATTTTATGTTTTAATTTGAATACATCTGTCTGTAATCCTTTGACGTCCTCTACTATCGTTTTACCATTTTCTATGTATTGAAAATCTGCTACATATTCTATTTTTTTAAATGTTCTTCCGTTTTTCTTAAAACTATCTTGTAACAGAAATCGTGGTTGTAATTCTAAGTCTGTTATTGTTCCTGCTCTTTCTAATAGCTTTAATTCTTTGTATCTTTGACTTTCTCTTACACTATCAAATACGTACATATCAATTTGCACTTTTCTATTTTTGTACTTGTTCATCTTTTATCTCCAATCTATCTAATATACTTGTCCTATACTTATATGTTGGGTTTTCTTGTCGTTTTTTTAAAACACCCTGTTCTTTTAGATTTTGTATTATATCTCCTGTTATTAACTTGTTATTGTACTTGTCTGTAAACTTCTTTATTACCTCTATGGTGTCTATGTTGTTTTTAATTTGTCTGCGTTCTTCTCTCAATGTTTTCCTTAGTCTCCCTACTTTTGCTAATTGAGGAGCTTTCAAATTGCGACTTTCTATATAATGATCTAAATCTGATAATTCCATATCTTTTTGGCTCAGCTTTTCGTATTCCTCACTTAATTCTTTAGCTGTATTGTTGAATAAATTAAGCATATAGTTCATTAAATCTTCTATAGGCATTTTTTCTTTAGCTCCTCTCGTAATTTTTCTTGCCAATTCTCAATACCCTGTATAAAGTTTTTACATCTCATTACTGGCTTATAATTTTCGTTTTCTTGTTTGTTACAACCCATACAATAGTAGCAAAGCGTATTACTCTCTATTTGTTTCATAGGCTAGTCCTCTGCATATTTCCAAATATATCCACCTGTTTTATGTAATTTATTTTTACAACAAGCACTTATATTGGATTTATTAATATTGTATTCCTTGCTTGCTTCAATAATTGAACCATATGTCTTAATATAGTTTCCACTTAAATCATATTGTCTTACAGCTTTCATACATTCTCTTCTTCCTTTTGCATTGTTTTCTCTCCAAGTCATAATTTGTAAGTTATCAAATGAATAACATTTTTTATTATCAATTCTATCAAAACTTGGTTTCATATTTTTATCATAATTGCTTAATACCCATTGTTTATATAAAAAATTATATTTTTCATCATTTAAATATCTGTTTTTAAATTCTTTGTATGTATATGTAACTTTAATATTTTTTCTTTTTTGTCTTAATAATTGATTTCTATATATAATATTAAGAACTCCTTTAGGAGATTTTTGATATTTAAGAGTACTTACGTATTTCGTCACATTATTCACCTCACTCTAATGGCATTACATAAACTTTTGGTATATTAAATATATTAGGTTGTATATCCATTTGTCCTTGAATTATTGCAGGACCACCTTTTAATTCTAAATAGCTTGAATATTTTTTAACTATTTCTTGTAATACTTCTTTTGCTCTTTCTTCTGTTTTATATTCTGCTAAATCTTCATATAAACTATCTACTGATTCATATCTTATAAAATTTGCTGTTTCTTCTTCATCTTGTGTTATATATATTTGTATTAAATTATCAAAATTTACTATCTTTGTTTTATCTTGACTTACTATTATCATAACTGCCTCCTAATAACTTGGTATGTGATTTTCATTTTCAAAAATCATTTTTTCTAAATTTGTTGTCTCTCTATATACTGCAACTTCTTTGTTTGTAACACTACATTTCTTTGTTTTGTCTGTTGTTACAAAACCTAAGCTTTCAAGTTCTGTTATTCTTGGTCTCGCATTGTTTACATCTGCCGTATTTGTGTAGTGCTTTTTATATAATTCTTGTGCTATCTCTCTTGTTGTCATTTCTTTATTTTCTAATATCTCTAATATTTGCTTATGTCTTTCACTTAGGTGTTCTTGCATATCTTTATAACTCTTATGTCTTGTCATAAATGTTATTGTAATCATTTGTTAATCACACTCCTTTGTTTGCATATAAGCTATTCAAGTCGTTATATTGTCGTTGTTCATAGTTGTTATAGCTTTTACTTGCATTTTTATTTTCTTGTTTTGCGCTTTGAAACTGCTTGTCCTCTTTCTCTGCATCTATAACACTTTTAATTCCTTTTTTTGACCAGTTGTTTAGTATGCCTTTTACATACTGTATAGTTCTCTTATCAGCTTCTACTGCCTTTTGCATTGCCAAAATTATTAAATCAACTGGCATTTCTTTTAAATAATCTGATAATATTTCTACTCCGTAAGGTGCTATTAAACCTATGTTGTTATTGTAAAATTCAATAATTTCTTGTAGACCGTCAACACAACTGTCGCCTACTGTTGTTGTTATATTATCATCATTCTTTATATTCTTTACATTCTTGTTTGTGTTCACTTGTTGTTCAGTTGTTGTTCGCTTGTTGTTCAGTTGTTGTTCATTTTGTTGTTCATCTTGTTGATATTTATCCCACGAAACAATTGTTATTAGTCTGTTTTTATTACTTTTTTGTTGTTCAATTTGATGTTCATTTTCTAACGATTTTAAAATTCTTTGCACTTTATTTTCGTCAATCTTTAATTTTTCCGATATAGATTTTCTTCCAGTAAGTAATTGACCTCTTTTTAATGTTACTCTTTCTCCCTTAAATAACACATCATATTCTTTATGTGTAGTATTAAGTAGTAGATATATCCATACTGCTAAATAATCACTATCTTTTGTTATTATTGGATTATCTAATGTTTTTCTATGTAACTTTATCCAACCTTCCATATTTATTCCTCTTTATCAATTTTTTTGTACTACTACTGAATAATTACGCTCTATTGATATTTTTAATAAAAGCTCTAATTCCTCTTGATTCACATCATTATATCTAATTCCATCTGCTGAATTATCTGTATAGTCAAATATATTATCTGAATTTATAATTAAAATACTATACATTGTTTTCTCCTTTCGTAAAAATCAGGGCTAAAACTTCTGTCTAGCCCTGTTGTTTATTTATTATCTATTTCTTTGTTTGCTCTTGCTTTTTCCATTTTCATCTTGTCGTTTTCTTTCTTTATCTTTTCATCATATAATGTGTTGTAAATTCTCTTATACATGTCCTTATCAATTATTTTTAACCATACTTCTATAGCATCACAAAAATGCCAATTATCTTTAACGTCTAATTTTTGACCATTTATTTTAAAGTTTTCTAATAAAAATTCTTCTAATTTATTCTTAAACCATTTTTCGTTTCCATTTGGTACTCCTTTGCTTATAAGTTCTTTGTATTCTTCTGTTGATATTATTACTTCATTTTTATTTGCCATTTTTCTTTCCTCCTATAAATAATTTTTACCTATTAAATTTATAAATTCTTCTTTTGTATGTCCCAGATTTATATACTTTTTCTCGCAAGTTTCTTTTAACTTTAAATCTAAACTATGTCCTAGTTTTCCGTGAACACCAATAGTTCCTCTGTGATGCTCAGCACATAACCAAACTTTAAATCCATTTTCTTCTGATATTCTTCTGTTCGGATTTCCAAAATATATATGATGTTCTTCCACTGGACTATATAGTCCACATATATAACATCTTTTTTCTTCTTGTAATATCGATTTCATATTGCCTCCTTATTTAAAGGGCGCGTGGCACTAACAATAACAATAAAAGGGGGGTTTTGTTCATCTATTAGTGCCACTCCAACTGTCTAACAAACTCTTTATTTCAGCTGGTGTTTTAGTTTCTATTCCTACTGCTTTACAATCCTGTACTAAATTATCTATTAACCTACTCATTTGTTTTGTATTATAGGAACTCGAACCATAATATGCATTGATAATTTTAAATTCTGTATCTCCTATATATGTTGTATCTGCTGTTTCACAAAACCAAGCTATTCCTCTGTCTGTCCATATTTTTTCAAATGTTTTTACATCTCGTGTCATTATTTTAAATTGCTTAAATATACCTAATTCCTTTACTCTTCGCTTGTAATCTTCTATTGTGTCTATGTCTTTATAATCGCAAACCTCTTGAAGTAGTTTCCAAAAGTATTTATTTGCATCAATACTTCGTGATTTGCGGTATTTTTTTATTTCAATAGACAACTTACTGTCTTTTATTTCTTCTAAGCTAAAAATTGATTCTCGTCGTTCTAAAAGTATTGTTATTTTTGGTTTGTTTGTTTTATAGTCTATCGATATATCTTGTAATGTTCCTATACTATTCATCTACTACATCACTGCCTATAAAAGGGTCTTGATATTCTTGTTCTTCTTTTATTTCGTTCTCTGTTTTATCTTGTTCCTTTAATTCTTCAAAAACTTCATTTGATTTCTTTTCTTTCGTCTTTTGTATTTCTGTTGCTATAATTCCTAAAGCTTTTTTAATTACTGAATCTGTTTTTTCATTTTTGCTATATAACCAATCACAATATTGTGGATCTTGTTTTGTTAATTCTCCTAATGTTAAACCTTTGTATTTGCCAAAATTTATTTTAATAGCTGTTGCTTGTTCTAATGTCATTGTGCTATTTTCATTTTCTTGTTGTATTAAGTCGCCCATATCTTCTAAGTCTTGTGTAAATACTTCACTTAAGCTAGCTACTTGTAATACTGCATCTATAAACGCTCTTTTCTTTGCCATTTTTAGTATTGTATTTACCAAACTGCAGATATCAGGATTATTAATTTTGTATTTTGTTCTTCCATACTTGTCTGCAAAACTTTCACTTGCTCCCATATAACTATCTGGAATTGTATCTACATTTATAAATCTGTATTTTTTTTCTTTACTGTTACAACTTCCTACTCCTTGAGCTACAGGTTGTCCATTTCTAAATAATGTACATCTAATGTTGTAACTAAAAAATTCTTTGTCATAATCTTCTGTTGATTGTAAAAATTCATATTCAGGATTTAACCCAAATAACATACAAATTTTTTCTCCACCTGGTTTTAATAATGTTGGTTTACTTGTTCCTGGCACTTCTCCAAAATCATGACCTTGTTTTAATGTTTTTTGCACTACTGCTTGCATTTGTGCTATCTTGTTCATTGTTGTTGAAATATTATCTATATCAACAGTTTCTATAATGCTTAATGCATTTACTTCATTACTCATTTATAATTCCTCCTATTTAATTCTTAAACTTGTTTTATTATCTATAATTCTTGTTCCAGCAACTATCTCTCCTGTTTCTTTAAAATGATTTTTTATTGCTGTTTTATCTATTTTAGTTGTAACTATTTCTTGTTTAAATTCACTAGGTATTTCATCTTCATTTTCTATTTCTACTGACATTGGATTTTTATTTATCTTTAAGCTTCCTAATTCTGTTGGTATTTCTACTAATCCTAATTTCTCCATATTTTCTTTTACATACTGATAAAATTTTTCTAATTTTGCCTCTCCTTGTTTTCTTATATCTGAAAGTCTTTTTTCTTCTGTTTTCATTGCATCTAGCAAACTTTCACTATTTTTTATGTATCCAATAATATTCGCACTTTTATTTTGTAACTCTAATGCCAATTCATTTCCTAATTCGTTGTATTCTTCCTCTGTTAATTCCCCATCGTTTGCTTTATCCATTAATTCTGCAAATCTATTTGTTATGTTGTATAAGCTTATATTACTCATCGCATTTGTCCTCCAAATCTTCATAATACTTGTCCCAATCTCTTGGTTTCTTGTAATACTCGTTATAGCACTCATCATTATATAAATCTGTTAAATTATATTCTGTTACCATAACTCCTCCTTGACTTTTTTCTTTTTTACTGCTAAACTATATACAGTAAAAATATTTTACTAATAAGTTTTGAGTTAGTTTTTTGATTGGTAGTCACAAACTAGCTTATTTTTTATTAATTTACAAATTTCCATCTGTAACCTCCTGCTTTTTCTTTTTTATTATTACAACATCTTGAAATTCCTGATATAGAAATTCCTGTATATTTATTTGCTTCTGTTATACTATTCCATTGTTTTAATACTTTATTATTTATATCTATTTGACTAACTTTTTTAGCTCTCTTTTTTCCATTTTGCTTTCCATATTTTTTTCCTATAAATTTTCCTTGTTTTATTACATTTTCAGTAACTTTTATTAAATTATTATTTCTAGCATGTTCCATATTTTCTTTATGTGTTACCCATTCTAGATTAAAAACATTATTATTTTCTTTATTGCCATCTATATGATTAACTTCTGGCTTTTCTTCTAAATTCTTTATGAATGCTATAGCCACTAATCTTTGAATTGCTACTTCTTTTCTAATTCCATTTTTGTGTAAACCCACTATTAAATATCCATTACTATTTTTCTTTGGTTTTATTATCTTTGTAGTAGCTCCTCTCCTTTGTAAAGTTTTTATTTTACCTAAATTACTAACTTGATATAGTCCTTCATAATTTTTGACATTTTTCCATATTTCTTGCATCTTTTTTCCTCTCTATTTTGTTTGATAATTTCTTGTTAACTCTTTTATTTTGTTTAAAACTATTTTCTCGCTGTCTACTGGACAAGCAATAGTTCTATCTGCTACATCTTTTAGTAGTTTTTGTAGTTTAGTATTTTCTTTAACTAAAATTGTGTTATTATGTACTTCTTGTTTTCTTAGATCTTTTAATTGTTTGTTTTCAAAACTTAAATCTCTAACTTGTCTTACTAATTCAACATTTCTTGAATTTGACTCGTCTATTTCTGTTTGTAATGTTTCTTTATAGTAAATAAAACCTAATAAAACAATTAGTATTACTAATGCTAAAAACAATGCCATATTCTTCATCTCCTTTCTTGTATCTTTTATTTAAATAATGTATAATATCCTCAAAGTGAGGTTATTATTATGGATAAAAATAGTTATAAAGTTTTAAAATTTTTCAATGCTCATTCTACTGAATTTTATTCTGCTAGTACAATCAATAAAATATTTCCTGAATTACTTCCTAAAGATATATTAGAAATACTTCACTATTTGCGTTCTAATGAATATTTAAGAATAATTAGTAGTAACCTTTACCAAGCTACCAATAAAGGAAAAACATATCATCATGTAAGAATCTCTAAATGGCTTTCTGAACATATCATTGAAACATTGGCTTTAATTGTTGCTTTTATTGCCTTAATCGTTTCTATCGTTGCTCTTGTAAGAACTTTCTAGGTTTCTAATAAGATATAACTTCTCTAGTTCTTCAATATTTGTATAAACTGTTTCAGATAGAATTTCATTCGAATATCTATTTCCTTTTGAATCGACTCCAGTTAATCTTGTAAGTATTTCATCAATTAGTTGGTTAATGCTTTTTATTCTAAAGTTAGAATCTAAACTGTTATCTTTTACTTGTTCTTTAAAAAACATATCTTCTTTTTCTTGTTCTTGCATCAATTTTTCCAACACTTCTCTATCTTTCATCTCTTCCTCCTACCCAAACATTTCTGTCAATTTCTTATCCATTTTATTTAGAAATTTCCATAAATTCTTATACAAATTGATTTTGAAAACTCTATAAAATATAAGTTGTACTAATAACATCATTCCTATTGCTCCAAACAATTCTAACATTAAAGTTAAGCCACATAGCGCAACATCTAAATAATAACTAATCATTTGTTACACCTCCTATCTATAAATTTGTTCCATTATTCTGTAAAATTCTTCTTTGTCTATTCTTATACCCGCTGTTCCTATTTTTTTCTTGCAACTTTCCATTTCTGGTCTTTTCATTGTTTTATAAACCTGTTGTACACAACAGCCTAATTCTTCTGCTAATTCTTTTACAGTCGAGTATTTTGTTCTTGTTCTGCTACATATGTTTGTCGCCATTTTTATCTCCTTCCTAATTTCGTTCATAGATGTTCTTATCTTTATTTTTGTTTGTTTAGCTGACATTTGAAAGTAAAAAAATATCATCTTTCTTATAGTTTAATATCTTCTTTATATTTAAAGCTGTTTCTAGAGATGGAGATACATTTCCGTTCTCGTACCCTGTATACGTTGTCCTCGCAATATTTAACTTCTCTGCCATCTGTTCTTGAGTATAACCTTTTTTCTTTCTAATCTCTATAAGTTTTTCTCTCATAATTTCGCCTCCTCTTTGTTTGTTCTGCTGACATTATATACAATGTTCGTCTAGCTGTCAATAGTTTTTTTTAAAAATTTTTATTTTTCTTTAAAAACGTTTGCAAAACTGACAATAGAATGTTATAATTTTCTTAGAAAGGAGTGCACTTATGAGTTTTGGAGATAATTTAAAAAAAATTAGACAAGATTGTAATTTAACTCAAGAAGAACTTGCAAAAAAAATTAACACATCTCGTTCAAATATTGCTAATTATGAAAATAATAAAAATATGCCATCAATAGATGTTTTGAATAAGCTATCAGAAATACTTGATTGCAGTATAGACTATTTATTAGGTAAAACAGATGAGCGAAACCCAAAACAAGAAGACCCATTTGGGCTTGCTAAAATAGGATTTAATATGAAAGACTACACCCCACCTACAGAAACACAAAAGGCACAAATAGAAGAATTGATAAAGGTTATTATGAAAGATAATAAGAAGGAGGGTAAATAAATATGCATAATTTGGTTTCTAGCGAACAAACTATTGAAACCACTAAAGAAAAAGAATATAAAAAGTTTATTAATTTTGGCAAATTATCTTTAATAGAGCCTTCTCTTTTAGTTAACGATAGTAATTTTGTTGATGAAATAAAAAAAGATTTAAAAGTTAAATTCAGTAATTCAAGTGAGTATACAATTGACACTTTTTTTGATGAAAAACAAGAAAAAGTAATTTCTCGAGAAGAAAAACTAGTATTTACCAAACTAAGCAGTAGTACTAATCATTTTTTTGGAACCTTTTCACGTATTTCTAACAATAAAGATGTCTTAACAGATATTATGGATAACAAATCAAATGAAAAGATAGATCCAGAGAGTATATATTTTGAACATAACACCTTGTTTTACATAGACTTCTCTCTAAAGGCTATTTCATTTATAAAAACAAATCATATTAAGAATGTTTACCCTTTCTTGGAAATCTTTCTTAATAATAATAATATATTAAATGTTAAACTTTTTCCTTTAATAAAGACAGAGGAAGAAATAAAAGATACTATAATTACAGAATTAACTATTTCTTGTGCAAATGTCCATACATCTAATGAAAAGTTTGTAGATCTTGAAAATCTTGAAAATATGGGCTGTAAAATTAAAGATTATAAACTCTCTGTTACTTTAGAGGAAATTAAACCTCATTTTTCTGATGAAATATTATGTTTTCGAAACAAAAATAAAAACTGCTTAAAAAAAATGTCAATATCAACATTAAACGAAGATATTGACTTAATAAGTAACACTTTCACTAAATCTATTCCTATTAAATTAAACAATAATTATGAGCAAGATTATTCTACAATTGAAAGCACATTGAGATTAGAACTATTTAATGCTATTCAAAGATAGCCTATAAATATAATATGCAGCCATTATAGTTTCTTCTAATCCAAGAATAAAGGATATAATAATTGTGTATATATTAAATTTGAATAACCAAAAAATTATATTTATACATAAAAATATAGTTCCGAATGT
>ULUY01032606.1_pt1 | contig 14130 bp, 9 predicted proteins | sample 1959031 | NCBI WGS metagenome assembly ULUY01 (sample SAMEA4835774, study PRJEB28245) | human gut metagenome | biome: gut microbiome; material: fecal sample | place: Denmark | collected 2008
CGACCACGTCGGACGCCTTGTTCAGCAACAACTGATAGGCCGCCGTCGCATCGCTGCCCTGCGAAAACTTGGTATAGATCGCGGTAATGTTCACCACGGAACCGTCCGCAGGTATTTTCTCGTCACGGAAACGGCAATAACCGCTCGAACGTACGACATAATTGCCTGCGAGGGTGTTGATGTCGCCATAGGTGAACCAGGCAGAGCCATAATAGAACGTACTCTCGTGCGTAAGCTCATCGACCCGCTTCGTCGCCCAGGTAGCCCAATCGTTGATATCGGTCCAACCCGGAGAATTCACATCGTAGGAGGTACTGTTGGCGAAGTAGTTGGGGAATGTATTTTTATACCCCCAGCCGGCCTTGCCGAACTTGCTTTCCAACCCTTCGAAACGGATCAAACGCCCCAGCGACTCATCCGTCAGCGTCGAATAGGAAGCGGGAGTAACCACCAAAGTATCGGCCGCCGTCAAGCCGATCAATTCGCCGAGCTTGACATGCTCTTCCAAGGTATTGCGGTCCTCCATATTGCCGTTGGCATAATTAGAATTGGTCGATGCGACACCCACGCTGAGCATCGTGCGGTAATTTCCCAGCACCAGACCCTGCAAACGGATATAAACCAGGCGACCGGGAGCATAGGTAATGTAATATCCCGAAGTCACTTTGATTTCGATGGCCGACTGGCAGCTTTCATCGTACAGGTACATCGACTTATAGACGTTACCGGCCTGGTCGCTGGAAATGACTTTGCCCCGAATCACCAAGTCGTCGGTAATGGTCAGCGACTGGCCGATACCGCTGGTCCCGGGATAAGCCTCCTCGAAAATATCCTTCAGCTCCTTGATCGAAATGATTTTACTGTCGCTGAAGTCCGCATCCGTCCATACCTTCGCAGGAGCCGGCGTATCGAAATCGTTATAACAGCCGACGAAGAACAAACTTGCTGTCACCGCCAGAAATATGGTTGCTATTCTATTCATATTCTTCACAATATTAATTCGTTAAGCCGTTAGAAACGGAAATAGACATTCAGGTAGTAAGTGGTGCCGAACAGGTAGAAATACTTGGGAGCGAACTTCTGGTAGGAAGTGATCTCCTTGCCGGTCTTAATGCCCTGCACACGCATCTGCTCGTAACCGCCGGTCTTGATATTCTGGTTGTTCAGGATGTTATTCACCTGCAAACTGAAGCCGAGCGTATAACGACGCTGAATGTAGAAATTCTTACCGATGCTCGCACTCAAGGTGTAAGCCGAATCGAACTTCTCCTGACTGCGCAGCTCCCGGATCTGTTCGTCCGTCATCGTAGGCAACAGCACCTCGTCCGTACGGTAAAGCGGGTTCATCGACAGATACATATTGTTGTAATAGTTCAGATCGATCGATGCGTAGATGTTATGAGGACCGCGGTACGACAAACCGATATTCATGGCCGTTTGCGGGGTGCTCTCCACACGCATGTCCTTCCAGTAAACCGTACCGGAACTCAACGGCTCGGCGCTGTTATCGGCAATCTGCACGTAATTGGGGTTCGACGTGTAAGTGTACTGACCCCAACTGATCGCACCGTTCAAAGACAAACCGTTGTAGATCGGAATCGAAGCGGCGACCTCCAGACCGAAATACTGCTCGTCGATACCGCTCATCGCAAAGTTGGTGTAGGTCTTCAGCACATCGTCGTAGAAGGAGATCACCTTCGAGCGGTCATATACTTTCGTGTAGTAGCCCGAAACACGGAGTTTGTAGTCACCGTAACGCAGGTTGTACGAAGCGTCGATGCCGTAAACCTTCTCGGTCGTCAGACCCGGAGTTACCGAATTACGCGTACGGGGCGAAACGAATGCCGACTGGAAGGTAGGAGCATTCTGCATCGCCACGGCATTGAGTTCAAAAGTATGGTTGGCATTGATGACATAGTCGAAATTACCTTTGGCCTTATATACGAAATATTCCAACTTCTCCGATTTGCCCTTCGAATTGTCCAGGAAGAGACCCTTGCGCCAGAGACCGTCACGCCACATCGAGACTCCGCCGAGCTCGGCGCCCAGCTTCATGCCGAACCCGCCGAAACGAGCGGCATAAGTGGCCCACACACCGCCGGAGCGCAGATGCGCCTTGTAGTTGTAGCTGAACTTGTCGCCCTCCCGCACGGCTCTTGCATGACCGTACTGGTTATAATAATCCATATCGTTCTGCGCCATGATCGGATCGCCGAAGTCACGCTGTGCGAATTTATCGACATCCACATAGTAGTCGCCGCCGAGCAGGTCCTTCACCTCGTCGTAGTACCACGTGCGGTTGATGCGGACGTTGGCTCCGGCCGTCAGACGGGAGTTATCCTTATAGATTCGGCTGATCTGCGCGGCGAGGTTCCAGTCCAACTGGTCGGTATGGCGCTCCTCGATGATATAGTTCGAACGGGCGCCGGGACCGTATATCGCTTCATCCTCGGCATTGCGGAAATTCATGTTGGTCTGGTACATTTCGTCCCAGTCGAAGTGGCGGATATTACCCACGTTGCGCATCCACTGATCCGCCAGACTGGCGGCAGCCATCGAAGCGGCCTCCAGGTCGGTAGCGTTCAGCAACTTGTAGCTCGGCATATAGCGGTAATAATCGGGACGGGGGTCTGCACCGTCGTACCACGTCAGCGCCGAATAACCGTTCTTACCGAAACGGAACGAAGTGGCCAGGTTGAACTGGGTATGCTCATTGGGATCGAACGTATAGTTGATCATAGCGATCGGCTCGTGGCTGTTACGCACGCGCGCATTACGCATCTTGCCGTCCTGGTAGCCCCAGTTGGGGTTGTAATAGTTGTTGCCGACCAGATCGTAAGCCTCCTGCGTGGAAGCCTGCTGCGCACCGCGCTCGGTGGGAGCACCCATAATCGTGAAGCCCAACCGGTGACGCGAATTGAAAATCTTCTCGGCCGAAGCGAAATATCCGTAGGAGTTGTAATAGACGCCGTCCACGTAGGAGTTGCCGCCCTGACGGGTAGATACCGACAACGCATAGGACCAGCCGTTGTCCAGCAGACCCGAACCATAGGTCACCATGGCACGGAAGCGATACATCGAATTGGCGTTCACCAGACTCACGCGAAGTCCCTGGCGCACCTGCGAAGCACGGGCGTTGATGTTGGTCGTACCGCCGATGCTACCCACGCCGTAATCCGACATGACCGAACCGTTGGTGATCTCCTGGTTGCGCGTAGCGTCGTTCAGACCGCTCCACAACGACCAGGGCGTATAGCCCGTCATAGCGTCGTTGAAGCGAATACCGTTCAGGTAAACGTCCGAATACTGCGAATCGTAACCGCGCACGTTGAAACGCATCTCGCTGAACCGGTAGGAAGCGATGTTGTTGAAAACGTCCTTCGAAGCCGAAAGGGACGAAGGCAGCGACTGCGCATCGTTGCCGCTCTCGGTGTCGAACTCTGCGAAGATCGAATCGTCCATTACGGTCGAAAGCACTTCGGGGACCAGAATCACCGTATTGATGTCGCGCACCATCTTGTCCACGCGCACCACGAGCGTCAAAGGCTCGAATTCGGGAGCCTCGAACTGCAACGTATATTCGCCGGGCTCGACATTCTCGATCACGAAACCACCTCGGCCGTCGGTCGTGGCAGTCATTTCACCGGGAGTGACCGAAACCTTCACCCCGTCCACCGCGACACGTCCCTCGCGGGAAACGACCTTACCCTTGATACCGCCGCTCTGAGCGAACGCGGTCAGCGACATCAGGGTAAATACAAAAATTAGTAAACTTTTTATTTTCATATCCTTTCAAGTTAAGGTATTTATTTACCGATGTAGATATAAACGGGGAAGTGGTCGCTGTAACCGCCCTGGAAATTGTTTCCGACGTACGTGCGCAAAGGATAGCCTTTGAACTGCCCCTCCCGCTGGATCATATAGTTACGCTTGAAGACATTCCCGTAGTACTTCGATCCCGGAGCCCGTACCAGACGCAACTCGCCGGGCTTCGCATTGACCAGGTTTTCCGACACTACGATATTGTCGAAGAGATTCCAGGCGTCGCCGTAAGCCAGCGTTCCCATACCGGCACGAAGCACGGCGTGGAACGGACTGAAGAAATCGCCCGGCTGAAGATCCTTGACCTTGGGTTTGGCATTCAGCCCCTCCAACATGCTCGGATCGGTCGGATCGTCGTTGAAGTCGCCCATCGCCACGATCTTGGTCGCAGGATTGACCTTCAGGACAGAGTCGGCGATTCGACGCATCTGCTCGCCGACGGCGATACGCTTGAACTCCGAAGCGTCCTTGCCGCCCAGACGCGAAGGCCAGTGAGCCACCATGAAGAAGAACGGTTCGCCGTCGATCGTACCCCACATGGTCGAAATATCGCGGGTTTTGAAATTCGGAAGCGAAGGAATCTGCGTGCGGATCGGTGCGCTGCCCTCCAGCTTGAAGACATCGGGACGGTACATAAAAGCGACGTCCACACCGCGAGCTTCGGGAGAGTCGTAGTGCGAAATCCGGTAATTGCCCGGAGCCATCTTCGGCGTAGCGATGATATCTTCGAGCACCGAGCGGTTCTCCACCTCCGATACGCCGATCACGATCGGATAATCCTTATCGATACCGGCAATGTCGAAAAGCACCTTTTCGGTATTGCCCAACTTCTTCGCATACTTGACAGAATTCCATTTTTTAGGTCCTTCCGGCGTGAATTCGTCGTCATTGACCTCGGGATCGTTGATCGTATCGAAAAAGTTCTCCAAGTTGTAAAAGACCACCTTGTACGGTTTCTGCGCGAAACAGCAGGCTGCGAACAGTAAGGCCAGTAGTCCTGTAAAAATCAGTCGTTTTTTCATAAGTCAAATTAGTTTTGGATTCCCCATTGGCTCGGAGAGTTTTGTGCCTTTACGGATTCCGCAGCCGACTCGGGAATATTGGGAAAGAACGTAAAGCCGGTCTTCTTTTCAATCTCCGCCACGCTCATGCAAATGGACGCAGGCGGCTGAATATCGCCGTAGCTCTTCTGATCCACCCAAAATCCGATCGCCTTCAATTCATCGGCCGAACAATCCGCGATACGTTTACCGGTCGTACCGGTGCGCGTGCGAAGCAATACCTTGAAATAATTCGTCGGGACCGGACAAACTTTCCCGTCACGGTCGGTCGTCGTCGTATTGGTATTGGCATAATAGCAACCGGTCACCACATAAAGCGTGTCGCTGCATATCTGCGCACGCACCTTGGCTTCGAGATTGGCCCACATATCCTGGTTGAGCCGGTTGAGCTGCGGCGTCATATTGGTCGCATAAAACGTCTGGAGATTCAACTCCCGCGTAGCCGTACGGTCCGCCGAAGGGAGCTGATGTCCCCGGTCGTAACTGCCCCGATAGGAACCGGCCGCGAGGTTGGGCTGCCAGGAATAATCGACCTTCGGATCGTACTGAAAATCGTCGGTACGGTCTATCGACCCCCTATATACCGAATGCAGCGGATAAGCCACCCAATGCGCCACATGGAGCGTTTTGTCGTAGCAGAACGAATAGTTGCGCACGGTGCGGTTATTGAGCGAAGCGAAGTGGCTGACGTAAACGAAATTCTCATCGACTCGCTTTTCCGGCAATTCGGCCCAGGCCTTCGCATGACCTTCATCGTAGGGATCGTTGGTCGAAGAGGCCGAAAACTGCGTCAGCACGAGCACCTGCGGCTCACCGCCGAAAAATTCGAATTCGATGGTCGCCGAACGTTCCCCGCTCCCGGTATTCCGCGTATAATAAACGTCCAGGATATTGCTGATGTTCGAACTCTGTACGGTGCCCTCCTTCACGAGGACCGTCGGATCGTTGAGCCTGAACGAGCACCAAGCACCTCCGTCCTTGATTTCGGCACGCCATCCGGCGCCGACAGGTCCCTCAATCTGTATGGCGGCCGAACCCTCCGCAGCTCCGACCGTCGAAGAGGTCCGCCATACGGCAGAACCCGAAACATCGTCCGTATCGTCGCCGCAAGCTACGACAGAGAGCGCAATCATCGTCAGGAACAGCCATTTCCATCCCTTCTCACAATATCTGAACATCGACATCATCGGTAAACTATAAAAAACTATCCGAGAAACCAAACTCTTGGAGGGGATGATCCCTCCAAGAGTTTAATTTCGAACTACCTTTATTTACTCGTAAGAAAGTACGAGTTTCGTACACTGGGCATTCTTCGCCGTTCTGGCCATACGATATGCCGTATCGGCAGTCGTTCCGGTCAGGTTGAACGTAATGGTTTCATTGGCGTTGATGGTCTGCATCTCTCCGCCGGCGACAATAGCATCGGAAGTATCCTTAATCACAATCCCGACACCGGCTCCAGCACCGTACGGAGATGAGAATTCAACTTTCGTCAGCTTCTTGCCGGCAACCACCGGGAACTGAATATAGGTATCTTCACCGTTGAAATACAACGCTTTGTTCGGAGCATCTTTGTTCCATTCCGAACCATCCAACCAATAAGCATTAGCTCCTGCCGCTACATTGATAATGAATTCATATCCGCTAAACGTATAGGTCTTCTCCGAAGGACCGGCTCCGTCCGCCTTAGAAGTCGGAAGCCCTTGAGCGCTTTCACCGAAATCAACGGTAATAATCGTAGCGTCACCACCTTCGCTACCGCCCTGACCGGCCAATACGACGGGCACGGTCTTGCTGTTACCGTTGGCCAGAGCAATGGTCAGCGTCTGATTAACGGGCTGCGTACCGGTATTCGGATCGGCCTTGACCGTCACGGTCAGGCCGCTGACCGTAGCGCTCAGGGGAGCGGTGAGGCCGCTTACGGAGAGTTGGTTGTTACCCTGGTTGATAACAGAAACCGTGAGCGTCTTCTCGCCGCCCGCTGCCTCGAAGGAGAGGCTGGCCGGAGTTACCCCCGTAATCATCGGGGTCGAACTGTCGCTAAAAGCGGCCACATCGTCCAGATTGCGCGGAACGAGCTGGGAATTATTCTTATATACGGCAGCCAGACCGGAGATATTACCCGTAGCGGCCTTGTAAGGAACATCGAGGAACACGCTCGGGTTCTTTTCATCGCTCTGCTTGCAGAATACGGTGAAATTGGCTCCATCGGCAGTGAAAGTATGCGAAGAGAGTGCGCTGGCGCTCGCCCAAACACCTGCCTGGGCAACCGACGCATTGGCGATCGTCACGGCCATACCCTGATATTTCGCCAGATCCGCAGCAGCGATCGTCGCCGTGGGAATCGAAGTCACCGTACCGGTCTTCTCGACCTTGCACCAAGTCGCTTCCTTAGCGCCCGTCACTTCGTACATACCACTGTAATTTACCACCTTGGCAAGTCCTTTATAAAGGGTTACGCGCACCTTGTCACCCTTGTTCAGACCGAGCGTCGAAGGTTCTACCTGACTGCCGTAGAGCGTGATGCCGTTACCGGCCTCCGTCGCATTCTCGGTAGCGAGGATCAGGTTGTTGAAGGTATAATTGGCACCGGCCACGTCGTTCATCACCACTGCGTCCAGATAGCGATCTGCATTGGCATCCACCGGAGCCTCCGTATCAGTCATCTGCGCGATCAGCTCGGGAATGGTAATGGCCGTAGCCTCACCCGGATCGGGCGGAACCACACCGCCTTCGAGATCGACCTCCTGACCGCCGTTGCCCTCGACGAGTTGTACGTCATCGATTGCGAATACCGACGCCAGATCAGCCGTGAAACGGATCGAAAGCTGGCTGACAGCCTCCTTGAGCGTGAAATCTACGGCGAACTGCACCCAGTAAGGATCGGTCGTATCGCTGCCGCCGATCTTCTCGTAAGTCAGGTTGCCCGACCAGTCGGTTCCGTTACCTACGGCAACGTGGAACGACTCGGGTTTGAAAATGTTGTCGTAAGTACCGCCGTTACTCTGCGAATAAGCACCGCCGAAGATGATCCGGTAGTTGGTCTTGCCCGCAGGCATCGTAATATTGTTGATGTCGAAAGTCGCAGGTGCAGAGCCGAAGAAAATCTTGTTCGAACCCGAAGCACCGTCGTAACCGCCGCTGAGCTTGCCGGAAGTACGCACCGATACGTTCGTAGAGGTATAGGTCACCGTCGAATTACCCGTACCGGAAGCATTTTGCCATGCGTCGGTCTGATCCAGGAACGGCCATTTATTATCGACCTTCTCGGCAGGCGTCTTATCGAAATTGTTCTCGTAAATCGCATCGCCGCTCGGATCGGGAGGCACGACACCGCCGCCCGCCAAGTCGATTTCCTCGCCGCCGTTGCCGGTCATCAGAGTAATATCATCCAGACGGAATTTAGACGAAATATTTGCTTCGAACTTGATATAAAGCGTCGAAGTCGCATTCTTGAGCGTAAAGTTCTTGGTAGCGAATACCCAATAAGGATCTTCCTGGTCACCGTTGTTCACCTCGTAAGACAGCGGAGTATAGTCCGTTCCGTTCGCACTGAGCGAAACCACGAAGTCATCCTTCTTGAAACCGTTGTCATTATTGTCCTGATCGTAATACTGTCCGCCGAAAGTCAGCTTCAGGTTGGTCTGGCCGGAGGCGAGCGTTATGTTTTTAACTGTAAAGGTTGCCGGAGCCGTACCGAAGAAGATCACGTTCGGACCCGAAGCACCGTCATAAGCACCCGCGCTGCTCTTGCCGGAAGAACGAATCGAGGTGTTCGTACCCTCGTAAGAAACCTTCGAAGCACCCTCACCGGTGGTGTTCCAACCCGTGTAAGCCGAAACCAGAGGCTTATCATCAACGGCTTCGTTACCCGCCGTCTCGTTGAAAATAATCGTCGGCGGCACTACTTCGCCCTGAAGCACATTGACATCCTTCTGAATCAATGCGCCGTAGGAGTTGTAAACCTCGAAAGTCACTTTGGCAGACTGACCGATGTTCGAAGCGGGCACCGTAACGGTCACGGCAGCATCGCCCTCGCCTTCGGTAGCCGAAAGGCGCACCCAAGTCTGTTCGTCCTCGACGATAGCACGCCAGGGACGGTTCGTTTCAACGATAAAAGTACCGTTGTACTCATCTGCGGGCTGTCCCTCCGCATCGAACGTCAGGTTCTCCGGCGTGACGTTCAGATAGGGAGCGCCCATGTCGTCATTGTCGTCGGTACATCCCGCGAACACCGCCACGGCGAACACGGTCAATGCACTGAAGAGCAATTTCCAAATGCTACTCTTTTTCATAAACAATTAAATTTTAGAGTGATATAAAAATAGGTTAAAAATAACTTCATCGTCTTGCATATTTACTCAGGCCACTTATTCTTAAACTTTTTGTAAAAATACTATTTTTTCCTGTTTCGACAATAATTCGAACACTATTTTCGTATTACAATCCCGTTAAATCAAATATAACGACACACCGGATTTTTATTTCGTATCAAAAACCCCACCAAACCGTATTCTTTCCCGGCAAAATAAACACAAAAGGCGTGCAGTTTTGACCGCACGCCTTTTTTCCGAGAAATACGTCCGGTCAGCGAATCCGGTCGAGCGACCGCACCAGCTTTTCGTCCCGGAAGATCGCCCGCAAAGCCAGCAAGTCGAAAACCAGGCAGACCAACGGGAAAACGAGCGAAATTTTAAGGGTATGGGAGTAAAATTCACTGTCCGCGAAGTAACGGTTGCAAAGGTAGAAATAGATTCCCATCATCGCCCCGGCACCGATGAGGAGCACCAACTCGACGGCACATAACCGGATCTGCACCAGACGGCGCTTGAAAAGGAAAATCGTCACCAACGGCACCAGACAGGCGGCAACCAGAACAACCCCCAGATACACCGTCGGCAGCAACGTGATGCCGGCGGCATCCTTCAGGCCGAAAGCGGTCAGCGTACAAGTGTCCGCCCCAACGGTGAAATCGCCCAGCGGCAGCCACAAGGCCAATCCCGTCAGTACGACGACCAGCAACAGATACAGAGTCTGAATACGTTGAATCATATAACTTCTATTTTGTTTATGCGAACCTCTTCGAATCCTGCCGAAAATCGCAGGCTCTGCAAGGTTTATTGATTATCCAATGTTTTTTCGATCAGGTATTTATTACGGTCTGCGGCATTCCGGTCGATCAACTCGCCCAGGAATCCCGCCAGGAATAACTGCACGCCGAGCACGACAGCCAGCAGTGAAAGATAGAAAAGCGGCTGGTCCGTTACGGCCCGCACAGGCAGATCGTGGCACTGTTTATACAACTTGGCACCGATCACCCACGCCGTCGTACAGCCGCCGAAAAGGAACATCAACGTTCCCAGGCTGCCGAAAAAGTACATCGGCGAACGGCCGAAACGCGAGAGAAACGAAACCGTAATGAGGTCCAGATACCCTTTCACCATCCGCTCCATACCGAATTTCGAATGACCGTACTTGCGGGCGCGATGCTCGACGACCTTCTCGCCGATCCGCTTGAATCCGGCCTGTTTGGCCAGAATCGGGATATAACGGTGCATCTCGCCATAGACTTCGATCGCCTTGACCACCCGGCGGCGGTAGGCCTTCAGTCCGCAATTGAAATCATGCAGCCGGATTCCCGAAACGGTGCGGGCCGTCCAGTTGAAAAACTTGCTCGGCCACCGCTTTCCGGCCGGGTCGTGGCGCTTCTTTTTCCAGCCCGACACCAGGTCGTACCCTTCGTCGAGGACCATACGCCGCAGAGCCGGAATCTCATCCGGCGAGTCCTGCAAGTCGGCGTCCATCGTGAAAACCACCTCGCCGCGCGCTTCAGCGAAACCGCAATACAAGGCGGCGGATTTGCCGTAGTTGCGAGCGAACTTGATCCCCCGCACCGCCGCAAACCGCTCGTGCAGATTTTCGATCACGCGCCACGAACCATCGCCGGAACCGTCGTCCACCAGGATTACCTCGTAAGACAAACCCTCGCCGCGAGCCACGCGATCGATCCATTCGACCAGCTCCGGCAGGGACTCCTCCTCGTTATAGAGAGGAACGACGACCGATATGTCGAGCGTAGCATCCATCGTTCTCTTACTCTTCGGATTGAGGACCGAAAGGCCGGGGTGCACGCGCCAGGATGCCGGCCAAAATAAGCCCCAGGACGAGGCCGACGATCAGGTTGCCCCAGATCGAAGCTCCTACGGTAGCCTGAATGGAAGGCTCCGACGCCTCCTGTATGGTTTTCAGCATTTCGGCGAATACGCCCTCCATCGACGCAGGGAACTTTCCCTCCTCAGCGAACCGGATCAATGCGGAAGTGTATCGGTCGATATACTCCGAATATCCGATGAAAACACTGCGGTAAAGGTATTCTACCACCCCCTTGATCATGGCCGACGCCAGGATCAGAGCCAGAATAAAACCCAAGCCGTGGCCGAAAGGAAATCCCTGCTCCTGACCGTACTGCTCGCGGCGACGCTTGGCGAAACGATAAAGCAACACGATATATACGACTGCGGCCAAGACCCATACCAGCCCCATCGTTGAAAACCACCCCGACAACATCAGGGACTGCTCGATAACGAAAGCTACGGACATGACCAGTCCGATGATCGCTCCGTACTTGCAGACCTCGTTCCAGAATTTGAACTTTGTCATTCTTCTTCTATTTTTAGCATACGTTTATTCCCGCAACACGCCTTTGCCTTCCCGCAAAATCTCCGGCTCGCCGCCCGTCAGATCTACGACGGTCGTCGGCACCGCATCGCCGACACCTCCGTCGATCACCAGTTCTACGTCCCGGCCGTACCGCTCGTGGATCAACTCCGGATCGGTCATATATTCGGTTTCCTCGTCATCCAGCACGGAAGAGGTCAGCAGCGGAGCTCCCAACCGCTCGACGATGGCCCGAGGAATCGAATTGTCCGGAATGCGGATCCCGATGGTGCGACGCCGTTCGAGCGCCTTGTGCGGCATACGCGACGATGCATCCAGCAGGAAGGTGAAGGGCCCCGGCAGATTTTGTTTCAGCAACCGGAACTGAGCGTTATCCACCCGGCAATAATCGGCAATCTGCCCGAGCGAATCGAACACGACGGAAAACGTCGTGAGATCCTTCCCCTTGATCCGGCGCAGCCGCTCGACGGCCTTCGCCGAACGGATCGAGCAGCCGAAGGCATAGACGCTGTCGGTCGGATAGATCACCACGCCGTCCCTTTCGAGCAGGTTCACCACCCGGTCGATCTCCTTCTCGGAAGGATTCTCGGTATAGATTTTAACCAACATAGGGAGGGCAAATATACGGAAATTATTTAATATTCCGACGATTCAACTCCGCACTATAAGCCCGGGCATTAGCCAGATGTTCGCCGTACGTGCGGGCGAAACTGTGATAACCGTCGAAAGTCGGGCGGGCACAGAAGAAGAGATAGTCGTGATTCTCGAAGTTCAGCACCCCGTCGATCGCAGCGACCGAAGGCATCGCAATCGGCGACGGCGGCAACCCCTTGTTCAGATAGGTGTTATACGGCGAAGGGGTTCTCAAGTGCTTGTGCAGAATCCGGCGAAGCGAAAAATCCTGCAGCGCATATTTGACCGTCGGATCTGCCTGCAGGGGCATCCCTTTCCGCAGGCGGTTGATATAGACTCCCGCCACACGGGGCATTTCGTCGGCCTTGTTGGTCTCTTCGGTGACGATCGAAGCCAGCGTCATCACCTCGTCCCGGCTCAAACCGCTGCGTCGGCGGGCGGCATCCCGCTCCGGAGTCCAGAAACGGTCGTACTCCTTGCGCATGCGGCGCACGAAATCCTCGGGCGAAACCGTCCAATAAAATTCATAAGTATTGGGGATAAAGATCGAAAAGAGCTGCAGGCTGTCGGTCCCGACCTCCCGGGCGAGCTGCGGGTCGGTCAGCGCCCGCATCAGCTCCGCAGAATCGGCATCGAGCTGGCGGGCCAGCCGCGAAGCGAGAAAAGCGCGGGTACGGGCATAGTTGAGCGTAACGCGCACGGGCGTCTGCATCCCCAGTTTGAGCATCCGGGCGATTTCGACGACGTTCATTCCCGGTTCCAGTACGTAGTGCCCCGGTTTGAAGGAGCGCTCCAGCTCCAGACGGCCGGCATACCGGTCAAAAGCCCAGTGATGGTCCGTACGGGGACGCAGAGAGTCGAGCAGCCCCGGGTAGTCCGTGCGGGCGCTTATATAAAGGTCGCTCCGCTCCCGGACGGCATCTCCGAAAAACTGAAAGATGAAAACCAAAGCCACCGTTGCCCCGACTGCAACCGCAGCAATAAACACGACAAGCAATCTTTTTTTCGCCGTCATTCTCTTCATTCATTAACTCTCCCCGCACCGCCCTCCGAGACACATCCAGGCAGCCTTTTCGGCATCCGGCTCTCGAAAAACAGCGACAAAATCGCAGATAGTTCCTTTTTTCTTTGCAAAGATACAAAAAATTCGTACTTTTGTGCTGGGGTAAGTCTTATACGACCAGCTCCCACAGACTCCCCCAGGTGAGGAATCAAGCAAGGGTATGTGGTCGTAGCGGTGCGATATAAGTAGCTTACCCTTTTTTTGTGTACCCGCCCATTTCCGGCCGACTTCAAAAACCGTCGATACCAATTCAGGGAACAATCATAAGCAATACCGGGAAATACATATTTCCCGGTATTGCTGTATTCCTTTCGTTTCAGCATCGAATCGAGCAACGAAACCTCTGCGGGACAAATATTATAATACGAATAATATTCAGCGCTGCAAATATCCGACTTACTAAAAATCAATTGATTTTCGGCAAAAAACGATCAGTTGTTAGCCAGCGCGATCGCAGCGATCGCCTCCACCACGACCGGACAGCGCAAGGCGATGCAGGCGTCGTGCCGCCCTTTGACGACGAACTCTTCCATCCGTCCCGTCGCAAAATTGAACGTATATTGTTTCTTCGCGATGCTGGAAGTAGGTTTGACAGCGACGCGGAACACCACGGGATTGCCGTTCGAGATACCACCGTTGATTCCGCCCGCCCCGTTGGTAGCGGTTTTTCCCTCTCCGTTCACAAAACAGTCGTTATGCTCCGAACCTTTCATACGGGCTGCGGCGAATCCGTCGCCGAACTCGATGCCCCGCACCGCCGGAATCGAAAATGCCAGGTGAGCCAATTGCGATTCGAGCGAATCGAAGAACGGCTCGCCCAATCCGACGGGCACCTTGTCGCAGGTACACTCGATGACCCCGCCTACGGAATCC
>ULUY01058614.1_pt1 | contig 13952 bp, 9 predicted proteins | sample 1959031 | NCBI WGS metagenome assembly ULUY01 (sample SAMEA4835774, study PRJEB28245) | human gut metagenome | biome: gut microbiome; material: fecal sample | place: Denmark | collected 2008
GCGACCAATCTGGGCGCACGCGCGTATATCTGCGTTGTCTTGATGTTTGTGTGTCCTAAAACACGGCTCACGCTTTCAATCGGCATACCTTTGCTGAGGGCTAATGTGCCGAATGTATGGCGGGAGCAATGAAAGCTGATTTGCTTGTTTATGCCACACTCGCTGATAACCTTTTTCAGCTTCTTGCAGACATTCCAATAGTTGATTTCGCCGAAAACCGAATTGTCCTTTTGGAACGGTCTGTACTTTCCGATTATTTGCAACGGAATGTCCAGCAGCTTCACTTGGAACGGGACGCCCGTCTTGTGCCGCTTGGAGATAATCCACTTCTCGCCGTTCACGTCCATAATCTCGTCCGTGGTCAGTTCCCTGATGTCTGCGAAGCTGAGTGCGGTAAAACAGGTAAAGACGAACAGGTCTCGGGTGAAAGCAAGCGTGGCATCGGAAAACTCATGCTCGATAAGCTGCCGGATTTCTCCCTCGTAAGATACTCCCTTTCCTTCACGTTGGGCGTGATACGGAACTGAGCAAACGGATTTCTCGGTATCAGACCGTTGTAATGCGCCCGTGAAACGACCGTCTTGACCCACATGCAAGCCAGCCACACGGAAGCGTTCTTCAACCCTTGCTCCGTTGTGAGGAATACGGAGAACTCCTTGATGAAGTCGGGGGTAAGTTCCAACATGGACATGTCGTTGCGCTTGTAGAACGACTTGATGAACGCCGCCACATAGTTCCTTGAACGCACCATCACACGGTAAGACCCCATGCAGCGATCTTTGCCGACACGTTTCAGGAACTTGGCGTTCTCCTTGTCGAATGCGCCGAGTATCGTTTCATACTCGCAGCCGATGCCCTGATAGGCGTTGCGCACCATTTCCGCCGTGACATACGCCTCACGGTCGGATATGCGCTGGTAGTGCTTGATGATTTGCGCCTTGATGTTGTCAAGCGCAAGGTTCGTCTCCCTCGCTTCCACGCTCTTGCCTTTGGCACGGTTGCCCTTTGCATCCCAAAGCTCCTTTGTGATGCTCCGCTTGCAACTGAACTGCGCTACCGTCCCGTTGATTGTAACCCGTCCCATGATGGGGATAATTCCGTTCTTCTCCTTGCTGCCGTTCGTATAGAACAGCACGCGAAATGTGCTCCTTGTCATACTCGTCCTTTTTTGGTTGCAAAACTATAAATCAACGAGTTAAACCTTGACAAGCAAACCTATGCAGAACGGCGTAAACGGGACGAAAAGTGTTAAATCTGCATTTCTGACGGGTAACGAATAGGAAACCGTTCTATTTCTCTAATCCGCTTTGGAACGCTTTTCAGCCCTCAGCCCTATTTCCGTAATTTTCTCCTAACTGCTTAAATCTCAATTCCTATTGCGTTAATCTGCTGATTTTGTTCGATTATTCCAGCGATATTCAGTAACTTTGCCCGAATCTCTTTACATAGGAACCATTTTAATATGAGCGAAGATACTTTTGACAAGGACGAAAAGGAAATGGCAAACTTGCCCGAGAAAGAAGAACACTCTGACTACAAACCGGTATCGACCACTGACGAGGCAGTAAAGCACCAGTTGAGTGGCATGTACCAGAACTGGTTTCTGGACTATGCTTCGTACGTTATCCTGGAGCGTGCCGTACCGCATATCAACGACGGATTGAAACCGGTGCAACGACGTATTCTCCACTCCATGAAACGGCTGGACGACGGACGCTACAACAAGGTGGCCAACATTGTGGGACACACCATGCAGTTCCACCCTCACGGAGACGCTTCTATCGGAGATGCCCTTGTACAATTGGGACAAAAGGACTTACTCATTGACTGCCAGGGAAACTGGGGTAACATCCTGACGGGCGACAGTGCGGCTGCTCCCCGTTACATCGAAGCCCGGCTTTCCAAGTTTGCGCTGGATGTGGTGTTCAACCCGAAAACGACCGAATGGCAGGCTTCCTATGACGGCAGAAACCGGGAGCCGGTTACCCTGCCAGTCAAATTCCCGCTGCTACTGGCTCAGGGGGTAGAAGGTATTGCCGTGGGACTTTCTTCCAAGATTCTTCCACATAACTTCAATGAACTGTGCGATGCGGCCATCGCCTACCTGCACGGAGAAGACTTCCAGCTTTATCCGGATTTCCAGACAGGTGGTTCGATTGACGTATCACGCTACAACGACGGCGAGCGAGGAGGCGTGGTGCGCGTGCGTGCCAAAATCTCCAAAATTGACAACAAGACCCTTTGCATCAGTGAAATCCCTTATGGAAAGACTACGTCTTCGTTGATTGACTCCATCCTGAAAGCCATCGAGAAGGGAAAAATCAAGGTAAGAAAGGTGGACGACAACACGGCCGGAAAGGTAGAAATCTTAGTACACCTTACTCCTGGTGTATCGTCCGACAAGACACTGGATGCCTTGTATGCCTTTACTGACTGCGAGGTGAACATCTCACCCAACTGTTGTGTCATCGACAACAAAAAACCACATTTCCTTTCAGTGAGCAAGGTGCTGAAGAAGTCGGTCGACAATACGCTGGCACTGTTACGCAAGGAACTGGAGATACAACGAGACGAAACACTGGAAACCCTGCATTTTGCTTCACTGGAAAAAATCTTCATCGAGGAACGTATCTATAAAGACAAGCAGTTCGAACAGGCTGACTCCATGGATGCGGCTTGCGAGCACATCGACGAACGCCTGACGCCTTACTATCCGCAGTTCGTACGCGAAGTGACCAAAGAAGACATTCTCCGCCTGATGGAAATCAAGATGGCGCGTATCCTGAAGTTCAACAAGGACAAGGCGGATGAGTTCATTGCACGCCTGAAAGCGGAACTGGAAGAGATAGACAATCACCTGGCGCACATCACGGAATATACCATCGACTGGTATCAACGCCTGAAAGAGAAATATGGTAAAAACTTCCCGCGCCGCACGGAAATACGCAACTTCGATACCATCGTGGCTACCAAGGTGGCCGAAGCCAATGAAAAGCTGTATATCAACCGTGAAGAAGGTTTCATCGGTACCGGACTAAAGAAAGACGAATATGTATGCAACTGTTCCGACATCGACGATGTAATCATCTTCTATAAAGACGGTAAATACAAGATTGTCCGCGTGTCCGACAAATTGTTCGTCGGAAAAAACATCTTGTACGTCAACGTATTCAAGAAAAACGACAAGCGTACCATCTACAACGTCATCTACCGTGACGGAAAGGAAGGTTATTATTATATCAAACGTTTCAATGTCACCTCTATCATCCGTGACAGGGAATACGACGTAACGCAAGGTACTCCGGGCTCTAAAATCGTGTACTTCACCGCCAATCCGAATGGAGAGGCTGAAGTCATCCGTGTAATGCTGCGTCCTACGCCCCGTATCAAGAAGCCTACATTTGAAAGGGATTTCAGTACCATCAACATCAAGGGGAAACAATCCATGGGTAACTTGCTGACCAAAGCTGAGGTACACAAGATTTCCTTGAAACAGCGAGGAGGCTCTACGCTCGGAGGCAGAAAGGTGTGGTTCGACCATGACGTGCTCCGACTCAATTATGATGGAAGAGGACAGTACTTGGGAGAATTCCAGAGCGAGGACAGCATCTTAGTGGTACACAAGAACGGAGAATTCTATACTACCAACTTCGATTTGAGCAACCATTACGATCCGGATATTCTCTGCATCGAGAAGTTCAATCCAGATAAGGTATGGACAGCCGTGCTCTATGATGCCGACCAGCAGAATTACCCATACCTGAAACGCTTTACCTTCGAAGCAACCACCAAGAAACAGAATTTCCTGGGAGACAACAAGCATACGCAACTTATCCTGCTGACCTGTCAGGTGTACCCGCGCATCCAGGTAGACTTTGGCGGACACGACAGCTTCCGCGAAGCACTCATTCTGGAAGCCAGCGACTTTGTAGGTGTGAAGAGCTTCAAGGCAAAGGGCAAGCGACTGACGACTTATACCGTCGGCCAAATTACGGAACTGGAACCAACCCGCATGCCGGAACCGGAGCCGGAAGAACCTGAAAAGGAAGAAGAAGGCATGGAGGAAGATGAAAGCCAGGAAGACGACGGACAAATGAAACTCTTTTAAAACCGTATGAAACTACGAATTTACCTTATACTTTGCGCATGCTGGGCTGCTTTTTCGCTTCAGGCACAAGAAGACAGCCTGCGTGCCACACGTTACGTAATGCGTTCCGTGCTCTATGGAGCGGGAATGAGTAACGTGCTCGATACGTACCTTTCCCCCTTGGAATACAAAGGACCGGAGATTCGTATCCTTCGCGAAAACATGCGTATGACCCGGTTAATGAACGGAAACGTTTCGGCACAGAATCTGTTACAGGCTAATGTATCGTACACGCATAATCCGAGCCAGACCGCCAATATGTATGCCGGACTCGTAAACTGGACCTATGCACTGCACTATCAGTTTCGCCTGAACGAGCAGCTGAAACTGCTGGCAGGTCCGATGATTGACCTGAACGGAGGATTCGTGTACAACACACGCAATTCCAACAATCCGGCACAGGCAAAAGCATACGGAAGTGTAGGTATATCCGGAATGGCCATCTACAAGTTCCGTATCGGAAACTATCCGCTGGTGGTACGTTATCAGGCCAATCTTCCGCTGTTGGGAGCCATGTTCTCTCCTGAATTCGGACAGTCATACTACGAAATGTTTTCCTTGGGACACAAAGGAAAGAACGTACTGTTTACTTCGCTTCACAACAACCCGTCGCTCCGACAGATGTTGACGCTTGATTTTCCCATCCGGAAAGTCACCATGCGCGTGGGATACATCTGCGACCTCCAGCAAGCGAAAGTCAACCACCTGAAATACCATACTTATTCACACGATTTCATGATTGGCATCGTGAAAAACTTCTACCTGCTGAAAGGGAAGAACCGTATTTCCATGCCTTCAAACGTTACGCCTTATTGATATGAAACGGATTTATCATTGCTACTTATATGGTCTCCTGCTGACACTGTCCTGCTGCATGTTCTCCTCCTGCATACGGGAAGACATTCAGGGCAATTCTCCAGAAGCCAACTTTGAATCGCTCTGGAAAATCATCGATGAGCAATATTGTTTTTTGGACTATAAGCACGAGACGTATGGACTGGACTGGGATGAAGTGCATACCCGCTATGCCAAACGTATTTCTTCCTCCATGAGCTGGGAGTCACTTTTCGAAGTCTTGTCGGAAATGGTCAATGAATTAAGAGACGGACACGTCAACCTGAGCAGTTCACTGGGTACATCGCAATACCGGGAATGGTTCGACGCTTATCCACGAAACTTCAGCGACAGTATCCAGAGCAACTATCTGAAAAAAGATTATATAATCACCTCCGGACTGACCTACCAGATTCTGGAAAATAACATCGGTTACATCTATTGTGAAAGTTTCTCCGACGGTATCGGCGACGGAAACCTAGACCAGATGCTGAAGAAACTGGAGATTTGTGACGGACTGATTATCGATGTACGTAACAACGGAGGAGGCAACCTGACTACGGCACAGAAACTGGCCGCACGGTTTACAAATGAGAAAGTACTGGTCGGCTACATCTGCCATAAAACAGGTCCAGGCCATAATGATTTCTCGGACCCTGAACCTGTATATCAGGAACCGTCCAACAGTATCCGCTGGCAGAAAAAGGCAGTGGTATTAACCAATCGCCGTTCTTACAGTGCCACAAACGACTTTGTGAATACCATGCGTCAATTTCCCAATGTAACGACTATGGGAGATACCACCGGAGGAGGCTCAGGTCTCCCCTTCAGCTCAGAAATCCCCAACGGATGGTCTATCCGTTTCTCTGCCAGCCCGATGTTCGACCCGGACATGAACCAGCTGGAATTCGGCATCGAACCGGATGTAAAAGTAGATATGACCAGCGAAGATATGCAGCAAGGAAAAGATACTATCATCGAAACCGCCATCAAAAAGTTAAAGAATTAAGGTGCTGTATTTGGAGAATATGAAAATTCTTCCTATCTTTGCCCTCGCAAAACAGAAATACACATTTCTGCATGCGCCTGTGGCGTAATTGGTAGCCGCGCCAGACTTAGGATCTGGTGTCGTGAGACGTGTAGGTTCGAGTCCTATCAGGCGCACACGAGAATGGATTTAATAAAACCGAAAAAGAGGTTTATTAAATCCATTTTTATTTATGTTCCAATTACCACTATGCAGACCAATCGCACGCAAGACCTTACTTCAGGCAGCATCACACAAAGCATGCTCAACCTTGCCTATCCGCTTATTTTAGGAAACTTGATCCAGCAAGGATACAATATTGCCGATACATTCATCATCGGAAGGACATTGGGAGCAAAAGCCTTAGCCGCTGTGGGGTCTTCATACACACTCATGGTCTTTATCACCTCCATCTTCATCGGATTGTGCATGGGATGCAGCGCATTGTTCTCCATGCGTTACGGAGCTAAGGATTACGAAAGCCTGCGACGTACACAAGCTGCTTCCCTGCTGATTACAGGAACTTCCACACTGATTATATTCGCCTTCTCCTGCTACTATATACAAGATATTATCACCCTCATGCAAACTCCACAGGAGTTGCAGGATATGACCTACGACTACCTGAAAATCATTTTTATGGGAATCTGGTTTGTCTATCTTTATAACTACTATGCGTATCTCCTACGTGCATTGGGTAATTCACTGACTCCTCTTATCTATTTAGCCATTTCCGTGGTATTAAACATTGTGCTGGATATATGGTTTATTGTGAAACTTCATTACGGTATAGAAGGAGCTGCGGCAGCGACCATCATTTCTCAAGCAGTTTCAGCCATTGGCTTATGCTTCTATTGCTGGAAAAAGGTTCCAGAAACCAGACTCTCCAGAAAGGATTTCAAGGTCAGCAGGCAGCTCCTGAAACAAGTCTTTTCATACGCCTCACTGACTTGCATCCAGCAATCTGTCATGAATTTCGGTATCCTCATGGTTCAAGGCCTTGTCAACAGCTTTGGCACAGCTGTCATGGCCGCTTTTACAGCAGCCGTAAAGATTGATTCGTTCGCCTATATGCCTGTACAAGATTTTGGGAACGCCTTCTCTACTTTCACTGCACAAAACTACGGGGCCGGCAAAAATGCCCGCATTCTGAAAGGAATAAAAAGTGCATTTGGAATAACTACCCTCTTCTGCCTGCTTCTCTCATTGGCAATCTTCCTGTTTGCACCGCAACTGATGCAAATCTTCATCTCTCCTGAAGAAACGGAAATTATCCGTATCGGTACTGAATACTTGCGGATAGAAGGCAGTTTTTACCTCGGTATTGGGTATTTATTTTTATGGTACGGATTCTACAGAGCCGTCTGCAAACCGGAAATGTCCATCATTTTGACGATTCTCTCTTTAGGAACCCGAGTAGTGTTGGCCTATGCACTGGCTGCCATCCCTTCCATTGGAGTACACGGTATCTGGTGGTCAATCCCTATCGGATGGGCATTAGCCGATATATATGGCTGGATGTATTACTGGAGAAAGAATAAAGAAATTTTGCATTGAACCAGATTATCTCCGAACCCAACAAAAAAAGACATCTAAGACGTTACTCTTAAATGCCTTCTTTGTAGCGGGACCCGGGATTGAACCGGGGACCTCATGATTATGAATCATGCGCTCTAACCAGCTGAGCTATCCCGCCATTTTCATTAAAAAAACCGCCAGGCGTGGAAGCCACCCAACGGCTAAATCATTCTTTAGTAGCGGGACCCGGGATTGAACCGGGGACCTCATGATTATGAATCATGCGCTCTAACCAGCTGAGCTATCCCGCCATCATTTCGTGATTGCGGGTGCAAAGATAGAGCAAGTTTTTGAATTACGCAAATTTATCCTCTCTTTTTTACTCTTTTTCTAAGAGAATTTCAAGTACCGTCTGGTTCATACACGAATAACCTCCTGAAAAACAATACCATTATATATATCAGGAATAAAATCGGATATTTTCTATCTATAATCTGTTCTTTCTCACAAGTTCTTAAAAGCGAAGAAAAAAGCTGAAAAAAACTCTTCAATCATTATGGAGTAAACAAAAAAATACTTTAATTTGCCGCCGTTGCTAAAAAATACAAATAAAAACACAAGAAACATCATGAAAAGAAAAACACAAATCGAATATCCGCTCAATCCGTCTTCAAGCGTCATTATATGGAATGCCATCAGCAGTACGGCTGGTTTGGAACGCTGGTTTGCCGACCGCGTAACCAAAGAAGGAAAAACCTACACTTTTCGCTGGGGAAAAACAGAAACACGTCAAGCTATTGTGGTAAACAGCCGACCTGAATTTTTTATCCGCTTCCACTGGCTGGACGATGAAGAAGCCAAAAGCTATTTTGAACTGAAAATCCATTACAATGAATTGACAACTGACCACACACTGGAAGTTACAGATTTTGCAGAACCGGGAGAAGAAGAGGATGTACGCAACCTTTGGGATTCACAAATCGAAACCTTAAAGAGAGTTTTCGGAGTATAAATCTATAAAATATACAAAACTTTATTTTGCTGTCCGTTTTTTGTGCTACTTTTGCATACTGATAATATAAGACAGGAATGCTACGCATAAAAAAACTTGATATATTCGTTTTAAAGAGTTTTCTGCTGCTCTTTTCCGGGACATTCTTTATCTGCCTTTTCATTTTCATGATGCAGTTTCTATGGAGATATGTCGATGAATTGGTCGGAAAAGGTTTGGAAATCAATGTTCTTGCCCAGTTCTTCTTCTTATCGGCACTGACATTGATTCCGTTGTCTCTTCCGCTGGCCATTCTGCTGGCCGCTCTGATGACTTTCGGTAACTTTGGAGAACGCTACGAACTTCTGTCCATGAAGGCAGCAGGAATTCCTTTATTTCGCATTATTCGTCCGGTTGTATTGTTTTGCATGTTTTTAGGTGTCATGTCTTTCTTCTTTCAGAATGTCATCGGCCCCAAGGCACAGAAAGAGCTTTGGACACTGCTGGTATCCATGAAGCAAAAATCGCCGGAAGTGGATATTCCGGAAGGGGTGTTTTACAGTGATATTGAGGGATACAACATCTATGTAAAGAAAAAAGACCGTGATACAGGCATTCTGAAAGACATTCTAATTTACAACTTCTCTGACGGATTTGAAAACGCCCATATCATCTGGGCAGAAGAAGGTAAGCTGGAACTGACAGCAGACAAAAAACATTTGTATCTGCACTTGTACAACGGAGAGCAATTTGAGAATCTGAAATCACAGTCCGTCATTTCCCGCAACGTTCCCTACCGCCGGGAAACTTTCAAGGAAAAACATACTCTGATTGCTTTTGATACGAACTTTGAAATGGTGGACGGTAACTTCCTAAACCAGCGTTCGGACATCAAGAACATGAACGAAATTTCCCTGGCTATCGACTCACTCAACATGTATGCCGACAGTGTGGGACGCGCCATGTATTCGAATGCCATGAAAACGACTTACCGGAAGCCTGTTCTTTCCAAAACAGACTCTACAAAAATGGAGAAAGAACATCTTGCCGTTATCAATACTGACAGTATTCTGAACGGTATGACTTCTGCCCAAAAGCTGAAAACGCTGAATACAACAGAAATGCGACTTTCTTCGCTCATATCGGACTGGAACATGAAGAGTTATATGACCCGAGATGCTGACAGCAACATCCGCCGTCATCAGTCGGACTGGCATAAAAAGATAACTCTTTCACTGGCTTGTATCATTTTCTTCTTTATCGGAGCCCCCTTGGGAGCCATCATCCGTAAAGGAGGACTGGGTATGCCGGTCGTCATTTCCGTGTTGATTTTCGTGCTTTACTACATTATCGACTCCGGAGCTACGCGTGTGGCGAAAAGTGGAGAGATGAACATCGTGTTAGGTACATGGATGAGTACCATCATACTGGCTCCGTTAGGCGGTTTCCTTACTTACAAATCAAACAAAGACTCTGTGGTTTTCAACATCGACGTGTATGTAAACTTCTTCCGCAAGCTGTTCGGAATAAGAGTATCACGCCACGTTTTCAAGAAAGAGGTTATTATCCACACACCAGACTATACCCGCATCTATCAGGATCTAGACAAACTTTGTCAGGAATGTGAAACCTACGGAGAAAATCATAAGTTATTGGGACCACCGAACTATTATCAGGTGTTTACCAATAACAAGCATGATGATGCCATCAAGGAAATCAGTCTGCAAATGGAAGGACTCGTAGAAGAGATGTCCAATACGAAGGACGGAGTATTGCTGAACTTATTGAACAATTATCCGTTCTTATCTGTAAAGGCCCATAAGAGCGTATCGGATAACCGCTGGTTGAACCTGCTGATTGGAATCATTGTTCCGGCCGGACTGCTTATCTGGCTGAACATCTGGCGCTATCGCGTGCGCCTGGACAAGGATTTGAAAACCATTGTCAAGAATAGCCGCGATATACAAGAAAGAATCAAAACAACATTCTAAAACTATCAATATCATTATGGAGAAAATCAAACTGAATACAATTGAAGAGGCAATCGAAGATTTCCGCAAAGGAGAATTCGTCATCATCGTAGACGACGAAGACCGCGAGAATGAAGGCGACCTGGTAGTGGCTGCAGAACTGATTACCCCGGAAAAAGTAAATTTCATGCTGAAACATGCAAGAGGTGTACTTTGCGCCCCTATCACCATATCACGTTGCGAGGAACTGGATTTACCACATCAGGTATCCAACAATACTTCTGTATTAGGAACTCCGTTTACCGTTACCATCGATAAACTGGAGGGATGTACTACAGGTGTATCGGCTGCCGACCGTGCTGCAACCATCCGTGCCTTGGCTGACCCGACTTCCAAACCGGAAACATTCGGTCGCCCGGGACACGTCAACCCCTTGTATGCACAGGAAAAAGGTGTATTACGCCGCGCCGGACATACAGAAGCCTGCGTAGACATGGCACGCCTGGCCGGTTTATATCCTGCAGCTGCCCTGATGGAGGTTATGAATGAAGACGGCACCATGGCCCGTCTGCCGGAACTGAAGAAGATGGCTGACGAATATGGTTTCAAACTGATTTCCATTGCCGACCTTATCGCTTACCGCCTGAAACAGGAATCACCGGTAGAAAAAGGCGTAGAAGTAGACATGCCGACCGAACACGGTCATTTCCGTCTGATTCCGTTCCGTCAGAAAAGCAACGGTCTAGAACATGTCGCTTTAATTAAAGGTACATTCTCAGAAGACGAACCGGTACTGGTACGTGTACATTCTTCATGCGCTACCGGCGACATCTTCGGCTCCATGCGCTGTGATTGCGGCGATCAGTTGCACAAGGCCATGGAACAGATTGAGAAAGAAGGCAAGGGAGCCATTATCTACCTGAACCAGGAAGGACGTGGCATCGGACTCATGGAAAAAATGAAAGCCTACAAGCTGCAGGAAGAAGGCATGGATACAGTAGACGCCAACATCTGCCTGGGACATCAGGCCGACGAACGCGATTACGGAGTAGGTGCTCAGATTCTGCGTGAAATCGGTATCCACAAAATGCGCTTGCTGACCAACAATCCGGTAAAACGTGTGGGACTGGAAGCTTACGGACTGGAGATTGTAGAAAATGTACCTATCGAAGTCACTCCCAACCCATACAACGAGCGTTACCTGCACACCAAAAAAGAAAGAATGGGACATACCCTACATTTCAATAAATAATTAAGAAGAATTATGGAAACAAATAATTTAGTAAAAAGCTATGCCAGCAAGGCAGCCCAGACTGCTTTGTTCCGCAGCGTATATCTGTGGATGACACTGGCACTCGTCATTACGGGCTTTGTAGCCATGTACATAGCCAAGTCGTACACCCTGATTGAAGCCATCATGCAGAACTCCATCATGTTCTGGGGATTGCTGATTGCTGAAGTAGGACTTGTGATGTATCTTTCTGCCCGCATACACAAAATCAGTTTCACCACGGCCACTCTCCTGTTTATCGCCTATTCGGTATTGAACGGTGTCACGATGTCCGTTTTGTTCCTGATTTACACGTTAAGTTCCATCGCTACCACTTTCTTCGTGACAGCCGGTACATTCGGAGTAACCGCCCTCTACGGGTACATCACCAAGAAGGATCTTACCCGTATCGGCAGTCTCTGCCTGATGGGAGTCATCGGACTGATTATCGCTTCGCTGGTCAACATGTTCCTGCACAACTCGATGATGGACATGATTATTTCCTATATCGGCGTGCTGCTCTTTGTGGGACTGACAGCCTACGATTCACAGAAAATCAAGCAACTCCTGTCGCACGATGACATTGAAGTCAACGAAACCACACAGAAGATTGCTCTGATGGGAGCCTTGACACTGTATCTCGACTTCATCAACCTGTTCATTTATCTTCTCCGAATACTTGGAGACAGAAAATAAACCTTTTTAGAAGCTAATTTCTTTTATATGTGGAAGAAATTAGCTTCTTTTGCAAAAAATTTCCAACTTTAATAACACAATAACATGAACCAACTTTCAGATCGTTTGAATAGCCTGTCGCCTTCAGCTACATTGGCTATGTCACAGAAAAGTAGTGAACTTAAAGCTCAGGGGGTTGACGTAATCAATCTGAGCGTAGGAGAACCGGATTTCAATACACCGGATCACATTAAGGAAGCCGCTAAAAAAGCTATTGACGAAAACTACTCTCGTTATTCTCCAGTTGCCGGATACCCGGCTTTGCGCAACGCCATCGTGGCAAAATTGAAAAATGAAAACGGTCTGGAATATACAGCCGCTCAAATCAGCTGTGCAAACGGTGCCAAGCAGTCTGTCTGCAACACCATCATGGCTTTAATCAACAAAGGTGACGAAGTAATCGTTCCGGCTCCTTACTGGGTGAGCTATCCGGAAATGGTGAAACTGGCAGAAGGTACTCCTGTCATTGTACGTGCCGGTATTGAACAGGATTTCAAGATTACTCCTGCTCAGCTGGAAGCTGCCATCACTCCGAACACTCGTGCCCTGATTCTTTGCTCTCCGTCTAACCCGACTGGTTCAGTATACACCAAAGAAGAATTGCAGGGACTGGCTGAAGTATTGGCTAAACACGAACGCGTAATCGTTATCGCTGATGAAATTTACGAACACATCAACTACATCGGCAAGCACCAGAGCATTGCTCAGTTTGCAGAAATCAAAGACCGTGTAGTGATTGTAAACGGTGTGTCTAAAGCATACGCTATGACCGGATGGAGAATCGGTTTCATTGCCGGACCGGAATGGATTGTAAAAGGTGTAAACAAACTGCAGGGACAATATACTTCAGGTCCATGCTCTGTATCACAGAAAGCTGCTGAAGCTGCTTACACTGGTACTCAAGCTCCGGTAGAAGAAATGCGTAAGGCATTCGAACGCCGCCGCGACCTGATTGTAAAACTGGCGAAGGAAATTCCGGGATTCGAAGTAAACTTCCCGCAGGGAGCTTTCTACCTCTTCCCGAAATGTGATTCTTTCTTCGGCAAGAAAGACGGCGACCGCGTAATCAACAATGCAGACGATCTGGCTATGTACCTGCTGGAAGTAGGTCACGTGGCTTGCGTAGGCGGAACTTCTTTCGGTGCACCTGAATGTATCCGTATGAGCTATGCAACTTCTGACGAAAACATCGTAGAAGCTATGCGCCGTATCAAGGAAACATTGGCTCGCTTGAAATAAATAAGCTACAAATTACATACAGACAAGGCAGTCTCGGATAACTCTGAGGCTGCTTTTTTTATGCCCTTCCAATCACTTTAGCATCTTCCACAAAACGCAAGGACGTTTTCAATTAAACGCAAGTGCGTTTGAAGTAAAACGCCTTTACGTTTTAATCAAAACGTACTTGCATTTCAGTTCAAACGCAAGTGCGTTTGAAGTGTACTAAAAATAGTTGTCAG
>ULUY01039221.1_pt1 | contig 13868 bp, 19 predicted proteins | sample 1959031 | NCBI WGS metagenome assembly ULUY01 (sample SAMEA4835774, study PRJEB28245) | human gut metagenome | biome: gut microbiome; material: fecal sample | place: Denmark | collected 2008
TTTTCAGCTTAGAGACCGCGTACTTATCGCTCAGCGAGCATATCGTGTAGCACGCGACAACGGCAAGCATAAGAAGCATGTCATTCCTCCGTTATCTCATAGCATAGGTTCTCATAGTGGAGCTGCGTTCCGATATCAATACCGTCGGGCAGCAGGAAGAGTGCGATGAAAAGCTCGTCGCCGGTGTCTATGTCGGTAAGGGTCGCGTATTCGCCCTCTATCTTTGTGACTTTGTAATCGTGTGGTTCCATGTTTTTCTCCGTTCCCATGCGCCCGGACGGCGCAGTTTTTTACTATACTATTCTATCACAAGGCAGCACAAATTGCAAGGTAGTATTTTAATAAAGTTGCAGCCATTTGCGCCGCGATTTTCGGAAATTTGTTGAACTCCTGCGCAGCCATATTGACAGCCGCCCGGGAATCTGTTATAATACAAATACTGGAACACACGCGAAAGGCGGAGCATACATGAAGAAACTACTTTTTACATACAATCCCAACTCGGGGAAAGGCGCAGTCAAGGCGGCGCTTTCGGATATAATCAGTACGTTCACCACAGGCGGCTACGACGTTATGGTGCACCCGACCTGCTGCGCCGGGGACGCCATTGATTTCATATCACAGCGCGGCCGTGATTTCGACCTTATCGTAAGCAGCGGCGGCGACGGAATGCTCCACGAGCTTGCCTACGGAATGTCCGCCGGAAAGGTCGACTGCCCCTGCGGGTACATACCGTCGGGAACGGTCAACGACTTCGCGTCCTCGCTGAATATCCCGAAGGACATGCAGAAATGCGCCGCCATGATAATGAAGGAGCACTTCCAGCCGGTGGACCTCGGGCGCTTCAACGGCGGTTATTTCGCGTACATCTCCGCGTTCGGGTGGTTCACCGACGTAAGCTACGTGACCCCGCAGAAAACCAAGAACGTGCTGGGCTCGTTCGCGTACTTCCTCCAGGGGCTGAAGTCCTTCGAGCCGCGCTATCTCAAGGAGAACTCCGGCAGGGTCAGGATCACCTGGGAGCACGGCGTTATCGAGGACGATTTCATCTACTGCATGATTGGAAACACGCACTCCGTCGGCGGCATGAAAAACCTCGTCCCGGACGGAGCCTCGCTCACTGACGGCATGCTCGACTGCATGTTCGTGAAATCCCCGAAGAACCTCGCCGACCTCGACGAGCTGAACCGCTTCATGCTGACCCACGACACTGACACAGACATGATAGTTTCGTTCAAATCCGCACGGCTCAGGGTCTCCTGCCAGAAGCCGTTCCGCTGGACGCTTGACGGCGAGGACGGCGGTCAGTACACCACCGCCGAGATTGAAGTCATTCCCGGAGCGCTCAATATCGCAATCCCCGTATAACAGAACAGCCGGTCGTCTGACCGGCTGTTTATTCTATAGTTCAATCACTTCATCTGCGAGCGCCTCCGCCTCGGTACGGTCGTGAGTCACCAGCACTGCCGTCCTGCCGCGCAGCATTTCCCGGCTGAACTCCACGGCCTGCCGCTTCGTGGATTCGTCCAAACCCTTGAACGGCTCGTCCAGCAGGACCGCTCCGCCCTCTGCGAGCAGCGCCCTCACTAGCGCGACCCTGCGCTTCATTCCGCCGGAAAGCTCCCCCGCGAGTCTGTTTTCGCAGCCGGAAAGCCCCACCGCCGCGAACGCCTCCGACATCTCCCCGGCGCTGCGGAACTCCCCGCATACCAGCCGGACGTTCGCCGCCGCGGTGAGATTCCCGCACAGCCTGTCCTCCTGGAATACCGCCGAGAACCGCGTTCCCTCCTGACCGTACACCGTTCCGCAGTCCGGCGGGAGCAGCCCGGAAATTATTCGCAGCAGCGTGGTCTTTCCGCAGCCGGAGGCTCCCATCACCGCCGTAGTACTCCCCGGCTGGAATTCCGCGCTGAACACATCAAGCGCCGAAATCACGCCGAACCGCTTTGTTACGCCCTCCGCACGGAGCCGCGCCGGGGAGTTGTCAGGCTCACGCCGCTTGCTGCAGCGGAACGCGTTCTTCCCGGAAACCGCCCGCACCGCAAGCCCCACGAGGAACAGAAACAGCTTCTCGCTGAGCCAGCTCAGGAGTATCACGGCGATGGTCCACGCAAAGAGGTCGGCGGTCTCGAGGTACACTTTCGCTTCGTAGAGCTTCTCGCCGATGGAGCCGGATGGTATCCCGATGACCTCCGCGGCCGCGCCGCTCTTCCAGCTCAGACCGATGGCAAGCTTCGCCGCCGAGCAGAATCCCGGCAGGAGCTGCGAGAGATACACCCCGGCGAACCGCTTCCACCCGGAAATGTGGTACAGTTCCGCCATTTCAGTGAGTTTCGGGTCCATGCTGCCGAGGCTCTCCAGCATGTTTGAATACACCACCGGAAGCGCGATGAGGAACGTCACCAGCACCGAAAGATTCCGGGAGCTGACCCACACCAGCGCAAGAACCGTGATACTCGCCACCGGAACGGCTTTCACGGCGGCGACTAGCGGCGCGAGGAGTGTCCGCACAAAGCGGAATTTCCCCGCGAGGAGCGCCAGCAGAGTGCCGCAGGTCAGCCCCAGCCCGAAGCCGCCGAGTATCCGTCCGGAGGAAAACGCCACGCTCCGCAGGAAGCCCTCCGTCGGGATAAGCTCCAGAAGCCTGCCCGCCGCGCGCATCGGGGACACAAGAAGCAATTCCTGCCCGAGAAGCATTGCGCCGACCTGCCAGACTGCAAGCCAGAAAAACACGCAAGCCGCAGCGATAAGCCGTTTTTTCATGCTGTCCCTCCTTAATAAAAGAGCCTGTCGGGTGCGGCAGGCTCATAATTATTTACGCGCCGTAATAGAAATCGTCCCCGGGGAGCGCGCCTCCGACCGCGGCGGGAGCGCTGTCAAACAGCACGCCGAGGTAGCCGGAAAGCTTCTCCTTCATCTCGCCGCCGGTAATGAACACGATGTTGCACTTCGGCAGAGCCTTCTCAGCGACCGCCGCCGGAACTATGTCGTATTTCCCGATAAGCTCCGCAGCGGCTGAAACGTTCGCGTTGACGTACTTCACGGACTCGCCGTAGCCGTCAAGGAATCCGTCCACAGCGCCGGGGTACTGCTCCGCGAACTCGCTGCGCGCGATGACTACGCCGGTTATAAGCGCGCTTCCGTTGTTAAGCTCCGCCCACGCCTGGTTCATGTCGACCACTACGTTCACGTTTTCGTTCTTGGCCTGCGCGGTGGTAACGAACGGCTGCGGGAGCATTGCGGCGCTTCCCGGGTCGTTCATCAGCGCAGTCAGGCACTCGGCGTGCTCGGTTTTCCACTCGATCGTGACGTCCTTCTCCGGGTCTATGCCGTTCTGGGTCAGCAGGTAGTTCAGCGCGTACTCCGGGGTCGCGCCCTTGCCGCTTGCGTAGATAGTCCTGCCCTTCAGGTCGGAAATTTCCGCGATGGTCGGCTCGCCGTTCTCAACTATGTAGAGCACTCCCAGCGTGTTGACGGCAAGCACCTTCACGCCGCCCTCCGTCTTGTTGTAAAGCACGGAAGCCAGGTTTGCAGGTACGCACGCGATGTCAACGTTACCCTGTATTATCGCGGGGGTAAGCTCGTCTGCGGCTCCGGCGATGGTGAATTCGCAGGCGCTGTTTTCGCTCTCGTCGTCCATCAGCTTGATCATTCCCATCGCGGTGGGGCCCTTCAGCGCCGCAATGCGGACTACATCGGGAGTTTCCTCCTCAGGCTCTGCGGAGGGCGCTGTGGAATTCTCAGGCTCAGCTGTCGGATGCGCCTGGGCTGTTGGCTCCGCGCTGGTGGAGCTGTCAGCCGCAGAGGCGCTCTCCACCGCGGAAGAAGCGCTTTCAGGCGCGCTGACCTGGGGAGCGCTCTGGCAGGCGGTCAGCATTCCCATGCAAAGGAATGCAGCAAGCGCCGATCTGATTTTTCTTGTGATACTCATGATTCCTATCCTTTCTTTGTTTCCGCGGCGGGCAGCTTCGAGTAGACCGCCTTCGCAGTCACTCCCGGGAGCCTACCCAGCTTTCCGGACAGCGCCGATACGGCGTCCATCGGGGCGTCAAGGACAACGTTGATTATATTCAGACCCTTTTCACGGTAGGGGATTCCCATTCTGCCGATGATATACTCCCGGCAGTCGTGGAGCAGCGCATTTATTGACGCGGCGCTTTCCTCGTTGTCGATTATCATCGAGATCACCGCCACGCGCGTTTCGTCCTGCATAGTATCCCTCCATACAAAAAAGACCTCTCCCTCTGCGGGAAAGGCGCATGAAAAACTCCCCCGAAAACCGGGGAATCCAGCCTTTTGCCTCAAGCCCTGCGGGATTTCGGCAGCAGAAGTAAGCATTGTCCGTCCCGTCAGGCGCAAAGCGGCTTCCGGTGCGGAAGATATCAATATTAATATAACACATTTTTCCGCAGTTGTCAAGCATAAGTCTGGACTTTTCGGCTTTCCGGTGATATAATATGATTTGCAAGTTCATAATGTAAGGAGCACACAAAAATGATAATAGACGCACACGCACACATATTCCCGGACAAGATAGCTTCCCGCGCCGCCGACGGAATCAGCAGCTTCTACGATATCCCGGTGAGGTTCGACGGCTCGGTCGGGCAGCTTCTCGAGATAAACCGCAAAGCCGGCGTCGACAGGGCGATAGTGCAGTCGGTGGCGACTGTACCCGAGCAGGTCCGCAACATCAACAATTTCATCTCGGAGCAGGTACGCCTCCACCCGGAGCAGCTCATCGGATTCGGAGCGCTCCACCCAGATTTCCCCGACATCGCCGGCGAAACTGAGCGCATCATCTCGCTCGGTCTGCGCGGAATAAAGCTGCACTCCGACTTCCAGCGGTTCAACATCGACGACCCGAAGGCGTTCCCGATCTACGAAGCCGCCGAAGGCAGGCTTCCGATACTCTTCCACTGCGGGGACGCGCGTTACGATTATTCCTCGCCGAAGCGGCTGTACAGCGTCATGAAGCGCTTCCCGAAGCTCACGATAATCGGCGCTCACCTCGCCGGCTGGACTAAGTGGGACGAAGCCGCCGAGCTGTTCTCCGGAGGCGTCATCTACGCCGACCTCTCCAGCAGCCTGTACGCCCTCGCCCCGGAGCATGCGGCGGAGCTTATCAGGAAAATCGGCGCAAAGCGCGTTATGTTCGGCACCGACTACCCCATGTGGGGCGCGGACGACGAGCTGGAGCGCTTCCGGAAGCTCCCGCTGACCGCCGAAGAACAGGAGGACATACTGTGTCGAAACGCGCTGCGGCTTCTTGGAGAAAGTAATTGACAAGCCGCCCGCAACGGTGTATAATAATTTCAGGCACTATGCCTAATCTCAACTCAGGAAAGGCGCAATATGTCAGAAGCATCACTCACAATGGAAAGCATTGAGCAGCTCCACGCGCTGTTCGGCGATCTTGACTGCAATGTGAACACAATACAGAAGGCGTTCGGCGTGACGGTTTTCAGCCGCGGAAGCGACGTGAAAATAACCGGTGCGGACGAAAATTCCGTGAACGCCGCAAAGCGCTGTCTGGAGTCCCTCTCGAAGATGTATTTCAAGGGCGACCCGATAAACGACCAGAACGTGCGCTACGTGATATCCCTCGTGAACGACGGCACGGAATCCCAGGCTGACACCATCTCCTCGGACTGCGTGTGCGTAAGCTACGCGGGCAAGCCGATACGCCCCAAGACCCTCGGTCAGAAGAAATACTGCGAGATGATACGCAAGAACACCATCACCTTCGGAGTAGGCCCCGCCGGCACCGGCAAGACCTACCTCGCGGTAGCCCTCGCAGTAAGCGCGTTCAAGGCGCACGAGGTGCAGAGGATAATCCTCACCAGGCCAGCGGTCGAGGCAGGCGAGAAGCTGGGGTTCCTCCCCGGCGACCTCCAGAACAAGGTCGACCCCTACCTGCGCCCGCTTTACGACGCACTTTTCGAGATGTTCGGGCAGGAAGCGTTCGCGAAGCTCCAGGAACGCGGCGTAATTGAAGTCGCGCCGCTCGCGTACATGCGCGGACGCACCCTCGACGACAGCTTTATTATCCTCGACGAAGCCCAGAACACCACTAGGGAGCAGATGAAAATGTTCCTGACCCGACTGGGTTTCAACAGCAAGATGGTAATAACCGGCGACATCACTCAGATAGACCTCCCGGAGACCTCGAAATCCGGACTTATCGAAGCGCTGCGCGTCCTGAACGGCGTTGAGGACATCGCCCAGAACCGATTCAGCGAAAAGGACGTCGTGCGCCACAGACTGGTTCAGGACATCGTAAGGGCGTACGAGAAGTACAGCCAGGCGAACAAGCCCGCCGAGCAGAATAAAAAGCCGTACCAGAACGGCAGGAGGAACGCATGAAAATCGTAACATTTATAAGCGACGAGCAGGATAAGCTCGCGCCCCCCGAGGACATTGAAAAGCTCATTGAGGACTGCACCGCCGCAGCGCTCGAGGAAGAAGGCATCGACGATTCCGCCGAGGTCTCCGTCACCTTCGTGGACAACGAAGGTATCCGCGAGCTGAACAAGGAGCACCGCGACATCGACCGCGAGACCGACGTGCTGTCATTCCCCCTCGGCGATGACGAGAACGGCTACGAGGTAGACCCGGACACCGACGCGATAATGCTCGGCGATATCGTGATATCCCTTGAAAAGGCGAAGCAGCAGGCCGAGGAGTACGGTCATTCCTACCGCCGCGAAGTCGCCTTCCTGCTGACCCATTCCCTGTTCCACCTGCTGGGCTACGACCACGTTAACAGCGAGGAAGAGGAAAAGGAGATGTTCGGCAAGCAGGACAAGGTGCTGGATAAGCTCGGCATCACCCGCGAATCATGATAAAATTTCTGAAGGGCTTCGGGTACGCTGCGGCGGGTATCTACCACGGATTCAATGAACGGAATTTCCGGGTGCATATTTGCGCCGTGCTGTTCGTGACCTGGTTCGCATTGAAGTTCTACGAGCTTTCCCGGGCGGAATGGGCGGTGCTGCTTCTGACCTTCGCGGCGGTGATATCAGCGGAGCTTTTCAACACCGCTGTGGAGCGCCTCTGCGACAAGGTCTGCCTTAAAAAGGACGAGCTTATCAAACTCTGCAAGGACTGCGCCGCCGGAGCCGTGCTAGTCTGCGCGATATTCGCAGTAATCATCGGAATCGTACTGTTCTGGGACGTGGAACGTTTCGCGCTCATCGGGGAGTACTTCCTCGCCGAGCCGGTGAGGTTCGTGCTGCTTGGAGCCGCGATAGCCGCAGCGGCAGTGTACGTTTTCCTGCCGGAGCGTTTCAAGAATGAGTAACCTGCGGCAAGGCTCCGCATATAATGATTCAGGGCGGCAGACATTCCGCCCTGTTTTTCTGGAGGTGACAGCTTATGTTTCCCGTGACTGGTCTTGTTTTCTGCGGCGGAGGCGGCAGGGGCGCGTATCAGATAGGGGTCTGGCAGGCGCTGAGGGAGCGCGGGCTGGATAAGTACACAGCCGCCGTGTCCGGAGCTTCGGTGGGAGCGCTCAACGCCGCGCTGTTCGCCTGCGGAGACCTCCCGCTCGCCGAAAGAGTGTGGACCTCACTGAAGCGCGGCGACATCACCGACCCCGCCGAGACCGCCGGGCGCGTGATAAACTCGGTGCTGAACTTCCTCGGCTCCGACGACCGCACTATAACGATAGACCCCGGCAGGCTGTCAAGGGGAGGGATATTCTCGCTGGAGGGCCTGGTGAACGTGATAGCTGAGAACGGCGTGAACGACTGCGTTTCCGGATGCGGGACTCCCTGCTTCGCATGCTGCCACAACACAGAGGGGAACTACCCGGAATATTTCGACCTGAGCGCCTACCCCGCCGGGAAAATAACGCAGTACCTCGCGGCTTCCTGTGCGCTCCCCGCGGTGTTCCCGGCGGTGGATATCGACGGCACCGTGTACCGCGACGGCGGCGTTTCCGACAATACTCCGGTGAAGCCGCTCTACGATATCGGAATACGGCGGTTCATCGTTTCCTACCTCGGGAGCGGCGGCGCTGACCTCTCGAATTTCCCAGGTGCGGAGTTCATCGAGCTGTTCCCGTCGGACGAAATATTCCTCGGGAAACGCGAAAACAGCGTGATAGCGCCGGGGACGCTGGATTTCGACGGCGAGAACGCAGCTCTGCGCATAGAGCTCGGCAGGCGCGAGACCCTGGAACAGCTTTCTGAAACCGACCTTTCGTCCTTCCTGCCCGCGAATATTTCCGGCTGACCTGCGCAAGCTATTTTCATTCAAGTTGCGGAGGTGCAGTATGAATCTAGTTCCATGCAGCGAAAACTGCCGCTGGCAGAGCGACGGAATGTGTACGCTGAAAGACCTCACCCGCCCGGCAAACTCCGCCGGGTCAGAGTGCCGATACTTCGAGAAAACGGATATCCAGCCCTGCGGAAACAGCGCGGAAGCCGGAACCCGGAATATCGGCTGACGTAATAGAAACAGAGCCTCCGAAGCTGTTCCGGAGGCTCTGATTTTTATGGATTCGTTATGTCGTAGGATATCTTGAGATTGTGTTCCGAAGTCTTTTCAAGCGGCTCGGTGAGATTGTTTATCGTCGCGAGATAGCCCATTGAAAGACCCAGATACGGATTCCACGAGCTGTTGTTGCTGTCCGCATTTGACATGTTGAAGTAGCTCATAGGATAGAACGGCGGCTTGATATCGCAGGAGTACGCCGGGAGGTAGTCCTCGGGATTGTAGTACACATACATATTATCCGAGCTGTCGAAAACCGCTATCTTTCTCACGCCGACCGAGGCGACCAGCATGTCCTCCCACATTGAAAAGAAGCTGGAATTCTGGCTGTAGATGTTGTAGGTCTTCAGCCAGCCGCCTCCGAGCGTGAACACCTGTATGTTGGTATAGCACATCACGTAGAATCTGTCTCCGACGACCGCGCACGAGTATACGGTCGCGCAGTCCTTTATGTTCTGGGTACCGGTTTTCACGACAGTAAGCGTGTTAAGATCCACCGCGGCGTAGTCGATCAGGCGGTCGCCGCTGCCCTGCTCTATGCGCGTGTTGGTGAAAAAGTACATCAGCTTCTTCGACGTATCGACGAATGCTTTGAGTATGTAATTCAGCGTGATGGGAAGCTCAACTGAAACCGAGGATTCAGCCGCAGGCCATCCAGAGAGATTCCCAGGGTCGTTTATTCCAAGGTCGGCGGGATTCGGCGACCTGTATTTCAGGAACGTGACCGTATTTCCATTGTATGTGATATACAGATGGAGCCTGTCCTGAAAAGTACCGATATACTGCCCCCTCGCGTGGAAAAACTGAGTGGTCTCGCTGAACTGCGCCGTAATATTCGACGGATCCGCGAACAGCTTGCCTTCGTTGCCCATGTTCTCAAACGCCGAGTTGCCGAAATACTGGCTTGTAAGCGCCACGGACTTTATAACTCCGTTCGCCTTGTCCGTTCCGAAATCCCACGTGAAATGGTATCCGTTCGCCGTCGCGTAGCTCTCGTTAGTGTTAAGCGTTCCTCGGCGGACGTTGGCTCCGGCGTACTCTCCCCCGGCGGTCGCCACGGGAATATAGTCTCCGCTGAGCATTACGTTTTCGCGGCTCTCGCTGAGGGTGTTCCCCAGGAGCATTATCCCGGAAAACAGCTTCGACGCCGGCATGACGTTATTTATAAAATTGGGGAAATTAAAACTGTAGAGCATTGCGTACACCGGCGGGTTGAGTATCCTCTTTACCGCGTCGGTGACGAGATTGTGCTCCGTGACCTTCTTCACGACCCTACCGCTCTTTGCGTCGGTCAGGGTCAGGGTCGCCTTTCCTTCCATTATGTGACCTCCTTATCCATATGTGCCGCTGCGTTCTTCAGCGTCAGCTTCGGCTCCACCATGCTGAGGTGCGGCAGCCTCTCGTAAAGGGTTATCTTATCCCTGGAGCTTCCCACGTTACCGTAGATTCCATGCCCCACAAGCGTTGCGAGCATATCTCCGGCGGGAATATACGCTTCGCCGGATTTGGTCTGCGCCGTGACGTAAACGCGGTTCTTGCCCGCCGGGAGCTTCTCTGCGAGATGGTACACATGCAGCAGCTCGAAATCCGTTCCGGAAAGCGTCTGCACTATACTGCGCGGGATATCCTTCCCGTTGACGTTCACGCTGATGATAAGCTGATCCGCCGTGCTGTTCTTAACGGTGAAATTCACGTCGAGCTGCGCAAACATGTTCTCCTCGGATTCAAACTCGAAATCCGCGATTATCTGCGCCAGCGGCTTGACGTTTATCTGCCCGGAATTCTCGCGCTTGTAGTATACCGCATTTTTCTTGTGAAGCAGTTCTTCCAGGAGCTTCTCAAGGTCGCTGCTTTCCTCCTCATAGACCTTGTTCTTCGAATAAAGCACCGCCGACAGCCCGCCTTCGTAGGTGTATTCTATCTCGCTTATCACGATACGGTACAGCAGGCTTCCGTCAAGGAAGTACAGCGAATCGCCGGACTCCAGAAACGGCATTCCCTGCATGTGAAGTTCCGCGCCGTAGAACGAAAACGGCTTGTACATAACGTACATATCCTCGGTAAGCTTCTGAGTCATGAACGGGTTATAGATCTCTATCGTGGAGATATCCGCCCCGCCGCCCGCAGTGAAATCCTCGTCCCCGGTGTGCGCCTTCACGCAGGTAACCACCGAGCTTCCCATGTTTCGCTGGATCTCCCAGCAGTTCTTGTCCTGGAGTTCAAAATCTATCGGGGAATGGTATTTCATCGTGAGCCTGCCGGTGCGGTCGATTTTGGCGCAGGCGCGGTTTATTCCAGCGATGTAGCCGATGAGGTCCTGCGCAGTGCTGTTCTCAGGTAGCTTCTCAAGCTTTATCGGCTGACCTGCTTCCGCGCATTCAACGCCAACGCTGCTGCATATGTCCCGGAGAAGCACGTCGGAAGTGACCGGAAGCTCCCCCTTCCAGCCGTAGTTTACATCAAGGCTGTACATCTTATCATAGGCGGTCACGCTGACATATTTTCCGCGGACGTACCTTCGGCTTATGTAGAACACGCCAAGCGGACACCACTCCTTGCCGTCGAAGCTGATGTAAGCCCTGACCTCTGCGCCCGAGGAAAGCTCCCCGGAATATCTAGCGGTAAAATGCAGGCGGTTCGAGCAGGTAGTGCCGACCGTGAACCAGTCGGGGTGTATCACATCGTCGAACGTCATATCGGTGATGCGGTCGTCGAGGAACTCCTCGCTCCCGACGGTGATTCTGCACCAGACCTCGCGGCCGTTATCCTGAGCCAGCTTCCTGAACTTTTCAGAAACCGTGATCATGCGTACTCACCTCACTTCTGAAGCATGACGAGCTCCACGCCGCCGTACATCGTCACGCCGTTTACCGTCGTAACAGTCGGGGCAGGCTCGTCGGAAATGTGGAACTCCCCGGTAACAAGCCCGCCGTCGGCTGACTCTCCCTCAGGCGCTGGGAACTTAACGGTCACGAATATTTCCTTAGTAAGGCTGCGGAGCTGCTCCAGTTCCTTGGAAGTCACCAGCCCGAACCTCACAGTAAGCCTGTATTTCCGGTTCACAAGGTCTATCAGCATATCGCCCTGTGTATTGTAACGGATATCGGTGCGGCGAAGCTCCCGCTTGGCGGAAAGCTCCGTCACGCTGTTGAATCCGATGTTGTTTATCCAGATCGTCATTCTGTCATCTGACCTCCTAGCTTTATCTGCGCGCCTTCTTGAGATTGAGCTGCCGCGCAAGCTCGCGGTTTCCAGCCCTGAGCAGCTTCGCCATGCGGTAGCTTTCCTCGCGCGAGCTGTCGGGCGCTGAGTTCTTCTTTGTTGTGGACTCTGCCATACCGCCCCTCCTTTCAGATATGTTCCCCGCCGGTCTTGCGCGCCTTTACGCGCCAGTGGTGGGGATCCTCTCCGGCGAAAAGCTCCGCGGAAACTACCTCGTAGGTCTCGCCGCAGTATTCCAGCGACTGACCCGCCGCGAATTCCGTACCCGAAGGCGAGGAGTTCACACAGTCGAAGTACATTACAAGCTCGGTGCAGTCGCGCGTGCGCCCGGTGGTGTAGTCGGTGATCGCGCTTACTCTCACGATACGCACGCTGTCCAGGTTATCCCTCAAGTACCCGGAGCCGGTCGGAGTAAGCAGCACAGCGCCGTCGGTTAGCAGCTCAGCGGGAATCGGCTTAACTCCGTTCATTCCAGCACCTCCACTCCGGCGTACAGGCAGCCGGCGGCGCGCAGCAGCCTGATCACGTTGAGGCTGTTCTCATCGTCCGAAGCCGTACTTCCGCTGTCGCTGCTCTCGCTTGACTGCGTGCTGTAGGAATAATCACCGATAGAGACCTTCTCCGAACCGGAGTGTGAGCTTTTCTCGTAACGTTCGTTTTCCCTCAGCAGAATGTAGGTCTGAAAACCCGCCGCCTGCTTGACGAGCTCGGCGGGCTTCCCGCCTGCTTCTACCGACTTTTCGGCTCTGCCCTCCGTGAGCGCGGAGATAATGTAGTCGCTTCTCTTGATGCAGCTCTCGACATCTCCGCCGCTGACCGCCGGAAATCCCATACTGCTGTATTCACTTGCTGTAATAAGCATAGCTCCTCCTTTCACAGAAAAGGGCGGCAGCCCCTGCCGCCGCCCTGTAAATCTCACATCACACGCCGAGTGACACTGCGATAACAGCCTTCTTGTTTTCGGGAACGAAAAGATCGTGATACTTGCGGTAGTCGATATCCCACGCATCGGCAAACTGGTTCGCCTCAGGGGTTATGATCTTTATATTGTCCGTCTTGGAGACTGCGATGGGGGCTGACTTGGGGCAGATGACCCCCCAACAACCCCGCAACCACGCCTCCGACATTCCGCATAACAAAGCCGTTCGTAGACTCACCCCATTTACAAATCCGCCCGAAAATCTCTATTTGCCCACACTTTTGCCCACAATAACCCTCCGAAATCGGGCAAAACAAAAAGGAATGCAACAGTAAAATTGCATTCCCTATCGTATTTTAAGTTCTGACGGCTTTCTAAGCATTCCCGCAAAATGGAGCGAAAAATCGCCTATTGCTCACCGCTTTTCTCGGAATTTTCTGCCTTAAGCTCGGATTCAAGCTGTTTAATTCTGTCCGTCACACCGGGCATATAAATCATGTACGCTCTGTCTGTTTCATCGGAAAAACCAACTTTATCATACAGCCTGTAACCGGTTCCGCTACGTTGTGCATTGAGCGAGTAAAAAGAGCTACGCGTCTTTTCGAAAAACTCGCTGAACATCTGCTTTCCATAACCCTTGCGCTGATATGCAGGCGAAATAGCAACTGTATCAATGCTGATACTGTTCATACCAATGCTGGGTACAATTATCGCCGTTATGATACCGATGATCAAATCACCATCAGTAAGCACATACGCCATACAGTAATCACTTTCTATATACTTCTTGAAATATAGCGGAAGATTTGCCCGAAAATACTCCCCCATCTTTCCGTCGTGGTGAAACGCTCCCAGGTATAATTCGGTGCACTCCTCTATATCGCAATTTTCCATCAGCCGTAATTCAGCCATTACAAATCCTCCTTATCTCGCAGGCAGGAACAGTCTGCATAATCCTCGTTACTTCACGTCCTCATCAGGCAGAGCATCGAGAAAACGGAACCCTATATCCGAGATTTCTGTTCGCCCGCAGGTCGTCATGTCCCTTGCCGTCAAGCACGAAAACCCACCGCAAACTCACCCAAACAAAACATTGATACACTCGTCCTTAGTGACCCCGTAAGCCGTCGTGTACTTACTGTACTTATAAAACTTGAACCCGCATTTTTCCTGCACGCGCTTCGACTGCGGATTGTCGGTGAAATACCCGCAAGCAATAAAATCAAGCCCG
>ULUY01056019.1_pt1 | contig 13859 bp, 10 predicted proteins | sample 1959031 | NCBI WGS metagenome assembly ULUY01 (sample SAMEA4835774, study PRJEB28245) | human gut metagenome | biome: gut microbiome; material: fecal sample | place: Denmark | collected 2008
AGGTGCTGGAGGGCGGCGGCGAACTGCTGCCGACCGAAACGGGCTTTATCAACCGCAAGATGGCCAAGGAGCACTGGCGCTTGGGCTGTCAGGTGAAAGTTAAGGAAAATCTCAAGATCCACGTGCCGGAGTCGGTGCTGGGCGTCAAGAAGTGGGAGTGCGAGGTGATCTCGAACCGCAATATCTCGACCTTCCTCAAGGAGTTCGTGGTGAAATTGCCCGAAGGCGAGAACCTCAAGTTCCGCAGCGGCGGCTATATCCAGATCGACATTCCGAAGTACGATGCCATCAAATTCTCCGACATGGACATCGAAGAGCCTTACCGCGAGGATTGGGACAAGATGAAGATGTGGGATCTGGTGACCAAGAATCCCGAACCTACGTTCCGGGCCTATTCGATGGCCAACCATCCGGCCGAGGGCAATATCATCATGCTCAACATCCGTATCGCCACGCCTCCGTTCGACCGGGCTACGGGTACCTTCGCCAAGGTGAATCCCGGTATCTGCTCGTCGTATATCTTCTCCCGCAAGCCGGGCGACAAGGTGACGATTTCGGGTCCTTACGGCGAGTTCTTCCTGCCTGACAACCTGCCCGCGACGCAGGAGCTGGTATTCATCGGCGGCGGTGCAGGTATGGCGCCGATGCGCAGCCACATTATGCACCTGTTCAAAACCGAGAAGACCTCGCGTCCCGTATCGTTCTGGTACGGCGCCCGCGCGCTCAAGGAGGTGCCGTATATGGATGAGTTCCTCGAAATCCAGCGGGAGTTCCCGAATTTCAAATTCCATCTGGCGCTCGACCGTCCGGATCCCCAGGCGGATGCCGCCGGAGTGAAATATACGCCCGGATTCGTGCACAACGTGCTGTATGAGAATTACCTGAAGAACCATCAGGCTCCCGAGGACAATATTTACCTCATGTGCGGTCCTCCGATGATGATTTCGTCGGTGGTGAAGATGCTCGACAGCCTGGGCGTGCCCTCCGAGAATATTCTTTACGATAATTTCGGCAGCTGATAGAGGTCTATATTCTGATGTAAAAAGAGGTTACGGTGTAAACCGTAACCTCTTTTTTGTCGGTAGAAGCTGCTTGACAAGGGTATGGATCGGAAAATTCCCGGCCAATTCAGGGATTCTTGTCCTGCAGGTTGTAAAGAGTCCTGTTAATTTCCCGAAGGCTTCTCTGCGGTCATTCGGAAATCGACGGGAATGACGAGACTGACCTTTACGGCGTCACCTTTTTCGTCGCGGCCCGGTGTCCATTTCGGCGAGGATTCCAGTATCCGGGTCACTTCATCGCTGAAGCATTTATCCGGGGACTGCAAAATCTTTATGTCGCCGACGCTGCCGGCTTGATCGACAGTGAATTGTGCTACGACTTTCCCGCCGAGATTATTTTTGAAAGCCTCCGCCGGATAACGGATCTGACTGTTTACCCAGTTGTGGAAAGCCTTCATATCTCCGCTCTGGAATGAGGGCATCTGCTCTGTCTGTTCGAGTGCGAGCGTGGCATTGCAGACGGCGATCTGGGAGTAAGCGGTTTCATCCCGTATTTGGACTTTCGAAGCTTTCCCTGTCGGCGGCCTTTCCGGGAAGATAGGCGGCGTATTTCTCGCGCATTTCGGGCGTGAGATTCTCTGTTCCTACGATGCTATAGGTACCACTGGGAAGTGTAAGAGAGCGCAGGCCGGTGACGGGATCCGTCTTGAAATCGGTGACTTCCCCATCGACTACGAGCAGTAGGTCGTAGTCTTCGTTTTCCGGGGAGGCGGTTTTTTCGGCGGTTTCCGCTGGCGGGTCGGTCGGGGTGTAAGCTGACGGCAATTTGTCCTGGATGCGGATTTCTGCCGCTTTGGAGGTGAATCCGAAAGCTGCCAGCAGGCCGGTGACGATGGGGAGCATTGCGATCAGGCGGAGCAGAGCGTATCTGCTCTTCATAGGCGTTGTCATCATTTGGATTCGTTTTTTTGTTAATGAATTGGTTAATGAATTGGTTAATGAATTGGACAGACCGTCGGCTACGTCCGGACTGTAACCGAACTGCTGCGTGAAGATGGTTTTCAGATAATTTCCTGTGTCGTGCCCCTCGGCGAGTACGTCGCGGTCGGCTTCGAACTCTTCCACTTCGGTAAGTGCGCGTGCTGCGAGCCACGCGAAAGGATTCCACCACAGCAGGGCTTTCAGGCTCTCCATAACGATCCGTTCGAGCGAATGGCGGTGGATGACGTGACTCTTTTCGTGGGCGAAGATCGCCGCAATGTCTTTTTCTGCGACGGAGCGGCTGATATAAATCGTGCGGAAGAAGGAGAACGATGCGATTTGAGCAGTAGGGCGTACCAATACGATACGTCCGATTCGTTCCTGTGTACTGTGTCGTCGCAGGCGTCGGATCAGAAGCGCTTGCCGGAACATGGAAGAGAGTAGAAGAAGTACTCCGCAACCGTACACGATCCATATCGCTGCCTCGTAATCGAACGCGGCGGCGGAAACGGAGGGGGCGGTGAAGGTGGTTTTGGCGGGAGTGCCTGCGGTGGCGTAAATCACCTTGCCCGGCCAGACCGGAATTCGGAGCAAGGGAATGAGAGCCGCCGCGAGGAGCGACCCCGTGAGGCAGAGCCGTGCTGCGAGGTACCCCGTGCAATTGCGCAGAAACAGCAGGTATGCGCCGTACAGTATGCCGCTGCAAACGACTGTTTCGAGGATGTATCGGACGATCTCTTTCATGACTTGTCGGTTTTATGTCGGGCTTGCCGGATGATGGCGAGGATTTGTTCGGTTTCTTGTATCGAAAGGTCTTCTCGCCGGGAGAAGAAAGAAACCATTTGGGCCAACGACCCGTCGAAGTAGGAGTTCAATATCGAAGAAACAACCGTCTTGGCGTACTCTTCTTTGGGAACGAGCGGGTAGTATTCGTAACTTTTGCCCCGTTCCGTACGTCCGACGTAGCCTTTGTTCTCGAGTATTTTGACGAAAGTGGCGATGGTCGTATATTTCGGTTTGGGCTCCTGCATTGCGGCGATGAGATCATTGATGGAACCTGCGCCCAGTTGCCAGAGGATCTGCATGACCTCTTCTTCGCCGCGTGTCAGTTTTTTGAGGGTGGTATTGTCTGTTTTCATTGTGTTTTTATTGGTTTACTACAAATTTAGTACTAAAATTTTAGATGTGCAAATAAATCTACTAAAAAATTAGATGAAAAGGTTGTTTTGTTCGGAAGCGATATTTTAATTTGCCCGTGCCTTGTACGATTTTACGTAGGTTGCGCCTCGGAAAACTGTAAACAAGTTCCCGTTTTCTCTCGGTTTTCACTATCTTTGCAGAAGATAGGAGGCGGTTCGGCAATCTTTGCGTGCAAGCCCGCACGATTGCACTCACCTTTCACTATCTTTGCCGTATGAAAAATATCGTATTTGATCTGGGAGGTGTGGTTTTCGGGCGCGATCCACGTAAGTGGGAGCCGGAATTTATGGAGTTCTTCGCGTTCATCCATGCGGAGAAAATGCCGGAATTTTGGGTGGATTACGACCGGGGCACCCTTACGCTCGATGAGGTCGTCCGTATATTGAGCCGGGAAAAGGCGTGCGATGAGCGGGTCACGGCCCGTTTTATTCGGGATGCGATCGACCGGCAGGAGGAGATCGTCGAAACCCGTGCGTTGGTCGGCGACCTGAAACGGGTCGGTTATAAGTTATATGTGCTGTCGAACATGTCGCGGGAGTTCATCGACTTCCTGCGCAAGATGCCGGTTTACCGCTGTTTCGACGGGGAGGTCATCTCCTGCGAAGAGCAGGTCGTGAAGCCCGAGCCGGAGATCTACCGTCGTCTGCTCGATCGTTATTCGCTCGATCCGGCCGAAACCCTTTTTATCGACGACCGTCCGGTGAATCTCGAAGCCGCCCGTACATTCGGTATTTCGACTTTTCTGTTCCGTCACCGCGAAGCGCAGCGGAGCTGCGATGAGTTGCGGAAAATGCTGTTGTGAAACGGGCGCTCCCGGCTCGGAGCCGAAATCATAAATTTTCGTTTATGAAGGCGTTGTGGATAAAAATTGTCCTATTGGCCGTCGCACTACCGGGCGTTTGGGGAAATGTTGCGGCGCAGGTAACCATCTCTGCCGATTTCGATACGGGCAGCATCGGGTCGGTCCGCCGGATCGATTCGGTGCGGATGCTTCATGCCGCGAAAAATTCGCTGGAGGTGATGAGCTTCGGAATACGGTCGCGCATTGACCCCCTCAATCCCGTCGATACGGCCCTTCTGCCCAGCAGCCGCTGGTTCCATTTTCGCCTGGAAGGGGTGAAGGGAAAGCTGATGTTTCTGCATATTCCCAATACCGAGATGGTGCGGCCGTTTTATTCGTACGACGGGGAGGAATACCTACGCTTCGATGCAGGCGAATGTTCGCTGCCGCAGACGGTCTATAAATATTTCCTGCACGACACGGTTTATGTCGCTTATTTCCTGCCTTACAGTCATGCCCGACATAAAGCCAAAGCCGACGAGTGGGCATGTTCGCCTTTCGTGCGACGTCAGCGGATCGGCCGGAGCGGAGAAGGACGTCCGATCGAAATGCTGATCCTCACGGATGCCACTGTTCCGGACAGCCTCAAGCGCCGGGTGTGGATTCACTCCCGTGTGCATACCAGCGAAGCACCTGCTGCATGGTATCTCGAGGCAATGATCGACGAACTGCTTTCCGATGCGCCTCTTTCGCGGGAGATTTTGCGCCGCACGGTTTTCTACGTGGTTCCCGAGACCAATCCTGACGGTGTTCGGGGCGGTTATTCCCGTTCCACGGCGCAAGGTGTCAATCTTGAAATCAACTGGGATCGGCCCGACTCCCTGACACAGCCTGAAGTGAGGGTCCTGAAACGCACGATCGACAGCCTTTCGACAGAGCGTCCTTTCGACGTAGCGTTGAATCTTCACTCCCAGAGTGCGCCGTTCGTGACGTACTGGATTCATACGGCGAAATCGACCTCTGCAAAAATGTATCGACGCAAGATGCTGCTGTCGGCCCTGACGGTCGCCCATACGCCGTATTACCGTCCCATCGACCAGCGTTTTTCGGAAGCTGCTCCCCGGTATGCCGAGGGTTGGTTCTGGCAGCGCTTCGGCGAGAGAACGCTGGCCGTGACGTTCGAAACGCCCTATACTTATTATAATAACGATCCGGCAGGGGAATGGGTTTCCCGGGAGAGTTTGGCTGAATTGGCACATGCGTCGCTGTTGGCCTTGAGCGACCTGCTCGATTTGGGCGGCAGCGAGCGACGGCAGGCTGATTCGGAGCGGATGAAGGCGCGGGGCAAATGGTTGCGCCGCACGGCGAAGGACCGTCAGTTTTTCGGCGGTTCCTATCTGGTCGCGGAGCGGAAAGGGGCCTCCGTATCGTTCGTTTTTCCCGATGTGGCCGAAGGTCGGTATGAAGTGTTCAAGTGGATTCCCGGACCGCTGGATAAGAAATTCGCACGCGAGGAAAACCGGTGGCAGCCGATCGGCGAGGTCGTGCAGGAGCAGGCGGGGCGGCTCGTGTGGCGTTACCAGGCTGCGGCTCCGGGCGATGTGCTGGATGTGATTTTGCTCGTACCTAAATCGGAGCGATAGGGTGAAGTACAAGGGGACAAAAATTGTAAAGTTGTGTCTTCTGCGCTTATTTTTGTGTTCGAAGTGGGAATTTTTTGAACGGCTCGCTGCAATTGGAATTTTTGACTTGTCAGGCTTTCACTTGGTGAAAAGAAAGTCAGGCAACTCTTCAAGAGTTGCCTGACTGTGGGGTTTCTTCATCGTTTGTAGCGAGAGAGAGACTTGAACTCTCGACCTCATGATTATGAATCATGCGCTCTAACCAGCTGAGCTATCTCGCCATAGCTTTCCGTTTCAAAGCGAGTGCAAATATAAACCAAAAAGTTGAACGGACCAAATCTTTCTCCGAAAAATATGTCCTGAAAATGCATGTTGAATCGTATGGCATTGATTTTGACGGGTAAAGGGAAGTAAAATGAGAATCGTATATGGTGCAAGCGAAGACTTCCGACTTTCAACCTCTGCCGCTCAAGATACTCAATGTCTTGTCCCTCCTGGCCGGAGCATCTCTGCTCGTGGCCGTTTCGTGGGAGATTCTCCTGGGGGACCCGCGGCATTATTCGACTGACTACCTGCTGTTGCAAGGGATCGTCTGTGTTGTTTTTCTGGCCGATTTCTTTGCCCGGATGTGGATGGCTGACCACAGTTGGCGTTTTTTCTTTCGCAATCTCTATTTCTTTCTTCTTTCCGTTCCCTATTTGAATATCGTCGATTGGATGGGGATCGAACTTTCGCATGCGGAAGCGATGCTGATGGGACTCGTACCTCTTTTGCGGGCTTTGCTGGGGCTGTATGTGCTTTTCACCTGGATCATCAATAATCGGGTTACGCGATTGCTGACCTCCTACGTCTTGTCGATGTTGGTGTTCACCTATTTCGCCGCTTTGATTTTTTATGATTACGAGATCGAAGTCAATCCTGCGTTGCACGATTTCGGCGATGCGATCTGGTGGGCCAGTATGAACCTTACGACTGTCGGTGCCGATATCTTTGCCGTGACGGCCGTCGGTAAGATATTGACGGTGTTGCTCCCTACGTTGGGAATGATGATGTTCCCGATTTTCACGGTGTATGTCACTCAGATTTATACGCGCAACAGAAAGTCCGACTCTTGATCGGAGTCGGACTTTGCGCATGGGATCCGCTTTCGGACGGATTATTTTTTTTTGTTCCCGGAGCAGGTCCCGAATCTCCGTAAGCAACAACTCCTCCTTGGACGGTTCCGGCACCGGTGCCGGCGCGGCTTCCTGTTTTTTCTTCATCAGCTTGTTCATCATCTTGACCATCAGAAAGACGCAGAAGGCCAGGATAGCGAAATCCACGCACTGTTGGATGAATGCGCCGTAATTCCACCAGATCGGTTCCGCAGGAACACTCTCCGCCGTACCCGACCCGATTGCGTCGGTCACTACGTGTGTCGCTTTCGAGGAGAGGTCGCGCACCTTGCTGATGTCGAGCCGCAGCGACGAGAAGTCCGTATTGCCGATCAGGGCGCCGATGGGCGGCATCAGGATGTCATTGACCAACGATGAAACGATTTTTCCGAACGCACCGCCGATGATTACGCCGACAGCCATGTCCATTACGTTGCCCTTGAGGGCAAATTCCCGAAATTCTTTGAAAAAAGACATATACGTTGATTTTTAAGGTTAATTGTGGCAAATGCAATACGATAATATACAAAGATACGAATAAGCCGAGTGCAAAAGCAAATTTTATTTGCATTTTGCCGAGGCGAAGAAATCAAAGATACTATTTATTTGCAAAAAGAAAAACCGGTCCCGCTGATTTTTCGGGGACCGGTCGGTGATATATTCCGGAAGAGAGTTATTCTTCCACTTCTATCAGGATGGCATCGGTTGCGACGTTGTCGCCTTCCTGTACGAGAATCTGTTTGATCGTACCCGCCACGTCGCTGGTGATCGAGTTTTCCATCTTCATCGCCTCGAGGATAACCACCTCCTGTCCGGCTTTTACCTTGTCGCCGACCTTCACCTTCAGGGCGATGACCTTGCCCGGCAGGGGAGCGGTCACCTTGTGGCCCGTGATGGCTTTGGCTTCGACCTTGTGTTCGCTCTGGGCGGCCGTTTTCGGAGCGTCTTTGGCTGCCGTCGCTTCGTAGGCTTTCTTCTTCTGGTCGGTGAGGAACGTCTTGGCAACCATCGGGAAGAGCTCGAGCAGAAGCACCTCTTTTTCATTGGCAGCGAGCTTTACGCCTCCTGCTTCGGGCAGTTCGGGATTGGACTGCATTTGGTATTTCGACGTATCGTAGGGAATCTCTTCGCGTACACCGCAGATCTTGAACCGGAATTCGGGGTCGATCTTCACCGGCGTTTCACCGTATTCACCTTTTACAAGGGCAACGAATTGCGAACTCTTGGTCGTGTACATCGGCCGCCCGGCCTTTTCGTCCAATGCGCAGCTTACGGCCTGGGCACCCACGATCTGCGAGGTCGGGGTCACCAGCGGCGGCAGACCTGCGGCCAGACGTACGGTCGGGATCAACTCCATGGCGCGGGGCAAAATTTCTTCGGCCTTGAGCTGCTGGAGCTGTGCCACCATGTTGGAGTACATGCCGCCCGGGATTTCGGCCTTCTTGACCAGTTCGTTCGGTGCCGGGAATCCGAAAGGGGCCTCGATCTTGTGGCAGGCGTCGAGCAGCGTCTCTTCGTCGTCCGCTTGCGCTGCTTTGATCGCACGGTCGAATTCGGCGTCGATCTCCTTCGGAAGTTCGTCGGTGAGCGGCTTGAAAGGCTTCGGCATAGGCTTCTCTTTGCCGAAGACCGAAATTTCGAGCTCTTTGCGGATCTCCTTGAGCTGGGTGTTGATTTTGGCAACGGCCTCCATATTGACTCCCGTATCGATCCCCAGTTTCTTGCAGAAGACGTAGATCAACTCGATAGCCGGCGCTCCCGTACCGCCGCTGAAGTACCAGCAGTTGGTATCGACGATATCGACTCCTGCGACGATCGCCGCCAGCACCGATGCCAGACCGTAGCCCGGGGTGCAGTGGGTGTGGAAATCGATGGGGACATTCAGATTCTGCTTGAAGAGCTTCACCAGTTTGCTCACGCGGTGGGGCGGGATCAGACCCGACATATCCTTGATCGTGATCATATCGGCTCCCAGCGCCTCCATCTGCTTGGCTTTCGAGAGGAAGTATTCGTCCGTGAATACCGGCTTCGGGTTCTTCTTGCCCATCAGTTTGCCGAAGAACCCGATTTCCGGATATTTCGGATCGACCGTATAACATACCGCACAGTCGGCGATACCGCCGTACTGCTTCACGTATTTTACGGTCGATTTAACGTTATTCACGTCGTTCAGGGCATCGAAGATACGCATGATGCCCAAGCCGCTCTGAATCGAGTTACGGCAGAAGCCGTCGATGATTTCGTCCGTATAGGGGGCGTATCCGAAGAGGTTGCGGCCGCGCGAAAGGGCCGTGAGCTTCGATACGTTTCCGATTGCCTTGTGAATGGTTTCCAGGCGGGTCCAGGGATTTTCGTTCAGGTAGCGCATTACCGAGTCGGGCACTGCGCCGCCCCAAACTTCCATGGCGTAAAAGTTCGCATCCTTGTAGAAAGGAAGGCAGCGGTCGATTTGGGCCTGGTTCATTCGTGTAGCGAAAGACGACTGTTGGCCGTCACGCAACGTAAGATCTCTGATTTTTAATGATTTGGCCATTGTATTGAATTTTTAATGGTTGTTTCCCTTCCTTTGGGCTCGCCCCGCTTTTTTCGGGGAAGAGCCGTATTGTTATTCGAATAACAAATATAGTGAACAAATTTGGATTTCCAAATTTTGTGCAAAAATTTTTAATAAATAATTTCTGCCCCGATTATCGTTTCTAACGAAGCGGAAAAAGGCGTCGAATGGATTTTTTTAATCGTTGTGAAACAATAGGTTACGGCGTGTTGCCGAGAGTCGGTTCCGGACACCGGATTTGCCTCTGTTCCTGACCGGGTTTCGGGGAATGCGGGAGCGTGGGAATTCGTGCCGCCGGTTCCGAAAGAGATGTCGAACCTTATGCGGGAACAGATTTTTCGAATTTCGTATCTGGGATTCCGGATCGTGTCGCTGCCTTTTTATTTTGTTTTAGATACTTCGCCTCGGCAAAATACAAATAAAATTTGCTTTTGCACTCGGCTTATTCGTATCTTTGTCATTCGTAGGACAGGCGTCGATCCTTTCGGGGATATTTTGACGATTCGCGGGAGGAGCGTGGCCTTGTCCGTTACTCATTTTCGGAAAATTTACGATTTACAATGACTCCTACGGCCGTACTGCTCACCGTGCTCGGGTATATCGCGATGCTTTTCGTCGTTGCGGGAATCGCCGGAAGGCGGGTGTCGAACACGGGCTTTTTTACCGGTAACCGGGAGAATCCCTGGTATGTGGCGGCTCTGGCAATGGTCGGGGCGGCGATGTCGGGCATAACTTTCGTGTCGGTGCCGGGGTCGGTTGCGGCCGATTCGTTCTCCTACCTGCAAATGGTGCTGGGCTTTACCGTCGGGCAGATGGTGATCGCCTTCGTGCTGATTCCGCTTTTCTACCGGCTGAAGGTCGTTTCCCTGTACGAATATCTCGACGGACGTTTCGGTATGACGACCCACCTTACGGGGGCCTGGTTCTTTTTCATATCCAAAATGTTCGCCGCAGCATTGAAAGTTTACGTCGTCTGCACCGTGCTGCAGGTGCTGGTGTTCGACCCGTTCGGCGTGCCGTTCGCGGTCAATGCGGCTTTCCTGGTCGGATTGGTCTGGCTCTATACCTGGCGGGGCGGTGTCCGTTCGGTCGTCTGGACGGATATTCTGCATACGTGTTGTCTGGTGGGGAGTATCGTGCTCTGCATCGTCTTTATCATGCGGAGCCTCGGTCTGACATCGGCCGGAGTCGTGCAGGCCGTTTGCGATTCGCCGATGTCGCGCATCTTCTTTTTCGAGGATGCCGGGTCGGCCCGTTATTTTTGGAAAATGTTTTTCGGAGGTGTCTTCACGCTGGTCGCTATGACCGGTTTGGATCAGGATATGATGCAGCGGAACTTGAGCTGCCGCTCACCTTGGGATTCGCAGATCAATATCGTGATTACGGCTTTCAGCCAAATGGCGGTGATCCTGCTTTTTCTGGTGCTCGGCGTGCTGCTCTACCTCTATGCGGAACATGCCGGTCTGCCGATGCCCGAGAAGGGCGATCAACTGTTCGCCGTAGTCGCCGTGAACGCTGGATTGCCGCTTGCCGTTGGTATTATGTTCGTTGTGGGGCTTATATCGAGTACCTATTCATCTGCCGGGGCTGCCATGACGGCATTGACGACTTCGTTCACCGTGGATATCTTGCGCGGTCCGAAGCGTTGGGGCGAAGGGCGGCTGACGCAGGTGCGTATCGGGGTGCATGTCGTAATGGCGCTCGTGATGGGGTGCGTGGTCCTCTTTTTCGGCCGGTTCGGTAATGACAGCGTGATTAACTTGATTTTCAAGGTCGCGGGTTATACGTACGGGCCTATTCTGGGAATGTTCGCATTCGGCATCTGCACCCGGCGGCGGATTCGTGACCGCTGGGTTCCGCTGGTGGCTTTCGCGGCTCCGTTGCTGTCGGTCGCCCTGCAAAGTTTCGTCGCATATAAGTACGACTACCACATCGGCTTCGAATTGATCGCCTACAACGCGCTGTTTACCGTAATCGGAATGTCGCTGCTTGTCGAGCGGCGTCCGAAACCGGCGTCGGATAATTGAATATAAAAGATAGATAAACAGACTTAAAATAGTTAATATTATGGCTTTAGAACAGGAAATTTCCAAAGGAATCATGGAGGCTATGAAGGCCAAGGATACCGTACGTCTTACGACGTTGCGCAACGTGAAGAAGTATATCATCGAGGCGAAGACCGCTTCGGCGGGTATCACCGAATTGTCCGATGCCGAGGTGCTGAAGATCATTGCGAAGCTGGCCAAGCAGGGGGCCGAGTCGGCTGCGGTATATGCGCAGCAGAACCGTCCCGATCTGGCTGCCGAAGAGTCGGCCCAGGTCGCCGTGTTGCAGACGTTCCTGCCCAAACAGATGACCGGCGAGGAATTGACCGAGGCCGTCCGGTCGATCATCGCCGAGGTCGGTGCAACCTCGATGAAAGAGATGGGGAAGGTGATGGGTGTCGCATCGAAAAAATTGGCAGGTATGGCTGATGGTAAGGATATATCGGCCAAAGTAAAAGAGCTTCTTGCTTAAATAATTTCTTGAGCTGACAATATTCCGCGGAAATGAGTTTGTTGCACTCCCTGCATCGGAATGTCAAGACGATCGCTATGCCGATGGGTATGGTGGTCGGGGCTTTGTTATGCCGTCCGGTGACGGCTGCCGAGAGTATGTCGAACGGGATGATTACCCCGACGCTGATCTTTCTGATGCTGTTTTTCACTTTTTGTCGGGTGAAGCCCCGGCAGATGCGATTGAAGATGCTGCATGTCTGGCTGCTGGCATTTCAGATCGTGGGCAGCGTCGCGGTTTATCTGTCGCTCGTATGGTTCGATCCGTTGTTGGCGCAGGGGGCCATGATCTGTGTCCTGGCTCCGGTGGCCATGGCAGCCGTGGTGATCGGCGGTATGTTGGGGGCCAACGTAACCACGATGGCCACGTACAGTCTGATCTGCAATATGGTCATCGCTTTGGTGGCTCCGATGCTGCTTTCGTTCGTAGGGGCCGACCATGCTACGTTTCTGGCGATTCTCTCCCGCGTGGGACCGGTGCTGGTGCTACCGTTCGTCTGCGCCCAGTTGTGCCGAAAATTCCTGCCGGGAGCGGCGTTCTGGGTATCGAAGCACAGCCAGATTTCGTTTTATATGTGGTTGGTGTCGCTGGTTGTCGTCATCGGCCGCACGACCGCTTTTATCATCGACCTGGAGAACGCCGAACCCTGGACCGAAATCGCACTGGGACTCGTTGCGATGGTGATCTGCGTGGTTCAGTTCGGAGTGGGACGGATGCTGGGACGCCGTTACGGTGATGCCGCAGCGGGCGGGCAGTCGTTGGGACAGAAGAATACGGTGCTCGCCGTGTGGATGGCCCAGTCGTTTCTGAACCCGATCTCCTCGATCGCTCCGACCGCCTATATCGTGTGGCAGAACTTCGTGAATAGTTATCAAATCTATAAAAAGGATAGAGAAACGATGAAAAATCAAATATAAACCACTGTGTTTTAATGATTTATATTTGATTGCGGGATTTTCGGTTGTTTTTGCAATTTTCCCGACAAAGCCCATAATTGCCCGATATTTGTTACTATTTTGTTACTCAAAAATACTGCGGAAACAAAACAAATTCGCTATATTTGCCGTTGAAGCAACAAACGGGAAGGGTATGGCGAAGCAGAAACAGACGGTCAAATTGAAGGAGCCGGTGCGAATCCGGTTCAAGCAACTCTCCAACGGGAATCAATCCATCTATTTGGAGTACTATACGGGCGACGTGATCCGCAAGGAGAACTATGTCGGTGGCAAACGGAAATACGAGTTTCTGAAGCTATACCTTATTCCCGAGCGGACGCGGGAGGACAAGGCGAAGAACGAAGCGACGCTCGCCCTTGCCAAAGCGATTCAGAGCAGGCGGATCGTCGAGGTGCAGAACGACACGCACGGATTCCAGAACACGAACAAGTCCCGAGTGAACCTGCTCGACTATCTGGAAAATATCGGGAAGCAGTCCGCCGAGCAGGGAAGCCGGAACTATGCACGAACGGTGCTCAATACCGTCCGAGCGTTAAGATTGTTTCGCGGCGACTATATCGCTTTTCGGGACGTCGATAAGGAGTTTCTCTCGGAGTTTACCGATTACCTGCGGCAGATGCCGAAAGCCAGCAAATACGGCGTATTGAAAACCGGAGGGCGGTTGAGCAACAATTCGGTCGTGTCTTATTACGGTACTTTGAGAACGGCAATCAACCGTGCTTACAAAGAGGGGATCATCACCGTCAATCCGACCAAAGAGTTCGATTTCGCAAGTAAAGTGCGGCAGGAACCGAGCCGCCGCGAGTATCTGACACTCGACGAGTTGAAGACGCTGATAAATACCGAATGTCGGCACGAGATCGTCAAGCGGGCTTTTCTTTTCAGTTGCCTGTGCGGGCTGCGCGTCAGCGACATTCGCAAATTGAGGTGGTGCGACCTGCAACGGAGCAGTGGGCGTGTCCGTATCGAAATTACGATGCAGAAGACCAAAGAACCGCTTTATCTGCCGATTTCAGACGAAGCGTTGAAATGGCTGCCGGAGCGCGGCGAGGCG
>ULUY01088485.1_pt1 | contig 13797 bp, 7 predicted proteins | sample 1959031 | NCBI WGS metagenome assembly ULUY01 (sample SAMEA4835774, study PRJEB28245) | human gut metagenome | biome: gut microbiome; material: fecal sample | place: Denmark | collected 2008
AACATCATCGCTCCGTTGGCGATTCCCTCCGTGTTCGACGCATAATACTTAATGTTGGCATAGTGGGTCGTAATCACCCCGTAACAGCCTTTGCTGCGGAGCCGTTCGAGGATCGACTCCGCGATCGCCCCGCCGATGATGGGCTCCGTACCCGAGCCGAACTCGTCGATAAGCACCAGCGTCCGGTTAGAAGCCCCGGCGAGCATGTTCTTCATATTGAGCAGGTGCGACGAGTAGGTCGAAAGATCGTCGTCGATCGACTGCTCGTCCCCGATATCGATCATCAGGTTGCGGAACAGGGGCAGCTCCGAATTCTCCGATGCCGGCACCAGAAACCCGCACTGAAACATATATTGGATGATACCCGTAGTTTTCAGACACACCGACTTGCCGCCGGCATTCGGTCCCGAAATCACCAGGATATGACGCCGTTTGTCGAGCTGCAGATCGAGCGGCACCACCTGTTTGCCCTGCGCCCGGAGCGTCTGCTGCAACAAGGGATGCCGCGCATTGCGCAGCACCAGCCGGTCATCCGTCGAAACGATCGGTTTCACCGCTCCGTTGGCAACGGCCCAGCGGGCTTTGGCCCGGATCATATCCAGATCCGAAAGATAGTCGCCGATCAGTGCGATCCGATCCGCTTCGGGGCGGATCGAGTCGGTGAAGGCCGATAGAATCCGCACGATCTCGCGCCGTTCGGCATACTCCAGCTCCTTGAGTTCGTTATTGATTTCGACGACTTCGACCGGCTCGACGTAGAAAGTCTTGCCCGTGGCCGATTCGTCGTGAATGAAACCCTGCAACTTGCGTTTGTTGGCCGCCGCCACCGGAATCACCGCCCGGCCGTCGCGGATCGAGAGCATCGCGTCGGCCTCCACGATACCGGCTTTCTTGGCGTTCGACAACACCTGCTGCAGGCGTTTGGCGGCCTGCCCCTCCCGCTCGCGGATCATCCGTCGGATCTGCTGCAACTCCGGCGAAGCGTTATCCCGGATCTTGCCGTACTGATCGACGATGCCGTCGATCGCCCGGACGATCTCCGGGAATGCCTCGATCCCCCGGCTGCGGAACCGCAACTCGGGGTACAACTCCTCTCCCCGCCCCAGAATAAACCCGGCGATCGCCCCCGCCGAAGCCAGCGCCCGGCGCAGCAACCCGACCTCCTCGACTTCGAGGAAGCTGCCTTCGATCTTTAGTTTGGAAAGGATATAATCGACATCGACGAACTCGTCGTCCGGAAAATCATGCTCCATCTCCAGCAGACGGCGCATCTCGTCCGCCAGCGCCAACCTCCGCTCGACATCGGCCTGCGAAGTGCTGAATTGTTCGGCGCACAACCTTTCCCGGCCGCCGCGAATCGTACACAGCGCCGCGACCTGCTCGCGCAGCCGGTCGAAACCGACTTTCTGTTCAAAGTTCGCCGGATAGATCATCGCACAGAGAAAACATTCGAAATTATCGGGCCGCTTTCAGGGCCTTGAGCGAATCGCGCCGAGCTTGCTTGGCCTCTTTTTCCAACTGTTTGCGATCGGCCTTTTCGGGATCGCGGCCGAACAGCGAGAAATGGACGTAACGGGCCGGATGGGCCTGCAAGTTGGCCAGCAGCGACGCCAGGTTCGCAGTCGCCTCGTTGAGCGATTCGTACAGACGGGGATCGCTGACGAGCTGCCCGACAGTCCCCTCCCCGGCATTGACACGGGCCAGGATCGCATTGAGGTTCATCAGAGTCGAATCGAGCGCCCCGGCCAGATTCTCACGCTGTATTTGGTCGGTAAAATTGCTTAAATTCAGGATAATACTGTCCATACGCGGAGAGTTTTCGCCGAGCATCTCCGAAAAACGGGTCAAATTCGCCACGGCGCTCTCCAGATTCGCACGCTGCGACAGCAACATACCGTTTACACTGCCCGTAATCGAATTCAGGTGCGACATCGTACCTTCGATATTCGCGGCGTTCTGCTCCATAATCAGGTTCAGATTATCCATCGTGCGGCTCAAATCCCCCACGACCTGCGACATCTTCTGCTTGAAAAATTCGAGTTCCGAACCGGCCATATCCATCAGGCCCTTGCTGCGGCTCGAACAGAGGGTGTCCCCGGATTGCAGGTAGGTTCCGGCATCGCCCAGAGCGATTTCGATCGCTTTGGCGCCCATGATGCTGTTGCTGTAGATCCGAGCTTCGGAATTGGACGGAATCCGATATTTCCGCTGGATCGTCAGTTGGAGTACGACCTCGTTACCGATCGAAGGATCGAACGAAATATCCGTCACGGCTCCCACCTTCACGCCCCGGATCAGAATCGGCGAAGCGTTCTGCACGCCATCGACCTGGTCGTAAGCGGCATAATAGACCGCGTTGCGACTGAAGATGTCGAACCCCTTCAGAAAGCGGATACCCGCCCAGAGGGCGCCGATCATCAGCACGGCGAAAATGCCGATCTTAACTTCTCTTCTCATATACCTGTTTTTTTCGTTTTATTTACTGTACGATCCGGTCGCCCCGACAACTCACCACGAACGCATCGCGGAACTCCCTGCGCACCTCGGCCAACTTGGCTTCGGCCTGCTTGCGGGTATCGAAACGCCCCACACAATACTTATACCTGAACCGGCCGCCGGTAACGAACTCCGTGACTTTTCCCCGGTAACTTTTGAACTGCCGGTCCTTGGGCGGCACGCGCTTGGCGCTGGCGATCAACTGCACGGCATAAAACGTCTTCTCCTGTTCGGCTTTCCCGGTTTTGACACTACCCTTATCCGCTTTGTCCGAAGCGGCAGCCGAAGCCGGCTCTGCGACATCGGCATCGGCCTGTTCGTAAATGGCATCGTCATCGACAAGCAGCGCACCCCGCACGAAAGCGACGTAATCCTTCACCGCATCGCACAGCGCACGGGCGATTTGAGCCTGCCCCTTCGCCGAATTCATATAAGCATACTCCTCCGAATTGGAAAGGAAACCTATCTCGGTCAGGATACCGGGCATATCGGTAGCGTAGAGCACTTTGAGCGGCTGCCGCTTCACACCGCGATTGTGCCGCCCGGACTTGACGTAATGTTTCTGCACCAGACGGGCCATCGCTTCGCTGTATTCACCATAGGTGAACTGCAGGTTCTGGATATAAGCCCGGACGATCGCCGCCGTCTTCTCGTTCGACATATCGAGCAGCTCCTCCTGGTTGTTATAATAGAGGGCCCTCTCGTTGGCGTTCTTCTCCAGCGGACTCTCACCCATAATCAGGGTTTCGACTCCCCGTGCCGACGCCGATGCCGCAGCATTGGTATGGATCGAAATGAACAGGTCGCCGCCCGCCTTGTTGGCGATATCGGCCCGAGCCTGCAAATCCTGGGTCAGACTTTCGGAAAACTGCTTGTCCGTCTTACGCGTGTAAACCACTTTCAACTGGGGGATCTCCTTCTCGATCAAGGCCCCGAGCTTCAGAGCGATCTGAAGGTTGAGATCTTTCTCATAAACTCCTCTGTAATGAGCTCCCGGAAACTTCGGCCCCCCGTGCCCGGCATCGATTACGACGACCCGCACGCCCTGTGCAATATTCTGCGCAGCAACTCCGTTGAAAGAGAGTGTCGCAATCAAAAACAGGGCAACAAGAAAAAGCGATTTCCGCATAGCAAAAGTGGCTGAAAATTTAACGGTTCTGAATTTTTTACCTATATTTGCCGGATGTTAAAACCCCCGCACTGAGGCTTTCGGAGCCATTTTCGGGCGGTTTTGCCGACTTGTCGGCAAAGGTATGATTTTTTTTGGAATTTTGGACAGGCTAAAGGCAAAATATATCTTCTCGGGAGCACTCCTGCTGCTCTTCCTGCTTCCGGTGCTCGGCATGGCGCTGCCGGGCGGAGTGCAGCATCCCGCGACACCCGAACGCCAAACACCGCCCGACAGCACTCCGACACAAGCCGTACAAAAATCCCGCCGCGAAACCCGCCGGGAGATTCGGCGCCTTCAACGGGAAGCCGACCGCCCCCCGACCGCCGAAACACGTACGGAAGAGGAGCAGGATTCGCTTTTCGACACCAAGATCGACTCGATCTTCGGAGCGCCTCCCCTCTCGCCGATCGCCCCCGCCGACAGTACGGCTCCCACCGGCAACGACTCGCTGCTGCGCGATTCGTTGCGTCAGGACACGACCCGGCGCGATACGACCCGGAAAAAATCTTTCCTGGACGACATCATCAGCGGCAAAAACCAGGACTCGCTCTACTACGACGTACGCAACCGCACGGTCTATATCTACAACCAGGGCGATATCAACTACCAGAACATGAATCTCAAGGGAGATTTCATGCGGGTCAATATGGACGAAAAGATCATCTACGCCCACGGCAAGCGCGACACGATAGACGGCAAACCGACAGTTACCAACCCCACTTTCACCGAAGGAGCCGCCAATCCCTACACGATGGACACGATCACCTACAACATCGGCAGTAAAAAGGCGAAAATCAAAGGCGTGGCGACTCAGGAGGGCGACGGCTGGCTGATCGGCAACAACGTCAAAAAGATGGACGACAACACCATCCACATCCAGGACGGCAAATACACCACCTGCGACCAGACGGACCACCCCCACTTCTACCTGGCGATGACCAAGGCGAAGGTGATTCCCGGCAAGAAAGTGGTCACGGGTCCCGCCTACCTGGTCCTGGAAGACGTTCCCATCTACTTTCCGCTGCTGCCCGAGGGTTTCTTCCCGCTCAGTTCCGGCCCCAAGTCGGGTCTGCTGATGCCGACTTTCGGCGAGGAATCGACCAAGGGATTCTACATTCGTGACCTGGGCTACTACTTCACGCTCGGAGAGCACATGGACCTGGCCATCCGGGGCGGTATCTACACTCTCGGATCGTGGGAGGCATCCGCGATGTCGCGCTATATGAAGCGTTACAAGTACAACGGCACCCTGAATTTCAACTACTCGAACGTCCGTGTCGGCGACAAGGGCGAACCCGACTTCCTCCAGCAGAACAACTTCCAGCTCTACTGGCAGCATACGCAAGACCCCAAAGCCAATCCGGGATCGACCTTCTCCGCTTCGGTCGATTTCCGTACCAGCGGCTACAACCGCTATTCGGCTACCAGCCTGAACGAAGCGCTCCAGACGCAGACAAGTTCGACGATCTCCTATTCGAAAAGCTGGCTCGGCACCCCGTTCTCCCTTTCGGCCAACATGTCCGTTTCGCAGAACTCGCAGAGCGGAACGCTCTCGATCGCCCTGCCGAACGTCGTCTTCAACGTTTCGACCTTCTACCCCTTCAAACGCAAGGAGGCGATGGGCAAGCAGCGGTGGTACGAAAAGATTTCGCTCCGCTACACCGGCAAGTTCAACAACAAGGCCAACGCCAAAGAGTCCGAAATCTTCACCAAGGAAACACTCCAGAACATGCAGTACGGCTTCGAGCATAGCATTCCCATCTCGGCGACGTACAACATCTTCAACTATATCAACTTCGGACCTACGATCAACTACACCGAAAAGTGGTATTTCAAAAAACAGGAGCAGGTTTGGAACCCGGTGCTGAACCGCATCGACAAACTCGACCCGGAGTACGGGTTCTACCGTCTGTACAACTACAACTTCAGCCTGCAGGCCTCGACGATCATCTATGGCCGCTACGAGGCCAAGAAGAAAACGCGCAAGATACAGGCGATCCGCCACACGATCACCCCGACGGTGAGCTTCTCCTACGCCCCCGACTTCTCCAAGCAGAAATACGGCTACGTAAAGACCGTGCAGAGCGATACGCTGGGTAATTTCAAGACCTACTCGCCTTTCGAAGGGAGCATCTTCGGCGTGCCCAGCTCCGGTCAGTCCATGGCCATCAACGCCTCGCTCTCGCAGACGCTCGAAATGAAGGTGCTCAGCAAACGCGATACCTCGGGTATGAAGAAGATCAAACTGATCGACGAACTCCGCATCGGACAGGTATCCTATAACTTCCTGGCCGACTCCATGGGACTTTCGAACATCCCCATTTCGCTGCGCACGACCGTTTTCCAGAATTTCGGCATCAATATCAACGCTACGCTCGACCCTTACCGGGTCACCCCGCAGGGCCAGCGTATCAACAAACTCTTTTTCCCGGGCCGTGTGGTATCGGCCAGCACTTCGTTCGGCTATACGTTCCAATCCCGCCAGGACAACTCCACCCCGGCGATCAACGACATCAACAGCGCCCCGGTCGATCCGGCCTACGCCAATCCTTTCTACGACCCTTACGGGCAAATGAACCCGGCCCTGCGACGGCAATACATGACCCAGGCCTACTACGACTTCTCGCTACCCTGGAACCTGGGATTCAACTATACGATCAGCTACTCCGCATCACCGACCAACAACGGCACGACGGGCTACCAGAAAAACATCACCCAAACGCTCGGCATCAACGGCAGCGTTACGATTCTGCCAAAAATGGGTGTAACAATCCAGGGCGGTTACGACTTCCAGGCCAAAGAGCTGACTCCGGCCTCCATCACCATTACACGCGACCTGCATTGCTGGCAAATGTCGTTCGCGTGGGTCCCCTTCGGCCACTATCAGAGCTGGAGTTTCAACATCGGCGTCAAAGCGGCTTCCCTCGCCGACCTGAAATACGACAAAAGCCAGAGCATGTTCGACAACCTGTATTGATTTTCCGCGTCGTTCCCTTCTACCCCCGGAATATAAAGATTCTGTGAAATTTAGTTTTTTCCTACTCTTTTACATAAATATTCCCTACATTTGTGCGTAAACATTTTAGGGCGAGAAAAAACTCTCAAACATAATACCTCTATGATTATGAAAAAACACTACGAATCTACGGTTAAGGGGGGGGGGAACTTCGTACTCCGCTCCTTCGGTTGAGATCCTCAGCATCTCGATCGAGAAAGGTTTTGCCAACAGCACTGTCCTGGACTATGGCGGAGCCGGCGAAGCAGGCGGCAGCGTTAATGACACCGATTACGGAGAATACTAACAAACACATCCTACGACTATGAAAACTTTTTTCAAATCCATTTTGGCTGTCGCAGTGTGTGCATCTCTGTTCGCAGCCTGTTCCAAAGACGACACGGTTTCCGACCCGTCGAACGGTCGTAAAGTAACGATGACGGTCACCGCATCGTCTGAACTCGAATCAGCATCCGGTTCCCGTACTACATATGATCCCCTGACGGGGAAAATCTCGTGGAACGAAACCGGCGAATACCTTCAGGTGTTCGAAACGGCCGCCTCCAAAACCACATACGCCAACTCGCAGGAAGGTACGGTAAGCGACGACACGGCGAAATTCGCCGTATCGTTCCCGGAGAATACGAACACTCCGCTCGTTTATAACGCGGTTTATCCCGCCTCGGCATGGGTTACCTCCAGCAATACGGACATCACCAACATGAAGGTCATCACTCCCACAGTCCAGCAGCCGACCGCTACGAGTTTCGATTCGAACGCGGACCTGCTGATCGCCAAATCGATCTCTGTGGAGAGTCAGCCGACCGAACTGCAAATGAGTTTCGGCCGTGCCGTCGCCATCGGTAAGATGACGGTCAAGAACCTCGCATCTGCGGAAAGTGTCCTCGGCGTCAAATTTACGGCTCCCGACAAAAAAGTCACGGGCCGCAGCTATGTCGATATGACGGCAGGTACCATCAAGGAGTATGGCTATATTAACAATTTCGCCGATAACGTGACGTTGAACTACTCTTCGGAGATGAACATCACGGCCAATAGCGAAGCGGGTATGACGGCTTATTTCACCTGCTTCCCGTTCGAGGTGGCAGCCGGTGAAACATTCACCGTTACCGTGACCACCGCATCGAAGATCTTCACCAAGACGGTAACCGTTCAGGAGGGCCAGCCCCTGGCTTTCGCAGCGGGCGACAGTTCGACTTTCGCGGTCGATATGACCGGCGCTGCGGAAGAGGAGAACGAAACATTGAGCGGCGACTACGTCATCACGGCGACCCAATCCGAAACAACCTATGCAATGAGTTCTTTAGCTGAAAGCTCCCGTTTGGCTCCCGTAGTGATTACGCCGTCTAATCCCTACAAAACCGGGGACGAAACCCTCATTTGGACAATTACCAAATCGGGTGACAACTACACGATCAGTCAAGGCGAGAACTACCTCTCCTGGGAAAGCGGCAACAGCGCTACGACCTCTACGACTCCTTATGAACTGGTAATTACCAAGAACAAGTCCGAAGGCACTTACCAAATCGCATCGGCAGCGACCCCTTCCCGTATTTTGGCGAAAAACACGCAGGCAACTTACGGTTTTGGATTCTATACCGGTTCCCAGACAAAAGATCTGACTCTGATCCCTGCCGAATACGTCAAGTTGCCTGAAATCACATTGGATCCGTCCACCCTGACACTGTCTTATAACGATACGGAAACACACTACATCCCCGTTACGTTGAAGAATGCCGAAACGCAAGACGTTTCCGTCGCTATTTACGACGGCACTGAAGGAACCGAACAGCCGGACTGGATCACCACAAGTGATTACAACGGCGGCGAAAATCGCCTCGAAGTCGCAGCCACAGAGAATACGGTCGCAACACCTCGTACAGCACGCATCGTTCTTACCGCCACTACTTCACTGGGTACAGCCAACGCGACATTGCTCATTACCCAGAACAGCAAGCCGGAAGGCGGTGTCGGAGAAACTTGGACCTACACCTTCGAAAGCGCGGATAAAGACAAGATCGCTGCCGGCTTAACAGTAAACGGACTGACATGGACTGCAAGCAAAGCGCCCACTGCATTCGATACCAATAGCGGGATACGCGGTCTTTCCTGGTCGAAACCCAGCGGTGTCACCATAAAAACGTCCGATTATACCGGAGGAATCAAAAAAATCACGTTGGTTATGTCGGCAAATACGGCAAACTTAAGTACCGTGAATGCAACCGTCGGTGGACAAGCACTCGGCGAAACGATCTCCTTGGCAAAAACGAATAACCAGAAGTATGTCGTCGAATCGGAAACTCCGCTGTCCGGCGAGATCGTCCTTACGTTAAACACCGAATCGGGCGGCAAGTCGTTGATGATTAAAACCATCACGATCAACTGAAACTCGGGAGAAGGGGGAGGCGATAATCCTTCCCCAGACCCTACCCCGGGAATTGCCACACCGAGCGTAAGCGACATAACTTCGAGCACAGCGAAGGTTTCCAGTAGTCTGACCGACGCCGCTTACGCAACCGAGGTGCAGTTCTTCTATTCCGCAACGAAGGCAGCGACACGGGAAGTGTCGTTGCCTTCGTTTCCGGAAACGAAGCGACCGCCAACCTCTCCGATCTTCTGCCCGCAACGACGTACACGGTTTACGGCGTCGTAACGGCGACCAACGGCTCCACGCCGCAGAGTTCTTCGACAACCTTTACCACCGAAGGAGCACGGACGGATCATGCCGCCTGGTACGAGCTTCCGGCCCGCACGACAGCCGATGAGACGATCACGCAGACGGTTTATCCCGCCTCCGGATCGCAGCGCAACTACACGATGTACTACGACAAATCGACCTACACGGCTTACTGGGTAGCCTATCCGCTCGCAAAAGGACACATGGGAAACGGACGTTCCGACAAATGGCAGCGCAATCCTGGACTGGCCGAATCCGAACAGATCAACGTCTGGTCGAGCAGCTACGGGGTCAATCTCGGAGCTACCACATCGGACGGATATGACAATTCGAAAGAGTTCTACGCCCGGGGGCACCAGATACCCAACGCCGACCGCAACGGTTCGGACGAATTGGTCGTACAGACCTATTACGCAACCAATTCCACGCCGCAGATTCAGAACAAATTCAACGGCGGTATTTGGCAGCAGCTCGAAAGCGGCGTCCGAAATATCGCTGCGACTACGGACACGGTATATGTGGTGACGGGCGCTATTCTCCAGACCGCAGGCAACCACGAAGCGATCACCTGGATCACACCGAAGTCGGACAGCAAACGATGCCCCGTACCGAACTATTACTACAAAGCGTTGTTGAAAGTCCGGCGCGACGCGTCGAACAAAGTGACGTCGGCCATGACGATCGGTTTCTGGATGGAACACAGGGAGTACTCGAACGATAGCTACACGAACTATGCGACTTCCGTCGCCGAGATCGAACGGCTCACCGGCTTCGATTTCTTCGCCAACCTGCCTGCCGACATTCAGGCCGCAGCGGAGCAAAATTCGAACTGGAACACATTCGCATCGTTCTAAACGGGCGAAAAGATCTCCGACACGACAAAACGACACGCATCGAATAGAATGATGCGTGTCGTTTTGCATTATCCATACATCCGAACGGCTTATTCTTCCGAAAAATAATTATCTTTACGAATCGGAAAATCGCCGAATCCGAAAACCGACACTCGAAGCGGATGCAACGAAGAGGCGGGAATATTCCGCCGCCTCCAAAGGAGGCAAACCGCAAATATCCGATCGACGAGGCCCGCGACTGCCCGCGAGGTCCTGCCGAACGCAGAAAACGAAAAAAACACAAAGTCAAAGCCAGGTTCTCCGTCCATTTCCCGCGATCCGGCTCCGTTATGCTACGACTCAAGTCCGAAAACCTCCGGTCGAAACTCCGGCGCATGCCCCTGCTCCGCGCATTGCCGCCGCTCGCGGCCGGCATCCTGCTGGCCGACCACTACGTACTGCCGCTGTGGTTGTTAGTAGGCGGATTCCTCGTCTGCGGTATCCTGGCACTGCTCGCCGACGACCGGGGCGCAAACCTCGCCACCCTGGGAGCCATTCTGCTTTTCGGCATGACCGTCACCGAACTGAGACACACTCCCGCTCCGCCGACCGGCACTCCGGGCGAATACGAAATCGTCGTCCGAGAACGCCTCTCCGAACGGGAAGGCAAAACGGCCTCCGGCACAACGATCCGCGCCCGGCGGAACTCCGCAACCGGAGAATGGCTCCCTGCTGCCGGAAACCTCGTGGTGCGATGCGACTCTTCGACCGCACTGAATCCCGGCGACCGAGCCGTCGTACGCGGCAAAATCTACCCTTTCACCGCCCGTCACGGCGGCTACGGACGGCTGATGACCCGCCGGGGATACGTCGGCACCCTCTACCTGAACCGCTCAAGCCTGCTGCTGAGCGACACCCTGCACCGGGAGCTTTCCCCGAAGCACCTCTCCCTGTTCCTGCACGAACGGGCCGTCGCACGGCTCGACCGTCTGGCCCTGGCACCCGACGAACAGGCCCTCTGCAACGCTATGACGGCCGGGGATCGACGCTCGCTTTCCCCTGCACTCCGTGCGGCCTACTCGCGCAGCGGGACCTCGCACCTGCTCGCCGTCTCGGGATTGCACGTGGGCATCGTCTTTCTGCTCGCCAACCTGCTGCTCTGGTGGCTGCCGCTCTTCCGACACGGACACATCCTGCGCAATATCGCGGTCATCCTGCTCATCTGGCTCTATGCCGCCACGACGGGATTCCCGCCCAGCGTCGTCCGGGCCGCGCTGATGTTCTCCGTCCTGCAATTCGCCCTGGCCTCGTCGTCGGAATACGTCGGGATGAACACACTCGCCGGCGTAGCCTTCGTCATGCTGCTCTTCCATCCCGATTACCTGTTCGACATCAGCTTCCAACTCTCGTTCATCGCCGTCGCCGGCATCATCGCCTGGGGACTCCCCCTCTGCCGCCTCCTGCGAACACGCCGCAAAAGCATCGATATGCTGACCGCAACCCTCGCCATCGGATTTTCAGCGTCCGCTGCGACTGCACCTCTTATCTCCCATACCTTCGGCCAGATCTCGGTCGTCGGACTGGCACTCAACCCCGTCGTCATCCTGCTCTCCTACGTCGTGGTCGGGAGCTGCACGCTCTGGCTCGTGATCCCGGGAACGGCGCTCGCACCGCTCTTCTCGGTCGTCGCAGGATTCGCAGCCCGGGCACAGAACGAACTGATCCGAGCTGCAGCGGCACTTCCGGCAGCCGCCCTCGACATCCGGCTCACGACGACCCAATGCTGGAGTGTTTACGGACTTTTCATCTTCGCAACCCTACTCCTATGGAGCGCCGAACGGAAAAAATCGGTATCTTCGCTCCCGGAATGATGACTCCGGAACAATACCGACTGCTGCTGACTCCCGAAGTGCGGCATACCGTCGAGGAACAAATCGGCCGCGACCCTGCGGCGATCGCCCTCGACAAGCGTATTCCGCATGCGGCACTCGTCGCCACGCAGGTCAAATACCTTGCGCGGGCACGGACGAAACTCCCCTCCTACTATGAAGCCCGCTGCATCCTCCCGCCGCTGGCTTTCGAACAGGCCTCGAGCGAGGCATGCGCGGCCCGCAAAAGTTGCAGCGGAAACACGGTGCTCGACCTTACCTGCGGACTGGGCGTCGATGCCCTCTACCTCTCAAAACGCTTCCGCGAAGTCATCACCCTCGAACGGGATGCGACGCTGGCGGCCGTCGCCGAAGAGAATTTCCGGCGGCTGGGCGCAACGAACATACGGGTTATCAACTCCTCCGCCGAGGCGTTCCTCGCCTCGACCCTGGACCACTTCGACTGGATCTACGCCGACCCCGACCGTCGCAGCGCCGGAGGGCGCAAGCTGGTGCGGCTGGAGGATTGTTCGCCCGACATACCGAAGCTGCTGCCGGAACTCCGTCGCATCGCCCCGAACCTCTGCGTCAAGAACTCCCCGCTGTTCGACGTCGGCGAAACATTCCGGCTCTTCGGTCCCTGCCGCACGGAAGTGGTGTCCCTGCACGACGAATGCAAGGAAGTCGTCGTCTATGCCGACGGAACCGGCCCCCTGCTGACGGCCGTTGCGCTCGAACTGGGAGAATTTTCCTGCACGCCGGCCGAAGCCCGTGCAACTCCCTGCGACAAGCCCTTCGATCCGGCCGCTTACCGCTGGCTGCTGATCCCCGACGTAGCGCTTCAAAAAGCCCGGCTGACGCCGACCTACCTGCAAGGCCGCGCCGACATCTGGAGCCCGAACGGTTACGGATTCGCAGCGGAAAAGTCCGAAGACACATTGGGCCGCTGGCTGGAGATCGAACGGATCGAGCCCTACAACCCCAAGCAACTGAAACGGGAGCTTTCCGGCAGCCGGCTGACGATTCTGAAACAGGATTTCCCGCTCACGGCGGCTGAAATCGCCGCACGGCTCGGCATACGCGAAGGCGGCGAGCGACGGATCGCCTTCACGAAACTCGGGCAGGATTATTGGACAATCCGTCTAAAATAGCTACCTTTGAGAAACGTCCCGAAATGAAAGTCAAGAACGTCTTCACCTACTTCACGGACACGATCCTGCGGCGCAACGCAAACTCCTACCGCAATCCCCGCGTCCGGTGGGCCGTCAGACAGTACAAGCTGCTGTTCTACACGGCACGCGGCCTGATCGCCCACGATACGATCGTGCGCAGCGCCGCCCTGACGTTCTATACGCTCATCTCGATCGTCCCGATCCTGGCGCTGGTATTCGCCGTAGTCAAGGGATTCGGGCTTTTGGACGGCCTGATCGACGATCTCTACGCCCTTTTCCCGCAAAACGTCGAAGTATTGGACTACATGGTGGAATTCGCCCGCAAAGCCCTCGCCAATACGCAGGGCGGGCTTATCGCCCTGGTCAGCGTCGTAACCCTTTTCTGGGCCGTCATCCGGGTCTTCGGGTCGGTGGAGAGCGCTTTCAACAACATCTGGGAGGTTCAGTCCTCGCGCAATATCGCCCGCCAATACCTCAACTACATCGTCATCGCGATGGTCGCCCCGATCCTCTGGCTCGTGGTCAGCACGATGGGAGGTTATCTGCTCCGGTTCTTCGACGCGG
>ULUY01085236.1_pt1 | contig 13616 bp, 10 predicted proteins | sample 1959031 | NCBI WGS metagenome assembly ULUY01 (sample SAMEA4835774, study PRJEB28245) | human gut metagenome | biome: gut microbiome; material: fecal sample | place: Denmark | collected 2008
GTAGATGCTTTTTAAGCGTTTTTACGAGTAAGAAGGATTTGAACCCTCGACAAAGCCATTTTATAAGGAAATTCAAGGCATATCTGAGAAAAACAATCTCAGATATGCCTTTTTTGATATATAGAATAGTGCCCAAAGTTTTAAAAGCCGTTTTGTCTGATATCACGAATTAAAGTGATGTTAAACAAAGCGGCTTTTTTGCTTTCAGGAGGTGGAATGGCAAAAAACAAAAAAGGTCGCCAAAATAACAGGAGGAAATTACTGAAGAACACAATATAAATATGACAATGTAGCGGTTAAGTTTTAAGAAAGACTTAGCCGCTTTTTTGTATACAAATGAAGAAAGGGGGTGAGGCTTATGTCACATTTTGTGTATAATGTTTTGAAAAGATACACCGTGTTCGGCTGGATTTTCCTTTGATAATCAAGTCAAATGAAATCTAATATCACAGGCGGAGAAATCTGCCTGTGTGAAGGAGGTTAAATGATAAGATATTTTGAAGCGTTCGCAGGAATCGGCGCTTTTCGTTCTGCCTTTGAAAAAGTCGGCGGATTTGAATGCGTTGGTTGGTGCGAGATTGACAGTGCGACACGTTCCTAATTGAAAAGATTAGGCACTAATAAAAGAACGTGAAAAAGTTTTCTTTATTAGGAGAACTGATAATCCGAGAGGTGGAATGACGGAGTAACGCCCTGAAACGCCTTCCCTGATACTCCGACTGGCATTATTGGGAAACCGATTTTGTCAGAAGCTCGGTGAAGTCGGCTGAGAGATACCGTAAATCTGCTTATGTGGATACGAAAGCTGTTCAGAGGTGAACGGTGTATCCTATAGGTCGGGGGTCTATAAAATATATATGGTGAGAATGACAGAAATGTCTGACGAATCTGCGAATGTACGGGTCTAAATCTCGAATATGCAGAAATGCATATACTGCTTGAATGCGGTGACAGTGAGGTAAAGTAAAATTTGTCAATATGAAATACCTTGGAGTGTTAAAGGCACTGCCAAGCTGTCAGGTCTATAGCAGACACCTAAGTATATATGTAAAGATAGGATTATCGGAACGTGGCAGTCTACAATACGCATTATGCGGTACAGACGAAGAACAATAAGCTGTTTTGATTGTGGGCAAAGTAGTGGCATTACCGTTGATGTTTTCTGCAATGGAAAACGGAGAGACAGCCACAAGTCAGTATTACAAAAGAGTTATAGGTATTAAAATTCATAGCTTCGAGTATGATTAGGATTTTATCCGAGAAAAACAATCCCGAAAGGGGGGAGTTGCCTATGACAAAGGAAAAGAAACAGAAAAAGTTAAGATACTTGGAATATTATGATTTGCAGGAATGCTTTGATGATATGTATGCTAAAAGCAGACAAGGTGAAGTTTTCACAAATCTTATGGAGTTAATATCCTCAGAAGAAAATATACGGCTTGCATACAGAAGCATTAAACGTAATTCAGGCAGTCATACAAGCGGAACGGATAAATTAAATATCAAGGATATTGAAAAGCTATCCGCTGAAAAATTAGTTGAGATTATTCAGAGAAAATTGAAATTCTACAAGCCGAAAGCTGTGCGGCGAGTAGAAATACCAAAGCCGAACGGTAAGACCAGACCGTTGGGAATACCGACAATAGTTGACCGACTGGTTCAGCAGTGTATACTTCAAGTGCTTGAACCGATATGTGAAGCAAAATTTCATAAAAGAAGCAACGGTTTTAGACCGAACAGGTCAACGGAACACGCAATAGCACAATGTGATAGATTGATACAGCTAACACATTTGCATTATGTCGTAGATGTGGATATAAAGGGATTCTTTGACAATGTAAATCATTCAAAGCTGATACGTCAGATGTGGGCTATGGGAATACGAGATAAAAAGCTGATATGCATAATCAAGCAAATGCTGAAAGCACCTATTGTATTGCCAAATGGTGATATGATTTACCCTATGAAAAAATCAATGCTTATCCTCTTAATCTGCACAGCATTTACAGCCTGTGGAAATTACGAAACAGAAACTGCAGTTACAGAGAATGTTGCAACGGAAACGGCAACACAACTTCATACCGAAGCTGTAACGCAAGCGATAACAGAAATTGCTGCCCCTGAGGTTATAGAAAAAATAATCCCGACATCTGAACCCATCATCACAACAACACTTTCCGAAACAACTTCAACCACATCTACAACAACAGAAAAGAAAAACGAAATTAAAGCGAGGGTTACAACTGCTGAAGTTAAATATGCTGAAGCAGTTAAAACGACCACTACAACCGAAATGCCCGAAAAAGTAACAACCACAGTCACACCCGAAACAACGACTGTAACCGCAACAACGGAAGTAACACAGACAGAGCCACCGCAGAATAATCTGACAGATTATGAAAAGGCACTTGCAGTTTATGAATATATGACCGTAAACGGAAGTGGAACGTGCGTACAATACGCATATCAGACCTATGAGATGTGTCGGGAATATGGTCTGGAATGTTACTTCGCATGGACTGAAAATAAGCTGTACGGACACGTTGCAAACGTGGTTAATATAGATGGGATGTGGTACGTTCTTGATACGCAGGCAGGCTGCTTCCTCACGGAAAATATGTGCAGATTCACAGAAATTGTGAATGAGAATGAAATCTGCATTGCGGACGCTGACATCATCAGCAGTGTAAGATACGAATAAAAAATCATGAAAGGCTCGCAAATGCGGGTCTTTTTTATTGAAAGGAAAAAATATGTTTAAAAACAGAATACTGAAAAAACTCGGCGCAGGTCTCATGGCGGGACTATGCGCTTTTACCTTAATCGGAACAAATCTCAGCAGCTTTAAAACCTCTGCTGCCGAAACCGCTAAAGAGCCTCTGCTCTCAGGGGACGAGGTCATCAAGCAAGCGGCAAAATACCTCGGAGTTCCCTACGGCTAGGACTGCAAGGGTTACGATGGAGTTTATTCATCTTCAAATCCTACCAAACAGTCTATGGAAACTGTACGCCAAAGGGGTCTTGACTGCTCCGGTCTGATTTATGCAACACTGACAGATCTGGGCGTAAGCACCGCCGGATTCCCATCCAATAATCCTGTTCCGCAGAATTACTGGGAGTACGGCGACGGCTCTGCCTATAAAAACTGTACCATGACCTACAAAGGAATAACTTCACCAATTGAAGTCGTTTATGAAAAACTTGATGCGGACAGTCATCAGTATTTTGACAGCGAAAATCTGATTCCGGGATCAGTTGTATCAGGTACTGCAAAGGATAATGGGATCGGACATATGTGGTTTTACATGGGAAAGTTTGACAACAGGGACGCCGTGTTAGATTACCTTGTAAAACTCGGATATGACAGAAATGCAGTTTCTCCCTATGTAGGCAGCGGAAACGGAGACGGCGGTAAGCACTGGAGAATAGAATGCAATGGTTCACAGGGCTGTGTTATCAACAATAATACCGACGGCAAGACGAGGTTCAAAAGCTTTGTTGCCTATAAATTGACCTCCCGTGACGCCACTTTCAGTATTAAAAAATGCATCGACGGTACGTCTCAGATCGTTGGAAAATCACCTGTTGACGGCAGTACTGCAAAGTATGGAGTGTACAGCGACAAGGCCTGCAAGACTAAAGTCGGCGAGATAAAAATTGGCGAAAAAGGAACGGGTTCTATCAAACTTTCAAGCGGAACTTATTATGTTAAGGAACTTTTCGCTCCGAAAGGCTACGCTCTCTCGACTAAAGTTTACGAGTTGAAATCAAATCAGACGGTTACTGTTTATGAAAATTATCAGACAGGAAAAATCAAGGTAAACAAGACCTCTGAGGACAAAATTGTCAAGGATATCGAATTCAAAGTGACCGGTTCTGATGGCAGTGCATATTCAAAAAAGACTGATTCTAATGGAACTGCAGAGTTTTCAGGACTTAAAGTTTATGACATGAAATCCGGAAAGCCTGTTACCTACACGGTTTCCGAAATTAATGTGGCAACCCGTTATGAAACTCCAAAGGCGCAGAATGTGACGCTGACAAGCGGAAATGCGGATCTGACTGTGAATGTGAAATTTAATAATGAACTTAAAACAGGGTCAATCAAAATCAACAAACAGTCAGAGGACGGAGAAAATGGTGACAGAACATTTGAAATAACAGGAAACGGCAAGAAATACAGCATAAAAACAGGCTCTGACGGCGTGGCAATATTAAGCAATATTCCTGTTTATGACAGCAATAATGAGAAAATAGTGTACACCATTTCCGAGAAAAATGTTCCTGTAAAGTATGTCATTCCTGCTGATCAGACTGTAACTCTTACGGCAGATGCAACAAAAAGTGTTACATTTAAAAATAGGCTGAAGAAATTCACTGCTGAAATTGTGAAGAAGGATTCGGAAACAGGTACAGCACAGGGAGACGGTACACTTTCAGGTGCAGTATACGGTATTTTTAATGGAGAGGAACTGGTTGATACCTATACAACGGACGAAAACGGATATTTCAGGACAAAAGAATATATCTGCGGAGATAACTGGACGCTTCGTGAAATAAGCGCTCCGGAGGGATATCTCCTTGATGAAACAGTATGCATTATAGGAGCAGATCCGAAAAATTATATCATCGAGAAAAACACTCTTTTTAAGGAAGTAAGTGAAAAAGTTATTAAGGGCAAAATCAGTATCATCAAGCATTCAGACGATGGTACAACACAGATAGAAACACCCGAAACAGGTGCAGAATTCGAGGTGTATCTTAAAAATGCAGGCAGCTATGGCAATGCGAAGGAAAATGAGCGTGATTATCTCACTACAGATGAAAACGGCTTTGCCGAAACAAAATTAATGCCATATGGAATATATATTGTTCACCAGACCAAGGGATGGGAAAATACAGAGTTTATGCCGGATTTTGAAGTTAATGTCAGCGAAAATGAAAAGAACTATTTTTACCTCATTAATGACGCTGTCTTAACTTCATTTGTAAGAATTGTGAAGAAAGATGCTGAAACAGGTAATGTTATTCCTGTTTCAGGAATCGGGTTCAAGGTATGGGACTGTGCAGATTCATGCTATGTAACACAGAAAATCAACTATCCTTCAGAAATGATTCTTGACACTTTTTATACTGATGACAGCGGGACATTAATGCTGCCGCAGGAACTGTCTTACGGTGATTATGAGCTTCATGAGGTAAAGTCACCTGACGGATATGTTCTTGATGAGAATCCTGTTCCATTTACGATTGACGGTACAGATAAAACCGTAGTTGTTGAAAAATACAATACTGCCCAGAAAGGCAGGATCAGCATTCAGAAATCCGGCGATACTTTCAGTTCTGTTACTGCTCTCGGCAGTGCGATATATATTGATGAAAACGGTGAAGTACATGAAAGCGGACAGACCACTTATACACCTGTTTTCGAGGAAAACGGACTTTCCGGAGCGGTTTATCAGGTTATCGCAAGAGAGGATATCATAACGGCTGACGGTACTGTCAGAGCTAACGCTGGCGAAATTGTTGCCGAACTTACAACCGATGAAAACGGCTATGCGGAAACAGATTTATTGTATCTTGGAAAATATGAAGTTGTGGAAGTTACAGCGCCTTACGGCTATGTTTTAAACACAGAACCACAGCTTGTGGAGCTTAGCTATGCAGGACAGGAGGTCAGCGTGAGAGATACCGTGAATACGTCATTTGTCAACGATTATCAGAGCGTTGAAATAAGTCTTGAGAAGCTTATGGAGAACGATGGATTGTTTGGAATTTCAGCGAAAAACTGTCGTCAAAATGTACGTTTCGGACTGTTTGCCGCAGAGGAAATCACGGCCGCAGACGGTCATGTAATTCCCGAAGATGGACTTATTGCAGAGGTTTCCCTTGATAAAAATATGAAGGCTGTTATCGCAGAAAAAGTGCCTTTTGCTAAATATTATGTTCAGGAAATCGCAACAGATGAGCACTATATTTTAAATGGTGAAAAGTACCTTGTAAGCTTCGAGTATCAGGGTCAGGAAATGACCACTGTGTACATTGACTGCGGACAGTTTAAGAATCTCCTCAAGCGTGGAACAGTCAAAGGAATCAAGGTAAACGAGGCTGACGAGCCGTTAGAAAACGCTCTCTTCGGACTGTTTTCCAATGAAGAAACTGAGTTTGTTTCTGACAATGTGATCATGACTTCCGAGTCTGATTCTAAGGGTGAATTTGGCTTTGAAGAAGTGCCTTTCGGCAGCTATATCGTGCGTGAGATCGCAGCTCCTGAGGGGTATGTTCTGAGTGATGAAAGTTATTCTGTTACTATTTCTGAGGACGGAGATGTGGTGGAAATCACAGCGGAAAATGTGAGAATCAGAGGCAATGTTTCAATCACAAAAATTGACGAGGAATACCCTGATAACAGGCTTTCAGGCGCAGAGTTCACCGTTTATTCCGATGAAAAATGCGAGTCTGAAATCGGCAAATTGTCAGAAACCGAAAAGGGAGTTTACATTATTGAAAACCTTGAATACGGCAAGTATTTCTTGAAGGAAACTGTCGCTCCGGACGGCTTTATTATTGATGAAAATGTGTACCCATTCAGCATTGAAAAGGACGGCGAAACTGTAGAAATTTCAAACACGGAAGTCGGAAAAGGATTCATAAATAAGCCTGAAAAAGGTAGTGTGGAGATCACTAAAACCGACGTTTCAACGGGTCAGCTTATACCTAACTGCGGCATCGAGATTCTTGACAAGGACGGCAATGTTGTCGTTCAGGGAAGAACTGATAATAAGGGTATCGTAACCTTTGAAATGCTTCGTGTGGGTGACTATTTCTACCGTGAATTCGACGCTCCCGATGGTTACATTTTAGATGAAAATTCGTATCCGTTTACTATTAAAGAGAACGGTGAAATTGTGAAGTGCAGGATGACAAATACAAAAATCCCACAGCAGACTACTCCTTATACCGGCGATAACAGCAGTAATCTTTTAGCGTGGATCATGATAGGACTGTCACTTGCGATAGGCTCTGTTTTGTTTATCTGTAGAAAGAGAAAAGGCGGTAAGAATGAAGAATAAAATAATTAAAGTTTCGGCGGCTGTGGTTTCAGCCGCCCTCCTTTTCGGGGGATTATTTTTACTGTTTCATGACGATATTCAGGTAAAAATTCAGGAAGAAAAACTTAAGCCGTTTATACCGGATTTTACACTTTTGGAACTGTCGGAAGATAGTAATTCAGAAGAAGAAAACAGCGCTAAAATACCATTTGAAGCGGAAGAAAAGCTGAAAGAACAGACTCAGGAATTGTGTACTAATATTGATAATTCTATCGGTTGGATCAACGTCCCCGAAACGAAAATAAACTATCCCGTGATGTACTCAGGCGATAATGATTTTTATCTTCACAGAGCTGTTGACGGCAGCTATTTAAGGGTGGGTTCGATATTTCTTGATTACCGTTGTAATTCCGATTTTGCGAGCAGAATCAACATTCTGTACGGTCACAATATGAGCGACGGAAGTATGTTTGTGGACGTGATGAAGTTCATTGACAGCAGCTATTTTGATAGTCACAATTACGGCTGGCTGACCACTTCGAATGCTGTGTATAAAATTGATTTTTTCTCAGTTTCACAGCCGGAAAATTACGATGATTTTTATGATGTAAATTCCGATGTGAATTTGTGGCTTGACGATCTTAGAGCCAATTCTTTTATTTGGAGAAATATAGGAATTTCCGAGGACGATCAGTTTATTTCGCTGTCTACTTGCACCGGCTCTGAGGGTATTTCAAGGACTGTTCTTACCGGAAAGTTATGCAAAATATGAAAGGAGTTTTTGTATGAAAAAGAAAACATTAATAGCCTTAATTACCGCTGCTGTGACGAGCACTTTCGGTGGTCTAACAGCTTATGCAAGCGGAGATGTAGCAGGAGCTGTGGAAAGCACTTGGACTACGGCAAGAGCACAGGTCGTATCAGTCGTAAACAATGTGGTGTTTCCCGTGATAGACGTTATACTTGCAGTTCTGCTGTTTGTGAAGATAACACTCGCATACCTCGATTATCGCAAACACGGTCAGCTTGAATGGACGCCGATCGCTATCATTTTCGGCTGTTTGATCTTTTCTCTGACCTGTCCGCTGTACATCTGGAGCATAATCTGATTAGGGGTGTAAATGAATATGAAAACAAAAGTAATGAGTACAATTTTAGCAGCGATTATGCTTACAATGACAGCCTGCGGAACGATCAGTCCGCCGATTCAGAATGCCGTTACGGAAACTACTACTACAATCACAGAGACCATACACGACTCGGCCGACTCTTCGGAGGATGAAAAGATAAAAACAAACACATTTATTGCTGAATTTTTCGATTCAGGTATCAGCTTTGCAGATACGAGCAAATTGGTAACAGAAGTTATGAAAGGCTGTACCTTTGAATCGGAAACCGACAGTTCCAACGGTATTCAGAAAATATCTCTTAAAGGCAAGAACGGCGGTGGTGTTTTGAATGTGATGTGTATTGATCTGAGTAAAAGCAATCTTTCTTACGATATGGAATATATCCTTGAAAATTTCGGAGATCATTACTTCAGGCAGACTGCTGCTCAGATGAACGGTATCACAGCGGACGATTTTGTGTCCGATTACAGAATGACAAGCAGCGTTGTATCAAAGGGCAAATATCAGCGCTATTCGTCAGTCCAGAAAACCGACGGTATGGCATCGCAGTTTGGTTATACTGAAACCTATGCTGTGCTGAGTGAGAACAAGCTTACCGTTGTGTCTGGTGCTTTTCTCAGTACGGATATGATGGAAAGACAGAGTTTTTCGCAGGTTATGGGGCACTTCAGAGAATGCGTTGGTGGATGAAAAAAGGACTGATTTTACTCAGTCCTTTTGGTATGTGGTATTAGATAAACTGTGATTAATAATTTCGCCAGTTCCTAATCCATTTTGAAAATAATTTCTTTTGAATTGTTTGAGATTGATTTCCTGCCTTATGGTTACAAATTCTTTACCACTACAAGAATATCTTGCCCTTATATATCAGCTTCGGTGATTATTTTTACATTATTGTCTTTACACCATTTTTTTATAAATTCAAGTTGATGGGCTTCATATTGTTCTTTTATAAACAGATTCCATTCATCCATACGCCAAAGCTTGGCAAGTTCTGCGCAGAATTTAGAGCTTCCCGGAAATGCATGAAGAATACGATTACCGAATATGGATTTATATGCTTTAGTAAGGAGTTTCTTTTGTTTCGCGTCATTTATCATTTCATCAATGTATTTAAACGTTATATCCCTGTTCCAATTCGGCGAAGCATCTTCTATCTCATTTAAGGTTGGTAATTTGATGCACTCATTTGACTGCAAAAATTTCCAAACTGCATCCTCACCAAGATATTCTTCTGATATGTCTTCACCATACGCTATTATTTTATTACTTCCCCTAACAATGTAGTATCCATCCGATTCAACATCAGAACAGTATTCCAATGACTCCAATAACACAGATAACTCCACTTGGTATTTTTCTTCCATAATAACAACAATCCAATCAAATTCCGATTTATCAAGCGATATAGCCCTTGATCTTTCTTCTCATTATACCACACCAAACCAAAATTTTCAACCCGGAAAGGAGACATTTAATGCCATATATCCCATTCACCGATGAAGAAAAACAGCTTGCCAACAGCGTAGATCTGGCAGAATACCTGCGTGTGCGAGGTGAAAAGCTTGAGCGTGCCGGACGTGAATACAAGCTGATTTACAGCGATGATTCGGGCAGTCACGACAGTATAACTATCCGTGGATCAACATGGTTTGACCATAAAAATCAGACAGGCGGTGGAGCAATAAAGTTTATGCAGTATCACTACGGAATGGATTTTCCGACAGCGGTGCAGGAATTGTTGGGACAGAGAGTAACTTCTCTGTCCTCTGTTCCACTGAAATCCACTAAGCAGTCAGAAAAACAGAAAGATTTTAGACTGCCCGAAGCCAACGACAATATGCACCGAGTCTATGCCTATCTCATCAAGCAGCGATTCATTGCACCTGAGATCATCTCCCACTTTGCAAAGCGGAAACTACTCTACGAGGACAAGGAACACCACAATGCTGTATTTGTGGGAGCTGACGAGAACGGAGTTCCCCGTCAGGCTCACAAGCGTGGGACGGCGACTTTTGGAAAATCGTTCCGTCAGACTGTCGAAGGTTCAGATACAAGATACAGCTTTGCACACTTTGGAGAATCGGAGAAACTATTTGTTTTTGAGGTACCGATAGATATGCTGAGTTATCTGACTTTGTACCCCGAAAAATGGCAGGAACATTCATATATTGCTATGAACGGAGTGTATGAGAATGCTGTTTTAACTGCATTGAAAGGACATTCAAATCTGTCTGAAATCGTAATCTGCACCGACAATGATGTTGGTGGCATCGACGCTGCGGACAGGCTTAGTGACATTTTGGAAGAAAAAGGATATGCCGATATTAAGCGGCTTGTGCCTGAGTTCAAGGACTGGAATGAATGTCTGAAAGTGCAAAATGATGTTGAGCCTCTTCCTGCTGTTCCCCATAAAATCAAGGAAGAATATCACCGTCAGGCTGAAAATATAGAGTATCTGAAATGCCGTCCGGACAAGCTGAAATCGCAGATATATGCGGCTTTTAAGAATAATCAATATAGGTATCTGGCTGAGTATGCGCTTGCAGGCTCGGCATTTTTCTTGCCCAAGACACAGCGGCTGAGCGATGAAAATAGGGCGTTTTTAAGGCTTAAGAGGAAACTCAAGGACGACTACAAGGCGTATGCGGACAAGGGCAAAACAGCCCAGAAAAAGCGGAATCTGAGCGATTCTGTGCAGGCTGTCATGCAGGATTTAAAGCTGTCTGCACGTACCCGTGAGCAATCGATTCAGACGGCAAAGTTGTTGTTTCAGCTTGCGGATAATGCTGTGAGATTGGAGGCGGAAAATGCGCTTTCACAGCCGATTCAGGAGCAGTCGGAGAAAATAGAATTTGTACAAAATCCGGAGCCTTGTATGTAACTGGATTAAGGATTCAGCCGAGTAACTTCGGCTGACATATCCTCCGCCTCACAGCGCAATATCTTGAAGGATTAATACTAACAAATAAATTTAAAGCAGAAAGAAGAATATGAAGTTTGAATGAAAAACAAATGATTTTAATAAGTGTATTGACTGTAATCTTTATTGTATTTATTGTTCTTGTAAATTTACTTGACAACAAATCCTTAAATGGAATCAAATCCAAAAGAGTCGGAAATGGTCAGTATGGCGTGGCTCGTTGGGCAAGTAAAACAGAAATAAAAAAGGCTTTTGCTTCTCTGCCATTTGAGCCTGAGAAATGGCGTAAAGGAGAGGATCGGCCGACTGTTCAGGGTACGATAATCGGATGCAGAGGAACTGGTAAAAATACTGTTGCTATGATTGATGAAGGAGATGTGCATACGCTGATGATTGGTGCTGCCGGTGTCGGCAAGACCGCATTTTTTCTGTACCCAAATTTAGAGTTTGCCTGTGCAAGCGGCATGAGTTTTATAAATACTGACTGCAAAGGCGACGTTGTTCGAAACTACGGAACTATCGCAAAAAAGTACTATGGCTACAACATTTCTGTGCTTGATCTGCGTAATCCGACAAGAAGTGATGAAAATAATATTCTGCACCTTGTAAACAAGTATATGGATATTTATCTGTATGACAAAAACAATCTTTCAGCAAAAGCAAAGGCTGAGAAGTATGCGAAAATCACAGCCAAAACCATAATCGACATTGGAGGCGGAAGTACAGAAAGCGGTGCAAACGCATATTTTTATGACGCGGCGGAGGGTCTTCTTGCTTCGGTAATTTTACTTTTAGCGGAGTTCGGCGACAAAAACGAACGCCATATTGTGTCGGTTTTCAAGCTGATACAGGACTTGCTTGCAAAGTCTCAGCCGGATTCAAAAGCCAAAGCCAAGACCTACTTTTCAGAACTTATGGAAAAACTTCCACCGGAGCATAAAGCCAAATGGCTTGCAGGAGCAGCATTGAACACCTCCGACCAGACCATGCTGTCGGTAATGTCAACGGCACTTTCAAGGCTTAACAGCTTTCTTGATTCGGAACTTGAGCAGATGCTGTGTTTTGGAACAGCAATCGATGCTGAAAAATTCTGCAATGAAAAATCAGCAATTTTTATTGTACTCCCGGAGGAAGATACGAGTAAATATTTCATGGTAAGTCTGCTGATTCAGCAGCTGTACAGAGAGATACTTGTAATCGCTGATGAGAACGGCGGCAAGCTGAAAAACAGGGTTATGTTCTTCATGGATGAGATGGGCACTTTCCCGAAAATCGACGGTATAGAGGCAATGTTTTCCGCAGGACGTTCCCGTAAAATCAGTATTGTTGCAGTTATTCAGTCATTTGCACAACTTGAGCAGAAATATGGAAAACAGGGTATGGAGATCATCACAGACAACACGCAGTTAACGGTTTTCGGCGGTTTTGCGCCAAATTCTCAATCAGCGGAAGTGCTGTCAAAGTCCTTGGGAGAGCAAACTGTGCTGTCGGGTTCAGTGTCCAACGGCAGAGAAAAATCACAGTCATTGCAGATGATCGGCAGACCGTTAATGACAGTTGACGAGTTAAAATCAATGCCCAAGGGACAGTTTATCGTCATGAAAACAGGAACACACCCCATGATATCAAAGCTTAAACTGTACTTCAAATGGGGCATTAAATTTGATGAAGAATACCGCCTGTCGGACAAGGCAGCAAGAAAAGTTTCCTACAAGGACTGCGGTGAGTTGATTCGTGATGTGAGTTTAAAATATCCGCCTAACCAGCGTGACGCTGGATCCATGCCGCACACAGAAAATACTCAAGAGTCTAAAAAAATCTTGCGAGTAAAATAGAATAGGAGTTGATTACATTGATATTTCCAAGAAGAATTTACGATCTGGGACTGTCTCACAAGGCAGTCTCAGTTTATTGTTATCTGGCAAACTGTGCGGATAAAAAAGGCGAATGTTTTCCGTCTGTCCGCAGGATAGCAGAGGACTTGAAAGTCTCAAAGGCAACGGTATTCAGAGCCTTTAATGAACTTGAAAAGAATGAACTTTTAGAACGCTTTCCACGTCATCACATTCAGGGAGGCAGGAGAAGTTCGCTGTATAAAATAAAGGGAGAGATTGGGGTGAAGAAAAATGTTTGACTGGATAAGTGATGCAGTAGACTGGATTGGCGACGGAATTTCAAGCCTGTTGGGTAACACAATAGGCAATGTTACTGACGCTGTCGGTGACTGGATATGGGAAACCATGTTTAAGTGGCTTTTCAATCTGATTTACGGCGCGGTGGCAGATCTGTTTGAATTTATAAACGGAACAACAAGTGATATATTTGAACTTTCATGGGTGCAGGCGTTTATATCGCTGTTCCACAGCCTTGCTTGGATGCTGTTTGTCTGCGGAATGATTGTGGCGGTATTCGATACGGCAATAGCTTATGAATCGGGACAGGCAAATATAAAAGGAACTTGTTTAAACGTGCTGAAGGGATTTATGGCAGCGAGTCTGGCGACGGTCGTGC